>Ga0187886_1000787_pt1 | contig 34085 bp, 46 predicted proteins | sample June2016WEW_20_1_FD_133001 | JGI IMG/M metagenome (GOLD analysis project Ga0187886, IMG submission 133001) | Peatland microbial communities from SPRUCE experiment site at the Marcell Experimental Forest, Minnesota, USA - June2016WEW_20_150 | ecosystem: Environmental > Terrestrial > Soil >...
CCCGTCATAGGTTTGGTAGGCCATTACCCTACCAACAGCCTGATGGGAGATAGGCTCATCCATCGGTGCGCAGTTAAGCGCTTTTCCCTGTGAGGGGGTCATGTGGTATTAGCTCATCTTTCGATGAGGTATTCCACGCCATTGGGGAGATTCCTATCCATTACTCAGCCGTTCGCAACTGATCGCCTTGCGGCGACCCGTTCTACTTGCATGCATAAGGCATGCCGCCAGCGTTAATCCTGGGCCAGGATCAAACCCTCAAAAAGTGCCCTTCGACAGATATAAATATCTGCTCAGGACGATCCTGCTTCCGATCAAATCTCGAATTCTAACACTTAGGCTTCGCACAGAGGCCTAAGAAGTTGTGTTGATTAACCTGAATCTTCAGCTTTTAAAGAGCTTAAGAACTTAAGGGATAAATAACAGTCGTAAATACTAAAGGACTAACTAATAAAAACTAATCTGGGTCCCTTTTATTTAAAACTGTGATTTATACCTTAAAAACGTGCCTGAAGTTGTTACGACGCTAGGCCGAAGTTAACCTCTAAAAATGAAAAAAGCCGCCAGATGGCGGCTGCCTTTGGGCTAAAAGCCATCTATCTACACTTTTTTCATCGTGTGAGAAGTAGTATATCCTAAATGTAAAGTCTGGTCAATGATCTATGCAAATGATTCCAAATCCTTCAGGCTCCCAACCACCCGTTATCCTTAAGAAAACCCTTCATTAGTTTTTCATCCAAATCGTCATACCCAAAAGACCAGTAAATTTCCTTTATAAAATTAATGAAATAGGTTTGAAGGGCAGAACTATCATCAATTAAGGACGTATCAACTTCTAGATCCCATTCGTAATCGTCCATTAACGGAATTTCATTCTCAGTATCCCAAAAAGGTCCCGAGCGCCACCCATTTGGCACAATTCTTTTCATCTTAGCTCCACCAATCTTCTTTAATTGAACTTTACCAACAAGCAACCCTTGATATTGGCAATTTTTATAAAAAATAGAGGCCGCCTTGAGAAACACATAAATATTTGAGGCAATGGTTTCTATATAAATACGTTTTCCGTATTGAATATCCTGTCTCAAAACATCTTCTGCAAAATAAAGAAGTCCTTTTGAATAAAGCTGATGACATTTAATACAGCCGTTATTTTGACCCCATTCAAAATTAATTACACCGTCTTGTATCGGTTTCAGGCTATAATTTGGAAAATCTCCTCTAGAAGAAGTAAATCTTAGTTGTTCCCGCCTTTCTATTATTTCTTTAGGTAAAATGAGAGTTCTTCCGGGGAAAAATGGTTGCAGATAAAGTGTAAGCATACTTGTTTTTTCTCCAACTTCGCTCTCTAAATATTTTGATCTATATGGCTCAATTACTTCTCCCTGTTGTTTCGCCTTTTCCGCTTGAATTCCATAATTATTCTTTTCTATCGCTATCAATTTAATCCTCTCTTTTTCGGCTCTTTCTACCGCAACCTTATAAATCTCTTCCGCCCTAAAAATATAGTTTCTTCTAGCCAAATCAGCTTTTTTGTTTTTATCAAATAGTGACTTTACGGTCTCCGGGTTCGCTTGGCCGATTGGATCGGTAATGTTCCCAGTTCTAATGTAAATATTTGGATCGTTTTGAACATAATATGGGGTTCTATCCCCTTCATAAATACGAACAAGAACAAAAACCTTTCCATTTTCTTCGTTGGTTACATGCAAATCGTACAGGGGTCTCGGTTCTACAGAAGTAGAATATTGATGAATTCTATCAACAGTTTTGGTGTCAAGTTTTATCCCATCAAATTTTTCTGGCCTCCCAGATTTATCTTCCGATACACCAATAATTATCAGCCCTCCTCGACTATTTGAAAATGAAGCAAAATGCTTCGCAAGACCTCTGGGAGGAATTTCGCGTTTGTAATCTAACTGAAATCCTTCAACATTGCCTTCTTTGCAAAAAACAACAATATCGTCAAAGACAAATGAGCTGATCGGCTTGTTTAGTATTTCCATATTAATTTGGTGTTGATCTTCTGTGTCCACGCACTCTGGTTCCGTCCTTTTTGGTGTAACCACGAACAGGAACTATTTTTTGGTGTATTTTTCCGTATTTTGATGTTTTTGTCTGTGCCATATCTAAACACCTTCTTTCCTGAGCCAATAAAAAAAGGTAGGCTCACCGCCTCTCGCGGATTGCTCTACCTTTCCAACTTCAAATTTTACTTTCTAAACGCTGTATCCAAGTAAATTCTCGTGCCCAGTCTATTAGACTCTCAAACTTTCGGTTGGATTGATATCAATCCAACAAGAACTTATTATAACACGACTTAGCAATCAGTACAAGGGGTTGCTAACTGATCTAGCCTCAAAAACCTAATTTTTCCCCTATTTTATTAGTTCCAAGAGAAGTGGAAGCTTGGTTATTCCGTCTCCCTGAGAAAAGTGGCCTTGATTGTGCTCCAAAATAATTTTTGCGCCCAGTTTTTCCTCAAAAATTTTGTGATTTTCTTCATACGGAACGACCGGATCGTTGTCGGAAAAAACTGCTACCCAGGAATCTACCATCTTCTTTATTTTTCCATAATCAATTGGAGTTTTACTCCACGGCTCGAAAATAACTCTATCTTCAGGAACCTCAAACGCAGCATCTTTTAGTTTCTCGAACCCCGCCATCAGTATTACTTTTCTAATTTTTGTGTTCTCGGGCAAGGTTTGGAGGTAACGCAAAGTACCCTGACACCCCAATGAATGTCCAACAAATACATCAGTTGGCCTAGGTTCTCCGACTGTTTCTTTAATTTTTGCTACCCAAGGTTCAATTTTAGGATAAGCCGTATCCGGCAATTCCGGAACAAAAACTTCATCTCCCCTCTTTTCAAGCTCACTTTTGGCCCAAGGAAACCAATCTCTATCCGGGCTCCCTGTCCAACCATGAATCAAAAATACTCTTTGCATAATTGAAGTATATCAAAAAGAGCAAACGTCAAATTTCTCCCCACCCTGAAGAATCTATTTCTTATTACGAACCTCCGCAGCCAAATTAACTAAAGCGTTAAAAACTAAGTCAGAACCTGAGGGATCAAATGCCAATTTGGATATTTTCACTGCCTCACGCATAATTATTGTTGCATCCTCAAGTGATTTTTCCACTCTCCCTTCCACCTTGCCGTTCACAAACGCCTGTCTTTCTATCACCGCCTCGGTTGCCGCTCTCCGCTGTGCGGAGGACCACTTTCTTGGATCGGGGTCTTTATCCATATTCATGCCCGCGATTATATATCTGGAAGGTAAGATCGTCAAATTTCTCCCCACCCCGAAGTTATTTTAAGTTTGTCCCCAAATCTTTACTTTTGGGAACATTGGAGAAGCAGGACATTACATCAAAATCTGGATCGGAAAGCCTTAGCATTTCAAACGTCTCGCGCTTAACTAATTCAAAATTGGATTTACCCTGATATTTTTCCTTAAATTTCGGGTAATCGGTATTAAAATCGGTATCTCCCCTTTCGCGCCTATTGGAATCCGGTTTTCTAATTTTCAAAAGTCTTAGAGGCCCGGCACTGGTTTGAATAGGATCATTTAGAAAATATGTGTCACCGGTTGGGGTATTTTCCGCTACCTTGCCACGCTTCTTTACCAGTCCGTCAAATTTATTGTATTCAGCCTCGCTTTGGCAAAAAATACAGGCAAATTCAACGGGTACATCTTTTGCGTCAGTATATTTATTTTTAAGCTCCAAGCTTTTATCAACAATATATTTAACTATTTCCTCCAGGTCGCCTGGCATAACCCAAGTATATCAAATGAAGCAATCGTCAAATTTCTCCCCACCTAGTTAATTTTTGTCGAAGTGAGCCAGAAACTTTGGAAAAATGTCGTAGAGTAGAGTTATACCTCTCGGTGTTTGAAACTTTGGGAATCTCCTTTTTAGTAAATCATTGTTTGTATATTTTATTGCGGTTTCTGTATCAAAAGTCGGAGTAACCCTTGAAACGTCAATGGCACCTAATGTGTCTGCCTCCATGAGAACAATTTCATCCCTATCTTTCAATTCCTCAATTTTGTCATGAACAGAGACCAAATGGACTATTCTTTCCCTTTGAGCATCACTAAAAAAGTCTTTTACATCGGGCCGTTCCAAAAACTCTTTTGCAAGTCTTGCTCCATTAACCATGTGCGCTTCCTTTTTATCCATGATATTTCTATAATCTTTTGAATCAGTATCCTGAAAAAGTGCGTACCATCCGGTATCATGAAGCCAGGCTGCTGCTCTGATCACCAAAACATCAAGACCTTCTGCTAGTGCAATCTCCCCTGCAAAAAAAGCAGCCGCTCTTGTGTGTGGTTCGTCCCATTCCGCACGTCCTTGGCGTAAGTAACCAAGTGCGTACTCTTCAATCTTTTCTTCGAGCCCTTGTGGAAATCTTAAAGGATCTTCTACTCTCATGCCCCCAATAGTACTCCTTTCAAAAGCAAATTTCTCCCTTTGAAGGTTTATCTCCCTCCCCCACTTAAGACATATAGAAGCACTCCTACAATAATTGCGACGACGAGGATACTGGGAAGTCCGGCGACGGCAATTACTCCTAAGATGGACAAAACCCAAATCAAAATAAATACCACGGCGATTTGTCTAAAAGGACTCGGCAAACTCCCAACAAGCCAAATTAGGACAAGGAAAATAAGAAGATCCCAAATAGTAATGGAAAAGCCATTAAATTTTAGTAAAATTATGTGAAGAACTTGAAAAGGGCCGTAGCCCACGAGCCAAAACAGAATCAAAATAAGGAGTATTGCAACTAACACAATTTATTATATCACCACCTATGAAGTTATTTTAATTCCAGAGCGGCTATTTGTTTAGGGAGAAATCTGCCAAAAGGGCCATTCCCGTCTTTAATTGAGATAGAAGAGTGTTCTTTATGACGAAAGTCGTCCATCACAACCAAACTATATTTTTTACTGGAAGGAACATTAAATAACATTAAATCCCCCTCTATCCCCGTTACAAACTCGGTAACATTGCCCCTGAAAAGTCGCTGCTTCCCTACATTTTCATCCAAAACTCTATCCGGTATCTTAAGAACCAATTCGATACCATTAGACACTGCAAACCCGATTGCCCTACTCAAATTATCATCCTCGGCAGATCCTGCGTTATCCGAATTCCATGCTACAAAAGCCGCTGAAAGTCCTTCGGCCGCCTTCTGTCTTAGTTCTACTTGTTCCATTCCCATGAAGTGTATTCTATTCCTCAAAAGTCAAAAAATCAAAGTTCACCAGGGAAAACCGGGGGATTACTGAGTTCAACAACTCTTAAGTTTCCCGCCCCTTCCCAGTTCCACCTTTCCGCCATCGAAATAAAACCCCTCAAATCTTTACAAGCAGCCTTTGTTAAAGAAGATAGGCCTGCCACCTGATTATCCCCCAGGCAATTGGCAACGTCTGATCCCTCCCCGGCTAAAAATACAAGTCTCCACGGAATCATACCCGAATCACACATCTCATCCAAAGCCCTGCCTGTTGTGGCATCAAATAACCAAAAATATTTACCATCCTGCCGATAAATGCCGGCACTAGCAAGAACCCTGTCTCTTTCCCTCCCTTTGAGTCCCTTCTGCAGCTCAAAAAATCTCGCATAGACCCCTTCTTCAATGGGACTGTTTTCTTTTCTATTCAGGTTCATATGGCGGAGATTATACCACACCTGAATTTGACAAAGCATTTTAAAATGTTATATTCCTGGTTATGACCGCAGACGTAACTCCTGGACGGGTTGAACAATCAGGAGAAAGCCCTCTTCTATCTAAGTTTAAGTCCCTCACCGTGAAAGCCGTCCGCCAAGAAAGAAGAGTTGATTTGGCGGATAGTGTTGCTCATACCGCCGAAGGAAATTTCGATGTGGATGGAATAGGGTGCTCTCCGGAAGAACTCAGAAGCACTCTAAATCAATTTGTCACAGAGATTTCGGCCGGAAAACTTTCTCTATCCGGTCTGGAATTTGAGATAGGAGAGACATGGAGAAAACCCAACTACGACGAAAGCGAAGGAGGTTCCCGAACCAGACGTTGGGAGTGGAAGGCTGAATCGAAACGTTTTTCCTTTGGTATGGAATTTATCAATGAAATTCAAGGGGAGGAAGCCGGTCGGCTAACAAATTTGAATTATTACGTCCTTGGTCTGGAAACAAACATAGGACAAAAGGTGGTCAACCTTTTTTCTTCTTTCGCCAACCTAATAAAGTAAGAGAAAAACCTCCCGCCTCAAACTATATCGCAAGACATCTTACAGCTTTAGAAACCCTAATACTTTGTAAATGAGGATTGCAGGCCAGACCAAAGCCTTAAGGAAACCAATTACTCCTGCGCTAACCGTTGCTGCGTGTTGAAGATAATAGACAAGCGCACCGACAAAACCTAAGCCGTAGATGGTTCCACCATATCTATGACCATGCATTCTTTTAAACTTTTCCTTTTTTATTGGCATCTCTAAGTAAATATAACACCAAAAAATCTATGTGGCAATCTTTGCTGGGGAGCTAGGATTCGAACCTAGAATAAACAGCTCCAAAGGCTGCTGTCCTACCGTTAGACGACTCCCCACCGACGCGGTGAGCCCGCTGGGACTCGAACCCAGAACCACTTCCTTAAAAGGGAATTGCTCTACCATTGAGCTACGGGCCCTCTGTGACCTCATTGGGATTCGAACCCAAGTAATCAGGCTGAAAACCTGATGTCCTAGGCCACTAGACGATGAGGCCGTCAAAAAACTATCAAGGAACAACGAATTCTAACATTTTGAGCTTCAGAATGCTAGAATATGGCCTATGGTTAAGCTTGGATCAAAAGAATTAAGAAAAACATCTCCCAGAGAAGGAGAAATCACCCAAATTAAAAGAAACCCAATTTATTTGGTACTCGATAGAGTTATCGACACTTATAACATCGGTTCTATTTTCAGGCTTGCCGACGCCATTGCTGCAGAGAAAATTTATATTTGCGGAGACACGGAGTTCCCGCCAAGCAGCAGAATCCATAAAGCTGCTGTTGGGACGGAGGAATGGGTGCCATGGGAACACAAACGTTCAACCGTTCAAACCATCGAGCTACTGAAAAAGAAAGGGATTCAGATTGTTGCGGTCGAACAATCTCCGGAAAGTATTCCCTACTCTATATTAAGTACCAAAATTAAGTTTCCGGTAGCCATCGTCGTCGGAAATGAAACAAAAGGGGTTGGTAAAACTGTATTAAAAATGGCTGATATCATTGTTGAACTTCCTATGTTTGGGATTAACAAGTCCTTCAACGTCTGGGGAAGCGCAGCGGTAGTCGCGTATAAAATTGTTGAATCACTTATCTTCAAACCCTATCGGCCCACAAAAAAACCGCCTCTCGGCGGTTAGCCACACTTCAATCCTATCTTGTTACTGAAATTACCGGTGTCGTGCCTCCAATCGCTTCCGCGTCCGGGGCTGCTACTGTTACTCTTCCACTGGTATCTACAGAAACTTGATAGCCTGTGTTATACGTCTTTACGGTACAATCACTGATAGCTGCTACATTCAAGGCCGGATCTGTCGGAAGCTGGGCAACATATGTCGGCGAGATTGCTGCACAAATATCTGCTCCGCCGGTTCCCTGAAGAAGTACTGCCGCCGCACCCTTAGCCGGCATGCCTGTCGGTAAAAGTCCTTTATTATCTGCGGCATATTGATGAATAGCATTCAAGAGTGTATTTACATCACTTCTCCTGGCCGTATTATTCGCTTGCGCAAACTGCCTGGCCGGATTGATGGCAATAAGAACAATTGCAAGCAAGATTCCGAGGATTCCAATGACTACCAGAAGTTCGATGAGAGTGAAACCCGAATATTTCTTGGACATTAATTAAAACTAGAACATTACCAATACCCTGTCAAGGGGTATTTTTAGGATCAAATTACTTTCTCAAAACCACAAGAACTATCAGAGAAATTATTAAAACGGCAAAAATTATAATCAAATATGGTAGCAACTTATTTTTGGGAACAGCAGTTTGTGAAGTAGCCAGTGTTTGTTCTTTAACCATACGCTCCCCCACCATGCTCGCAGCTACCGCCATTTCTCTTTTATCAAGAACTCTTTGAGCCTTATCGGCAGTCAAATCAGTCGCTACTCCAAAATCGGGAAAAATGTTTGCGGGGATCAGCGCGCTTACTCCAAAACCTTTGCCTTCAAATGCGCTAAAGATTGTATCGATCAAGTCCTGATTTGATCCAACAACTCTCAAGACATTAGCCGTTTTGTAAACTTTAGATACAACCGAAGAAAATGGAATTGTATCTATAAATTCCTTTGTTTCCGTATCGGTTTTTGCAGCATCGGCGGGGCCTGCCGTCGTAATATCTTTACTGAAACAAACAGATTCCGACAAAACAAAGAAAAGCTGCGCGGGCACGAGTTTATTATTTTGGATAAAGGTTGTCACCAAATTAAAAAGTCCGTCGCGGTCTTTAACATCAATATCGCGGACTACATTGGAAGGAAATTCCAAAGTCAAAATCGCACTCCCGTCATAAAGATACAGGCGGTCGCGTACCAAAAATAAAACCTCATTTTTTCCTTCTTGTGCCATATCAATTCAAATCCTTCCAACTAGTGGGGATTAAGACATTATTGCTGTATGTAGCAATTACTTCAACCCTCTTTACGTAATCCCCGTTCGTCGCAGCCACGTCGATTGTCAAAGTTGTTGTTCCGGAAACGGTAGCTGTAACCGTCCCCGTATCCAAACTAAAAGTTCCCCCCCTATAACTCGGATCCCTAAGAAGGGATAGAAGTGCGCGCTCCACTCCCGCCTCAGCCATCCCTTTGGTCGCAAGGCCTTGGGAGACGCTGGTTGCCGAAAGCGAATTTGTAGCAATGATAAAAATTGCCGCGGTCGTTATGGCAATTGCAACCATCACAAAAACCAGGAGGAGAATTAATGTTTGTCCTTTTTGGTATTTTTTCGTCATTTTCATCTTGTTCCGACAGTTGTATTTATTGTTTGCGTTTGTGTTCCACCCCAAACAACAATCTTTGACCTCACTGTATAAACAACTTGAATGGTCGGCTTCCCCCCGGGATTACCCAAATTTTTAAAACTAATCGAGTCAAGCCCTGTATCAGTACCGTTCAGGCTCATTGGAACTCCCCCCACGGTTTTAACCAGATTTCCACTGGTTATGGTGTAAGTACTCGTAACCCCTCCCGAAGTAAGTTGCAAGCTGGCACCCGTTGCCCCAAGAGCCGGCAAGGTAACGCTATCCGCATTATTAACATCGTAAGACAATTTAGAAAGAATATAACGGCTGTCGTAAGAAATCGCGGAGGTACTTTCCGATGCCAGTTTCGAACTGAGGGTTATGGTAAAAACATCAAGAAGCACCAAAAGAAACATGGATACCAGAGCCATATAAATTAAGAGTTCTACCAGAGTAAAACCGCGAATTTGTAGATCTGTAGATTTGTAGATTTGTTTTTTCATCATGGTGAGTAGTTAACTGTCATATCATTTAGAACCGGTGTTTGGCTATAGTCCCCCGCGTTTATATCAAGTAAAGCTTTATAGCCAAAACATCTCTCGGGATTTTGATAATTGCCAAAAAGGCCAAGCGGAAAACTCGCCGAAATTGAAGCACCCACCGGCGTATAAAAAGCGGTGGAGCTGCCGCCCGGCCCGACATAGCTGAAATTTGAACTGGCACAAATTCCTGCCGAAGGGGTGGCTACCGCAACCTGCATTCTAATTGTTGTATCCGTAGGCTGCACTATATTTGCCACAAAACGGTTAAAGGCTGATGGTGTTGCAATTGAGAAGGGATTAGATATAAAAGTTCCCGAAGCAACATAAATACCGGTGTCTGGGCCTCCTTGAATAATTTTAAGCTGCTTCTCCATTGTATTTGCTACCATGTAGACAAAATTATCCCCGTCGGCCTCCGATACAGAAGTCAAATCATTAAATCCGGGCAAATAATTTATTCCTCCGCAGTATACCGGAGATGCTTCAGTCTCAATATTTAAGACCTGATATTCTTTCGGTTCTATCTGGTCAGCCGGAAAACCATCTTGTCCAACCAATATTGCACGTCCCCCGTTTAACACAGTTAGTGATCTACGGGGAAAAAGTTGAATGTTTGTTGTGTCGCCACTGTAGTACCCGCTGGTTGCCCCGCTTGAAGGTGTTCCCGAAAGAAATTTTGGAGCGGTTTTACTTGTTGTATCAATAATATAAAACTGATCGCTGTCCGGTTTTTTATCATTATTGCCGTCAATTCCCCCGTTACTGGACATATAAACGCGGTTACTGTCCGCTCTTACATAAACCGAATTGGCGGCTTCCTCGGTACCGCTTGCGGAATTAAAATCGAGCGAACTCTTTTCTTTCCACCCCGAGGCTCCGCCGGAAATCCTCCCGCAGCTGCTATTATTTATTTTCGGATTTGTTGAACTTGTGGGGACAGTAGTTACGTCGATAATATCAAGCTCCGGATTCGTTCCTGCACCGACTGCAACAAAAACATACGTATGCCCATCAGCTGCGGAGGTGGCGGCCGCAAGTTGATGGTCTGCATAAAGCTCTATATTTCCTCCGTCGGAACAACTCGTATGGGCAGGAGGGGTTGTGTCTCCCCAGGTAGTTCCGGTTTGCCCGGCGTCATATTTCATGTCGGTTCCGTTTCCGGGCTGGCAATCGTAACCGTCAAGTTCAATTCTGCATCCCAACATATCCAGCCCGCTTGAGGCGGTTTTTGTGTCAATATTACTCAAGTCAAACGCGTAAAGGTAACCGCCGGAAAGAACATATCCCCTACTACCGAATGTATATATTGATACCGCTCCATACCCGAAAGGCGCCTGATCCTGATTTGGAGTTGAGTGAGTATCCCCTTGGTACTGCCTGGTGTTAAAAAATGTCCAATATTTGTAAATTTTATTTGTCGGATCCTGAAAGGAATCAGTGGATCCATTATTTACCTGGACAACCACAACTTCATGGTCGGGTAAATTAGTCGCGAGAAGCGCGTAAACTTTTCCGGAAGACGATATGTAGTACTTTACATCGTTGGTTATAAAATTATTTGTCAAATTAATTCCGGACGGAACCAAACCCGGCGCACTATACTTTGACGCATCGAGGGTAAAAGTTCCTTTAAGCGTAGGAACCGGCGGATCCGTATTGGCGGTGACGGTTAGATAGGCCAGCTTTGCAGAAGTAGTTGCATAAGGAGCCACCGCCACAAAAACTCGATTTGGAATTGCGGAGTCGGTTGCGCTGGCATAAGCCGCGACTGCAACCGGAGGCCCGTCGGGAAGGTCAATTGTTGCCGCAGAAAGAACCGGTGAACACCATTTGGCTCTATTATTATTGGCAAGTTTAACCTCCCCTCCGCTAACATTTGTAACTTGGGTGTTTTGCAAAACACCTGCATTAAAATCCGCCTGGGTAGTTTGGATATAAGTCTTGTTATTAAGATAGCGTGTTAAGTAAAAAATCGAAGAAACACTACTGGGTAGTATATTATTCCAGGAAACCGTTACCACAACTTTTTTAATCGAAGGGTCGGTCGGTGTCACGTCCGAAACAACGATTGATCTGGTAAAATCCCCCAAAGTTTCCGATCCCGATTGAATTGTCCAACCGGTTCCGCTCCCTACCAAATGGTAAGTGTTGTTATTTATAATGTTTCCCCAGGCCGCCTCCCTGACACTTCTCATTCCTTCAACCCCTTCTTCTAAATATGCTGTCGCAACCAATCTCTGTTGCTGCTGAACCTTGCCGGTATTACTTGAAACAAATCCGGTTAAGATTGCCGGCAGAAGTATTGAGGCCAGCCCGAAAGCTACCAAAAGCTCTACAATCGTTTGGCCTTTATTAATAAGTCGCTCCATATTTATTTATTTTTATTACACTAGATTTATTTGTCACAGAACTTCCCAACGTAAAACCGTCTTGGCCGGCAGCATAACCGGTAACATCTCCACTCCCCGCGGAAAAAACTATTACGCCACCGGGAAAAGTTATGTTGGAAAGGGTGATCCCCGAATCTAAATTAATAATTGTATTGGAAATTAGTCCCTGGACAAAACTCCCTCCCTTGAACAGGGTGTAGCTGCCTGATTCTAAATGAATACCATAAGGAGAATCGCTGGACATACTTAAAGTTTGTTGGGACCTGATATCGGCCAGAAGTATGTCCAGGTTGGTGGATTGAAGAGTATTTGAAGGAAGCGGAGAAATGTTTATTGTAGTTAGAGCAAAAAGAACCATCAAAATTCCCATCGAAACCAAAAGCTCAATAAATGTATAACCCTTGTTCATTTTACGGATTGACGTTACTGATAAGTCCATATATCGGAGCAATAATGGCAATCATCATTCCCCCCACCGCGATCCCGACAATAACAAGCATGATAGGTTCCAACATCGCCGTAAGGGTTTTAAGCGTATTTGTTACCTGATAATCAAAATATGTAGAAATATCTGCCATTGATTTATCAAGACTTCCCGTCCTTTCTCCAGTTTCGACAAGTTTGACCATAATTCCGGGAACATAACCTTTAGCGGTTCTTAAACCCTCGGAGAGTGTTTTACCCGAAAGAATCAATTCTTTTGATTTCTGAATCATTTTTTGGGTATCGCGCCTCATAACAATATCGCTCGCAAGGTCGAGTGCCGCGATAATGGATATTCCCGAAGTCAAAAGGAGGTACATGCTCCTGGAAAATTGAGTTATATCAATTAGCTTTACAAGGCCCGAAACCCCCGGCAAGGAATAGAAAATGTTAAGAATAAAGTTTCTTTTTTGGGAAAACAGATAAGCGAAGAACAAAATGACGCCTACTACCAAAAACAGGAAGGGAATGGTGTTTTTAGTCATAAAATCGGAAAGCCAGAGAAGAATCCGGGTAGGTAGAGGTAAATCTACCTTCAAATTTCTGAATACCGTAGCGACCCTGGGAATGACAAAGATCAATTGAACCAAAAGTACCAAAACAAAAACTCCCATGATAAAGATCGGATACATCAAGGCACTTTTGACAGTATCGGTAAATTCATTTTGCTTTCTCAAATTGTCCCTAAGATCCTTCAAAGTTACATCAAGTGTTCCCGCCTCTTCCGATGCCTTAACAACGTTTACAGTAACCTTGTCAAAAACATTCGGAAACTTACTCATGGAAAAATTTACCTGATGTCCCTGGGTCAGGTCATCACGGAGAGTTTCTAGGACCTTTTTTGTTCCACCTTTACTATCCTCCATAATGTTATTCACCGCTTCCAGAATCGGAATACCGGCCGTAAGCATTGTGGAAAGATTACTTATAAGGGCAATTTTGTCCGCCGCCGAAAGTCTAACGCTTTTGTTTTGGTCCTTCATACTTAATTTTCAACTTTTGTAACTCTGATAACTTCCTCGATTGTTGTTATTCCGGCTGCTACTTTTTCGAGTCCGTCATCAAGCATTGTTTTCATTCCCTCTTTAATTGCTGCCAAGGCAATAATATCCGAGTCGGATTTTTGAGAGATAAGACGCCTTATTTCTTTAGTCACTTCCAAGACTTCAAAAAGTCCAACACGTCCCGAGTAACCTGTATTTCTACAAATCTTACAGCCCTTGCCCTTATGGACGGTGATTTCGGTAGCCGAGCCAAAATGCTTCTGAGCCAATTCCGTTGAAAAATGTGCGGCAACTTCTGAAGCTTGCATCTTTTCCTCCATTTTGCAGGAGGAACAAATTTGCCGGACAAGCCTCTGGGCAATAATGACATTCACAGTTGAAGCAACCAAAAAAGGCTCAACCTTCATGTCGGTTAGCCTAGGAATCGCTGTTGCAGCATCGTTGGTGTGAAGGGTTGAGAGAACCAAATGTCCAGTTAAGGCTGCGTTAACGGCGATTCCGGCCGTTTCACTATCACGAATTTCACCGACAAAAATGATATTTGGATCCTGCCTAAGAATTGACCTCAAGCCGTTTGCAAAAGTTAAATTTGTTTTTGCATTAACCTGGACCTGATTGGCACCTTGAATTCTATATTCTACAGGGTCTTCAATAGTCATAATATTTTTTTCGCGGGTGTTAAGAATTTTCAGAATCGCGTAAATCGATGTGGTTTTCCCGCTCCCCGTTGGCCCGGTGGAAAGAATCATTCCATAGCTCCTGCTAAAGGCTTTTGTAACTTTCTCCAAATCGGCAGGGTCCATTCCAAGATCGGATAGTGTATATTCTCTGGAATGCCCGGAGAGAAGCCTTAAAACTGCTTTTTCACCTTGAGTAACGGGCAAGATAGAAACACGGATATCAAGTTCTTCTTCCTCCATGTGCTCGGTCATCTTTCCGTCCTGAGCGCTTAAATGTTCATCGGTCCTAAGATTCGAAAGGACTTTAATTCTTGAAATTATTCTATCGTGTACTTCGCGCGGGACGCGTAAAACATCCTGAAGAACTCCATCTATTCTGAAGCGGATTAGGGAAGTTTTTTCTTCCGGTTCTATATGAATATCGGAGGCGCGATCGTGGTAAGCAGCATTAATTAGTTCATCAACTACTTTAATAATTGGAAGGTCCCCTTTATATAAAGTTGCCTGCTTGATATATTCCGCCAAAAGTTCGTCAATTGTTTTTTGAAGCGCCTTTTGATAAAGACTAATTGTTGCTTCGATTTCGGATGCCGGCGCATAGTAAGCAAGCGCTCTCTCCCCCGTCTTCCTGGCCACCATCGCGAGAATACTTTTATTAGTCGGGTCATTTAAGGCCACCTTAACCCCGTTCGCATCTCTGGCAAATGCAAGAGCTTTTTGACGCCTGGCAACTTTTTCCGGAACAATATGCGCGACGTCTTCGGAAATTGATTCTTTGGAAAGCTTGGCAAACGGAACGTTGTAGTACGCCGCAATAATTGTCCCAAGTTGGTCTTCCGTAAGCACCCCACTTTCAACAAAAGCATTTACGGGATCTACTGATTTTGTTTCGGTAATAAAGGCCTTAACCTTAAGAAGTCCTCTGGTATCAACCAGGCCGCTCTTATTAATTAATTCAACTATCTTTTCATTAGGCAGCGAAGACATACATAATCATTGTAGCATTAGGGTCTGAAGTTTTTGAAGAGTTTTATTTGATGGCAGCGTCCACTGCTGATTTCATATCCGTGTAGCTGTAGGCACCAGTAAACACGGCTGTATTAACAAAAAATCCGGGTGTACCCTGAACCCCTAAACTCGTAGCCACAGCTTGGTCGCTTTGAATTCTGGAATCATATTTACCGCTGTCCAAACATGTCCTCATCGCAGTCGGGTCAATAACACTTTTAAGAAAATCAGCAAGCGCTGCCGATTTGGTTTTATCGTTTCCGACAATCGGACCACTTGTGGCAACATTTTGGGCATTAACCCCGTTTTCAATTTCATAACCCTTTTCACTCCCCAAAAGTTTGTCTACTTCCCAGAACTTACCCATGTCATTTGCGCAATACAAAGCTTTGGCGGCCATTTCACCACCTGAATGGCCCGGGTAATATATCCAGATAAAAGAAGCCTTGCCAGAATCAACTAATTTTTTCATTTCGGTAACGGGCGGATCATAGTTTCCTCCATCAGACACATATTTAAACTGGGATCCAACAACACCTGCCAACTCCGAATCGTATCCTCCGGCTATATGGCAGTAAGGACAAGACGGATCCGCTATCTCAACAAATAAAACCTTGCGGTTGGCGTCTCCAATCTTGATTAAATCCTTGCTAAAAAGACCTTTTATTGTATCTAGTGTTACGTTTGGTTGTGTCGCTCCTGCATTTGCGGCGGTGGTTGTAGCAGGAGTGGCAGTTCCTTTTTTGAGATCAGACATTTCTTTAAACAAATACCCTAACCCAAAAGCCATGGCAACTGTTACCAAAAGAAGCACCGGAACAATCTTTTCACTCTTCAGCATAGAGATCATTCTGCCCGAAATATTTTCAAAAGTCAACGCCTGTTTTCTCATTTTTTCTCCTGAAGATAACTTAGACAGTCCATCGCTGCCATACAGCCAAATCCTGCCGCTGTGATTGCCTGCTTATAATGGAAGTCGGTAACGTCCCCCGCCACAAAAATTCCGGGAACAGAAGTTTTTGTCGTATCATGCGCGATTACATAACCTTTATCATCCAGGCTGATTTTACCCTGAAAAACCATGCTGGAGGGTGTATGCCCAATTGCAACAAACAACCCATCAACCAAAAGTTCTGACGATTCATGAGTTTGGTTATTTTGCAAAATTAATTTCTCCAATTTCTCCCCACCAACAACTTCAGAAACTTCCATATTCCATAAAACCTTAATATTGGGACTTTTTAAAACTTTCTCTTGCATGGCGTTAGAGGCACGGAAAGCCTCCCTCCTGTGAATAATTGTTACTTCTGTTGCATATCTAGTTAATGCCAGCGCTTCCTCCATCGCGCTATCCCCCCCGCCCACGACCGCAACTTTTTTACCTTTGAAGAAGGGACCATCACAGGGGGCACAAGAGGACACACCCCTACCAATTAATTTGGAAAGTCCGGGAGCATCCAGCCATTTGGTTTCCGCTCCTGTGGCGATAATAATCGATTTTGCAAGGTATGAGACCCCCCCGGCAATTATTTTAAAAGGGTTGGTGGAGGTATCGATTGACTCAACGTTCTTTTGTACAAACTCTGCACCAAAAAGGCCGGCGTGATCACGCATTTTTTGCATCAAGTCGGGTCCTAGGATTCCGGGTTGACTTGGAAAATTATCTACCTGAGTAGTCAGCATCAGCTGCCCTCCCCAGCTTTCTCCCCCCAATACAATAGTAGAGGCTGCACCCCTGGTTGTATAAATAGCAGCAGTGAGCCCTGAAGGCCCACTGCCAATCACTGCAACGTCATATATTTTTTCCATTCGTAAATTATGCGGCCGGGGGCGTTGTATTACCCGGTGTTTCTTCCACTTTTGGTTCATCTGAGACAATCGGCGTTTCCGCAACTGGTGCCGGCGTTTCAGCTACCGGCGCTGGCTCTACTGGTGCTACTGGGGACGGAGTCTGCGCTGTAGGATCAACAACGGGGGCTGGTGTCGCTCCCGGAACTCCTACTGGTGCCAAAGGATCAACCGCTTGTGATTGTGTTGGGTCTGTTGGATTCATTAACTAGTCACCCCCTTTTTGATTAATTCCTCAAAATTATTTTTTCCTGCAAAACCGACCTGACGTCCCAATTCCTTTCCGTCTTTAAATAAAATTGTAGTAGGAATTGACATCACTCCATATTTTTGCGATTGAGATGGATTTTTGTCAACATCGAGTTTGGCAATTAAAACCTTATCTTTATATTCTTCGGAAAGTTCTTCCAAAATAGGCTCCGCAAGTTTGCAGGGTCCGCACCATGTCGCCCAGAAATCAACAAAAACCGGAAGCTTATTACCAAGCACTTGTGTATCAAAGTCCGTATCTGTTACGTTAAAAGTTGCCATTTGTATCAAGAATCAATATAACTGCCAGCAAATTTTTAATCAAGAAGTAAAACTTCTTGTCGCGAGTAATTCTGCAAGAATTGCGAGTTTCAAGAAGTAAATTATATTTTGATTTTGCTTAGTCTCAAGGAATTCAGTACTACCGAAATCGAAGAAAGACTCATTGCTCCCGCTGCAATCATGGGACTCAGGAAACCCAAGGCCGCAACTGGAATCAAAATGATATTGTATCCAAAGGCCCAAATTAAATTAGTTTTTACTACATTCATGGTCGCCCGGGATAGTTCAAAAGTTGATATCACGCTTCTAAAATCTTTATTCATCAAAGTTATACCGGCCGACTCAATCGCAATATCGGTTCCTGTTCCCATTGCAATTCCAACCGACGCCGAAGCAAGCGCCGGCGCATCATTTATTCCATCCCCGACAAAAGCAACTTTTTTAGATTTAAAGTTTAATACTGCACGGGCTTTATCTTGCGGCATAATTTCAGCCAAAACATTTTTTATTCCGGCCTCTTTAGCAATTTTGGCTGCGGTACTCTTGTTATCCCCTGTTATCATCCATGATTCAATTCCTTTATCGGATAATTTTTGAATTACGTCAGAAACATTATTTTTAAGTTCATCCTCGATCTCAAAACTGGCTAGTTGATGGTCATTAAAAATTAAAGCGACTGAATTATTTTTTGATTTTCCAAGGAAATATTTTTTACCATTAATAACCCCCTCAACTCCCCTTCCTTCTATTGCTTTAAATTCCTCGACTCTGCTCGGAACAAGATCTTCTTCTTTTGCTTTTTCAATTATTGCTTGGCCAATTGGGTGCTCCGAATGTTCCTCAAGGCTCGATGCAATTTGGAGATATTGTGCCGGAACTTTATTAACAAGAATTGGATGTCCCACGGTAAGAGTTCCTGTTTTGTCGAACACAATTATCTTAACTTTATTTAGGATCTCTAGGGCCTGGACATCTTTTATTAAAATTCCCATAGATGCTCCCCGTCCAACTGCGACAATTATTGCGGTTGGGGTTGCCAGGCCCATTGCACAGGGACAGGCAATAATAAGCACGGCGATTGCATTAGTAATTCCAAAAGCAAAAAAAGTAATGATGGCTATAGCGAAAACGATCGGGATAAAGTATGAGGAAACAACATCAACCAATTTTTGTATTTCTGCCCTACTTCCCTGGGCATCACTTACCATTTTAATTATTTGCGCAAGAACCGTGTCTTTTCCAATCTTTGTAACACGAAAGGTGAAGCTCCCGTTCTTATTTATTGTCCCTCCGGTAACACTATCTCCCTTGCCTTTTTTAGAAGGAACAGATTCCCCTGTAATCATTGATTCGTCAACATAAGATTCACCCTCAACAATTATTCCATCTGTAGCAATTTTTTGGCCTGGTTTTACATGAACGGTGTCGCCAATCAACAAACTCTGATCAAGTTCTTTTTGAAGACCAACCAATTTTTTGATTGCATCAGAACTTCTATTTTTTGCGTTCGCCTCCAAGAATCTTCCAAGAAGAATCAAGGCAATTATTGTTACTGAAGTTTCGTAATATCCCCCGACTATTGCCGCTGTTGTTCCAATAGCAACCAAACTATTCATTCCGAAAGAGAAATTCCTGATATCACTCCAAAGCGCCTGATAAAATTCGAAACCAATTACAAATTGTATGAAGATAGCGGCGGGAAGCATAAGATATTTCGTATTGGGTATATTGGTAAAACCAAGAATCATTATGGAAACCGCAAAAAATGCAGAGATAATAACTTTAATCTTAAGTTTCTGAAGTTCTTTCTTTTTTTCTTCTTCTATATTTTTACCAACTACATATCCCAAGCCTTCTATCTCTTTTTCAATTTCAACTTTTAAATCTTTACTGGACTCAACGTACGCAGTTTCATTACCATAATTTACGCTGGACGAAATAACTCCGGGGATTTTAGCAATCTTTTTCTCAATTAGTTTCGCGCAGGAAGCACAGTGCATTCCAACGATCGGGTATGTTCTCTTGAGGCTCATTTCTTCCGAATAATTTCCATCACTTCCTTTATAGCTTCGTCGCTTTCTCCCTTTTTAATCGAATCGGAGACACACGTTTTCAAATGATTTTCCAAAACTATTTCATCGACTTTTTTAAGAGCCGCCTGAACAGCAATTGATTGGTGAACTATATTTATACAATATTCACCCGCCTCAACCATTCGTAAAACCTTATCCAAATGTCCCCTGGCAATTTGGAGCCTGTGAATAATTTTGTTTTTTGGCGCTTGCATTTTGTTATTTGACTGTTATGATTATTCTAATCCCCCCAGGGGGGATTGTCAAGGATGAACCAATTTTTACTGGCATTCATAACAGGCCTTACAAGCGGTGGAATTTCCTGCGTTGCCGTACAAGGTGGGCTTCTTGCAAGCTCATTAACGGGCAATAAGAGTTCAAATATAAGGAATATTTTGGCATTCTTAAACTCAAAACTTGTTGCTTATACTATTCTTGGAGCTGCCTTGGGACTCCTTGGCGGAAGTTTAGTAATATCCCCCAAGGTTCAGGGCTGGCTCCAAATAATAATCGGTCTTTATATGCTCGCTACCGCCGCCAGACTTCTTAACCTGCACCCGATTTTTAGATATACGGTCATTCAACCCCCAAAGTTTATTCTTAAATATATTTCAAAAATATCCCAAGACACTTCTTTCTTTACTCCGATATTTCTCGGGATGTTGACTATACTTATCCCCTGCGGAGTAACTCAAGCCATGATGGTTTACGCGGTAGGCACGGGAAGTATCCTGGGCGGAGCCGGAATAATGTTTTCTTTTATCCTGGGAACCTTCCCCATATTTTTCCTTTTTGGAATGGCCTCCTCACAGATGTTTAAAAACAAAATCTTAACTGTTATTGCAGCCATCGTAATCACATTAATTGGAATCCTTTCAATTAATACCGGTCAAGTTTTAAGAGGAAGTGTTCATACACTTCAAAATTATTGGCGTGTAATAGGTGGAGCTTCTAACTTGGGACCTGGTGTAAAAATTAACAATGGTGTCCAGGAAGTTACAATTGAAGTCACAAGTTTCGGCTACAAATCAGACGTAAAAACACTTAAAGTTGGTGTTCCTGTAAAACTTCTTCTTGTTACAAAAAATGTACAAAGTTGTGCGAGATCCTTCGTCATACCTTCACTAGGCTACTCGAAGATATTACCGACAGACGGAACAACAGAATTTGATTTTACTCCGGAATCCACCGGAATTTTGACTTATACATGTAGTATGGGAATGTATACAGGATCATTTAACGTAACCAAATGATATACAAAATTAAAGGAATGGAATGTCCGTCTTGTGCAACAATGCTCGAGATTAATTTGGAAGAGGCCGGAATTAAATGTAAATGCTCCTATCCGAAAGAAGAAATTGAGGTTATCGGCTCTCACAACAAAAATAAAGTCATTGAAATAGTGTCAAAATCAGGCTACAGTATTTTTAAATGAGGAAAGCTTTTGTTTTTGTTTTATCTTTACTATTTTCTATTTCCTATTTTCTAATTCCTCCCGTCGCCCGGGCGGTTTGTCCGGTTTGTACGGTTGCGGTTATTGCGGGCTTAGGAGTTTCCAGAGAGCTTGGGGTCGACGATATTGTTACCTCAATTTGGATCGGTGGGCTCATACTTTCGGCATCTTTTTGGACGATTGATTGGATAGAAAAATCAAAATGGAGGGAGAAAATTTACAAACATGTTTGTAAATTTAGATGTGGTATGACGGAAAACCAGGCGCTCAAATTCTGGACAATTCTTCTAATGTATCTATTAGTATTTATTCCCCTATTCTTTACTCACACGATCGGGATTGCTGGAAACACCCTTTGGGGAATAGACAAAATAGTTCTAGGAACGGGAGTTGGATCGGTAATGTTTTTAGTAGGAACGTGGATAGATAAAACTGTTAGGAAAGACAGAGACGGCAAGCAACTCTTCCAATTTCAAAAGGTTGTTTTCCCTGTAGTTAGCCTTATAATAGCGAGTGTTGTTTTCTATTTTTTGACTAAATGAACACTATCAAAACATACAAGGACTTAATGGACAGGATCAGTAAATTTAAGGTTGATCAAAACCTTGATCTCTCTTCTGGTGAGGATCTTTCAATTGGAATAATGAACCTAATTTCCATTGAGGAGCACCTTTTCTACACTTCCCAAAAGACTAAAAATCAAAAATATCTGGATTTGCTAAACGAAGTACGCCTGATGCGCACAGACCTCATGAAGGGCATCGTAAAAGAGCCGGAGGGTGAGGTTTGGTGTATAAGTAAACATCTTTTATCAGCCTCGATGAGATTAATGGAAGTCGGAACAAAAGAGTTAAAGAAAAACAACAAAGACAGAGCTCAGGATTTATTTGAAAAATCTTATAAACTCTATTCCCTATTCTGGGGATTAAATTTAAGCACGGACCAAAAAGCTTCCGAATTAAAAATGCCCGGAGACAAGTCTGTTTTTTCCAAACTTAACAATATCATCCAAAAAGCGATAGACTGCTGCCGCGAGTAGTCCTACATCACAAACCCCAAAAGAAGAATGATTGCTGTTGAAACTATCCAATAAGTCTTGCTTTGTTTGAAATCAAACTTGAAAGGCAGGTTTGTAAACCAATTGTCCAGTGAACCCATATCGTTCAAGTCAATTAATTGATCCACCGACAGATGAAAAATGAAAGAAAGTGTCATTCCGCGGCCAAAGTAGGAGCCCGATGAGGAAAATATCCAAAAAGTCAGAGCAAAAAATATCAGTTGGAAAAAAATCGTGTGGAAAATCAAACCTTTTCTTTCATTTCTTGTTTCATAAAGAAGTTCAACGCTCCGCGAGAGCTGCTTTTTATTCACCAGATAATTAATTCTTTGTGAAGTTAAATCTGTTGGTTTTATGAAGTAAACATAAATGAGATGGTCTATATCCGGCAAAATTACCCCCACCACTCCCCCAAGCCAAAACTGCCAAAAGTTTAAGGCAAAATAATGTTTGGCTATCGCAACAAAAACAAAGAGGAAAAACCAAAAACTAAAATGAATAAAGAGTTCACGTTTCATAGGCAGTTATTAATTCATTTTAGCATTAATCTGTAGGGTTTATCCTTCCACTCTCCAGCATAACCTATACCAACCCTGGGCAGTTTTTTAATCTCACCACCTTTTAAAATAGTGCCTACATCTTCAACCCAAATTCTTTTGCTTCGCGTCAGATCTTCCGCGTAAAAACTTTTATCGATCTCTAAATATTTTGTGCATCTTGCCGGGCCGGAAATTTTATCCAATCCCCTAATAAGAACTGCCTGAGGGTCTCCCTTTTTAGATACAACAAAATTAAGCATCCAGTGCATCCCGTAAGTAAAATAGACATAAACCTTACCTGCCAGCCCATACATTATCTCGTTTCTTTTTGTCCTTTTGCCCCTATATGAGTGACAAGCTTTATCCTCCACCCCGGTATAAGCCTCCGTTTCTGTAATAATTCCGCTCTTTATCTCTCCGGAAGGAAGTATTCTGACCAACTTTTTACCAAGAAGCTCTTTGGCAACGATGACAGCTCCCCTACTAAAAAACGTTCTACTTAATCTTTTTGGTTTTTGACTCATTTTTAAGTTGTTTTAGTTTCCACATGAAGAGGCGTCCTTTACTTCTTGCATTTTCTGCATCTTTTACAAATCTTCTGGCAGATTCCATTAAACCTCTTGGGGTATCTTTAGCCAGCTTCATATAGAGAGATTTATGCGCGAGGTCATTAAGCTCGACCGATAAGTCATAGGCATATTTCTGGAACTCCCTACTGACGTATTTATCGGTATCGTCTAGTTTGTATTTTTTAACAATATCGCCAATTTTTTGCATACTTCTTTTATAACTTTATCCAATATTTTCCTTTCCTCTCCAGTAAAATTCTGAAGAACATATTCTTCCCCCAACATTCTGTCCTCTATTTTTCTATTATCAACCCCAATTCTAACTCTCCAAAAATCCTTTGTTCCAAGCGTTTCCTCTGTAGAGGAAACGCCATTGTGAACTTTAGGACCGGTACCGAACTGAATCTTATAGCTTCCAAGGGGAATGTCCAGGTCGTCGTGAACAATATAGAGGTTCGATAAATCAAGATTGTACTGATCCACCAGTTTCTTAACAAAGCTGCCGGAATCATTCATGAACACGTCAGACTTTTTTATCAAAAAGTCTGTAAAAACATTTTTTTTATTTTTTAGAAGCTCCTCAACCACCAAAAACCCGGCATTATGCCTGGTTTTTACGTATTTACCACCCGGATTCCCGAGTCCAATAATTAGTTTCACTGAAGCAATTGTAGCACTTCTTCGTCTGTGACTTGAGGAAAATAATGATAAAACTCTCCCACAGCTTGAAATTCCAGTGGCATCTTTAAAACTATAATCCTATCAACTTCTCTATGAATTTGATCAATAAAATCTTTTGGGGCAAGAGGTACAGCCAATATTATCTTTCCAACCTTCTTTTTCTTTAAATACTTAATTGCTGTTTCAACCGTCGCACCAGTAGCTATTCCATCATCTACCAAAACTACTTTCTTTCCCCTTAAATTCTTCAACTGGCCAAATTTTTCTATCCTTTCCTTGACAATTTTCCCTATCTCCGAACTCTTCTTTCCGGAAAATACCCCCTCGGGACCAATGGCGCCAGCTGCCAACTCTGGCTGTCCTAAAGTAGGCACCTTTTTCACAACCAGGGCGTAAAGTGGCAAACAAAGACTATCTGCAACAGCCCTACCAACAACCACTCCACCACGGGGTATAGCTAACACAACATCAAAGGCTTCTTCCGATGAAGAAAGTCTCTCGGCGAGAAGATTTCCAGCCTCGGTTCTATCTTCAAACACTTTATTAATTTATTTAACTTTCTTGAGTAAGTTCTCGGTAATTTTCCCAACCACCGGCACTACCCACTTCTCCCCTTGCCAAGCTTTATAAATGTACAAGAGCCAAAGAATAAATCCTACGAGCATTAAGGCTCCGTTAATAAAAGCTACAAATGGAGCGAGAACTATGGTAAATGCAAAAATTCCGATTCCCCAGAGAACTACTAGATAAATTACTGATGTAACCAGGGACTGCATTGCCCAAAATCTGACAAACTCATCTTTTTCAACTAGAAGAAAAAGAATAGGGACGACCACCGTTGGTCCCAAAAGGGTTACTAAAACTGCTTCCACTTCTTTTTTAAGTCCTGTAACCGTTGCCATAAATAATCACCCCCATTCTGACTAATTGCTAATTCCTAATTTCTAAATCCTATATTCATCTTTTCACAAAAGGGGTGTGGAGGTCAAGAAGCAAGACAAATTTATTCTGTTAATCAAGTTTTCCTCAAACACCAGGGATCACCAAGATGTAGTTCTCTTGTGATATGATTCAGCCTCCTTTGAGAAGCGCGAGGACCGTTTATTCCGTAAGAAGATACAATCCGATCCAAAAGTTTAGAAACATATTCTCTTTTTGTATCTTCACCCAAATTCCCAGCCTTTACTTTCTTATTAAATTCATCTATCAATCCTTCTAAGCCATCCTTTCCACGCTCGGCAGAGGCAAGTACGTTCTCCTTAACAATCCCCGAAATTGGCAAACCATCTCCCGCTTGCCTTAAAGCTAATAGATGACAGACCCTGGGTGTTTCTGTATCGTTGACTTTAGTCCTTTGAAATAAAGCCCCTTCCGTGTCTATCATGCCTGAATAGTATCACTATAAGTCAAAAATAGCAAATTCTAAGATTGTGAGGGTTTTTGAAGGCTAAACATGTCCCGGAGTTCTTTAATGGTTGTTGCTTGACCGGCACTTTTATCTTCCCTAATCTTTAAAAACCTTGGAAATCTCAAGGAAAGCCCTAGTGAATGTTTGGTACTAACCGAAATACTATCTGCTGAAACCTCAACTACCAAAGAAGGAAGTGCCCAAACATCAGGAATCAAATCTTTCTGAGCCTCATATTCCTTTGGTTCTTCTTTTGATTCCAACTTATCAAGTCTTTTTCTAATCGTTACAAGCATTTCTTCGGTAAGTCCTGTTCCCACTTTCGTAAGAGTACGAATTTTGTCTCCATCTTTGATGCCTACTAGAATTTTTCCAAGCCCAAACTGTGCCCTTTTACCTTTTCCTGTAAAGTACCCCATTACAATGCAGTCCAGAGTGTCAGACAAGCGCCCCTTCATCCCCTCTTCTTCCTTCATTTTCACCCAGTTCCAGCCGGTTCGACCCGAAACGTAGAAGCCGTTTGCTCTTTTAACAACAACCCCCTCAAACCCCATTTTCAAATAATTTTGATGAAGTTTCTTAATTATCTCGGGATCTTGAGTAATTGTGTTTTCATCAACCCTTAAAAGTCCTCCATTAACAACAATTTTTTCAAGTACTTTCCTTCTATCGATATATGGAACGTTTATCATACTTTTTCCATCAACAAGAAGTATGTCAAATACTTGAAATTGTAAAGGTATTTCTCCCGCCGTTTTTGTTACATCGTGCTTTCTCCTACGCTGTATCGTTTTTTGGAAGTCGAGGAACATCTCACGTTTCGTATCTATTCCAACGGCTTCAGTATCAATAATTGCTTCATTAGCCTTCAGATATTTACCCACTTCAGACAATTCTGGAAATACATTATTTTCAATAAAGTTCATGTTTCTCGTGTATATTCGGATATATTCCGCGTTTCCTTTTTGCGGATAGTTCGCCCTTCGGTAGTGAATGAAGATGCGAAGCCCGTCAAATTTTGGTTCCACAGAAACCTCCCCCATTTTCTTAATCATTTCGCTTGTGGAATTAAGGCGCTGGGCAAGCATGGGAACAACCGGAACCCCAACTTCCGGCTTTGCAGCTTTTAGATTTCCCTCTTTGACTAATCTTGCAACATAACCAATGTCAGGTCTGATGTTATATGCTTCTTCAATCTCTTTTTGGATCTTTTTGTCATGCCCGGCCAAGGCATCAATTACGGTCTTTTCGGAAAATCCAAGTCTAAGTTTCCCTACCGGAATCCTAGCAACAAACCTTGCGGAGAGAGGATCAAGATTGCGAAGGAGATCCGCCATCTTTTCAATTTTTCTGTCCTGCGACCCTTCCCCATTATCTTTAGCTATACCCAGAAGTTTTTCGTACACATCTAAAACCGACAATCCACCGCTTTTGCCTTTACTTAATTCCTGGGCAACATTTCCGACATCACCTTTTTCTTTATATAATTTTGTGACTCCCTGAATATCCTTTCCGTACGCAAGAGCAACCGCCCGTATTACCATTTTTTCCGCCAGGTTGAGGAGTACTCCCTCATAGTTTGGAGCCAAAACTCCAAGCGACAGATAAACCGTTTTTTGAATCTCACTAGAGTCGGTTTTTTTGAAGAGATCGGTCAAAATAGAAGTAATTTCAAGCCGGGAGGAAGTCTTTTCCAGCCTTTCAAGATATGTCGCAAATTCCCCAAACTTCATACCTGTATTATACCGCCTTGTGCACTATCATGTAGCTTGAGAAGAAAAGGTACGCAAAAATCACGACTCCTATGAACATAAATCCGAAAATGATGGAGAGGATTCCTCCCCACTCTTCATGGGCCACCTTATTTATTCCTTCCCCAAGCAAAGTCAAGCCAAACAAGCTTGGTAAAACCAAAATCATATACAAAAATTGTGGGTCGGTTGTTGTCATTTATTTGCTACCACATATTTACTCGCCTTTGTTGTTCCTGTCTTTTTAAGAATTCCTTTTGTGAGAAGGTCCCTTAGTTCCCTAAGAATTGTGTCCTCAGAAACCATTGGCAAAACTTTCTTTAGTTCACTCATTCCTCCCGACCCTTGATCGGAAATAAATTCAATAAGCCTCATTTGGCGTTCGGAGAGAGCTATCTGCTCGCCGAATTTAACTTTAAGGCGGGTATCAACCGAAAGCTTCCTAACTTTATCTTTAATTTTTTCAAGCTCTTCCGCCACGACGTGGGTAAAATATTCAAGCCAAGGAGTGATATCCCTGCTGCCGATATTGGGAGACTGCCTGTCAACCAAGGCTATGGCCTCGTAATAATCGCCCGGATCAGTATCAAAATGCTCCTCCAAAGAAAAAAAGTTTTTAACGTTGTAGCCTTCTCTCATTAAAATCAGCGTTGAAAATGCACGCACAGTACGGCCATTTCCTTCAACAAAGGGGTGGATTGCAACCAAAATATAATGCGCAATTCCCGCCCTGATGATCGGATGAATTTCGCGCGCTTCAGGATTATTTAACCAAGCAAAAAAATCTTCAAGAAGATAAGGAACTTCAACGTGGGGCGGTGGAGAAAAAATAATTCTTCCGGTTCCCTCTTCTTTAATGACAACTTCCGTAGTTCTAAAAACGCCCACTTTTTCAGGATCAATAATCCTATCAACCGTGGCTCTGTGAATATCTTGTAGCATGTCCGGATCATAGTCCCCCCTCTTTGCAGCCAGCTCATCAAGAAGCCCCATTACATTTCTATAATTTATAACCTCCTGAATATCGCGCGCTCTGGCATAAACCTCCTGTCCCTCAAGAATTTTTTTGGTTTGATAAAGAGTTAAATCGTTTCCCTCAATATGTGTACCGTGATGAATTGTGCGGATTTGAGCATCACTCTGAAATTGTTTTTCAAAAGAAGGGACAAGCGGGGCATTTTCTATAACTTCTTTAGAAGCCTCAATGGAACCAATATTTTTTAGAATCTTATTAGAAACATTGTACTTTGGAGCGTACATATATCTCTAATATACCGCACTATTTGCGGGAAATACAAGAAGGGACGCGGGCAGCCAAGTCATCTGAATTGTAGGCAGTGCCAACCTCCTCGTAGAGTAAGTCGGCAGCCTTTTTAATAATGTATGAAGAAGCTGCCGCTGCCAAGATGGGTTCATTTTTGGCCAATAGCGCAACCGTAAGTCCTGCCTCAACATCCCCGCTTCCGCCTTTGGTCAAACCCGGATTTCCTCCCTCAACCTTCCAACATTCCCCCGGCGAATAAACAAATGTCGTCGGCCCTTTAAGTGCTATTACACAATTGTGTTTTTTAGCGGCACTTTCAGGATCAATCTTCCCAAAAATCATTTCATATTCCTTTTTATTTGGAGTAAGAATTGCTAATCGTGGAATCCAATTCGGATTAAGCACTTGCAGACTGCCGGCATCAATCACCCATTTTTTATTGGGAAATGCGAGTAGGAACTTTTTGGTAATTTCGGTCGTTTCCTTGCATTTTTCGTCGCAAACATTTTGTATATTATTATCTCTTTCGTTATGAAAGCGCATGAATCCTGGGCCGATTAAAACCGAATCCGATTTTTTAATATATTGTTCTGTCTCTTCCCATGGAACCCAGATAAAAGAAAGTAATTTTGATTTAATTTTGCTTGCAACCTCCCCAACCGAGGGATCGGGTGAGGCAAAAAATACCATATCCACCACTCTCGAAGCTGTAACCAAAGAAAAAAGAGGTGCCCCGTGGAAAAGTTTTGAACCGCCAATAATTGTTACCTGACCATTTTGACCTTTTGAAGAATCGCGCCGCGGCACGAAAAGCTTTTTAAGATCATCCGAAGAGAAACTAATCATTTTTTAGGCTCTGGAATCTGAGAATCTCCAATAACTTCCTCACCGTTTGGACCAATTAGAGACAGAGTATCCACATCCGGAGGCTGTTCCGGGGTATGACTGGAATCTACAACCCTTACTCTTTTTCTCTCAAAACAAGGCCCGCCTGTACTTCCAGTTCTTCCAGGAATACGAACATTCTTCCATTCATATTTTGGTCTAGATTTAGGCTCGTCACTTTCCATAAATGTATTTTAACTCTTTAATTCAATTCTCTCCACTTTTCCCAAACCCTTCAAGAAATGAACGTCTGTAGTTGTAATTATTGTCTGCTGCTTTTTGGCCAACCCCATGACAACGTCCCTATGCTCATGATCCAATTCCGAAAAGATATCGTCAAGAAGAAGGGTTGGACGGATTTCGGTTTTTGCCTCAATATAGTTTAATTCCGACATTTTTAGCCACAAAATTCCCATTCTCTGTTCCCCACGGCTGCCATAACTGGCCAAGATCCGTTTCCCCTCAAAAAATATAAAATCATCTCTATGAGGTCCCACCAAAGTTGTTGCCGCTGCAACTTCCTCTTCTTTATATTGCTCCAGTCTTCCATCACTTATTACTGACTTATCATATTCCAAACGGTAATGGGTGTTTGAAGGAGAGCCTTCCGAATTTACAAAATCAATAAACTCCTGCCTTTTGGCGCTTAGATAGTCTCCATTTTTAATGAGAAGTTGGTTCCAAAACAAAAGTTGAGATCTCGAAACTCCCTCCTCACGGATTCTAAAAAGAAGTCTGTTGCGTTGACGGAGTCCTTTTTCGTAGGAAAGAATTGACCTTCTATATTCCCTATCAACTTGAGAAAGAACACTATCCAAGAATTTTCTGCGGACTGAAGGGCTTTCTGTTACTAAATCCATGTCCCAAGGCCCGAAAAGAACCGCTTTAAAGTTTCCTGCAAAGTCTATTGTCCTTTTAGGAACCCCGTTAACCAAAAGTTTTTTCTTTGGCCACCCATTATCTCCCCTTGTTATCATTACTTCTAAACCCCCACCCTTAACTTTTGCCAAATTCCGCTCGTATTTAATCATTTCCGCTTCCAATCTTGCTTTAAAACTTTTTGCGGTGGAAAGGAGATAAAGGGCTTCCAGAATATTGGTTTTGCCGGAAGCGTTTGGCCCGACAATAGTTGTTATATAATCGGAGAATCCCAAACTTTTTGCCCTGAAGTTTCTAAAATCGGAAAGCTTAATTGATTTAATCATCTAATTGGCTGAAGTATAACTCACTTCTGACAAATTGGACAATAAAAAGTTCCCCGGCCGCCAAGATCAATTCTCTTAACCATCCCTCCGCACTTCAAACATTTCTGGCCGTCTCTTTGATAAACGCGAAAGTGTTTTTGATATTCACCCTTCTCTCCCGAAGGCTTAACATAAGCCTCATCAGCCGCTGAAGAACCGCCATATTTTAGCCCATCTTCCAAAACTTTAATTATTGAATTTTTTAATTTATTAATCTCTTCATCCTTTAAGGATTTTGACGGCCGCGTCGGCATTATTCCGGCTTCAAATAAAGCATCGTTGGCATAAATATTGCCGATGCCGGCAATTTTCTCTTGGTCCATTAAAACCAGTTTTATCGGCTTTGCGGTTTTGGAAAAAATTTGTCTTAAATAATCGACTGTAAATTCTTTGTCAAACGGTTCGGGACCTAATTTTCCAACTTCTTTGGTCACCCCTGCTTCATCAACTACTTTTATCCAGCCAAATTGCCGAAGATCGTTAAAGAACAATTTTTCCCCATCAATATCAAAAATTACGTGAGTTGTTTTAGCCGGGTGACCCCAAACGAGCTGGCCGGAAAGCTTAAAATGAATAAGTAAATTTTTGCCATTTGAAAGAGAAATTTTTAAAATCTTTCCCCTTCGTTCAACCCCCGTTATTTTTTCCCCAATAACGTCTTCTTTTTTTCCTTGAAATTGTTTTGCCAAAAGAACGGTAACACCGGTAATTTTTTTACCGATAATTGACTTCTGCAAACTGCGCTTTATTGTTTCAACCTCTGGTAGTTCCGGCATGTGAGTTAACAAACTCCCGCATTTCTTTTTTGAATCTCTCTTTAGAAAACTTTTTGGCCTGGTTTATACAATCTTCAGGGTTGAATTTCATCTTTTCAAACTTTTTAATTGCCTCCGACAGACTCTCTACACTGGCTTGATCGAAAAATATGCCGGTTTTATTTTCAACAACCGATTCAAGATATCCTCCGCCTCGGAAAGCTATCACCGGAGTCCCCGCAAGCATTGATTCAACGGGAGTAATTCCAAAATCTTCGTCCTCGGATAATGCCAAAAAGGCTTTTGCCCCGGCATATAATTTCGCCATCTCGTTATCGTCTACGTGACCCAGAAATTCTACATTACTTTCAGACAGTTTTTGCAGTTTTTTATACTCCGTATAGTATCCTGCAGGGCTACCAGCAATCTTTAGATTTATGCCTAGCTTAACAGCAGTTTTAACCGCTAAATCAAGTCCTTTTCCACCTACAATACGGCTTATAACTAAATAATAGTTCTCTTTTTGTACTCGGGTAACTTCCGGAATTTCTACCGGCGGATAAATTACTGCAGAATCCCTGCGGTAATATTTCTCGATTCGGTCGTGAACGTTCTTTGAATTTGCAATAAAATAATCAACTTTTTGGGCGGAGTTAACATCATATTTTCTCATAAAATATCCGACAATTTTTGCATAAACCCTAACCAGCCAGTATTTCTGAAATTCGATTGAAGTTTTATAACCATAAAGCCATCTGGGGGGTGTATGACAATAACAAATCTCGATGGGTTTCTTCTTGTTTGTTCCACGCGTCCCAAAACCTTTCGTTACATACCAACTTGCTGAAGAAATAACAACATCATACTTTGAAAAATCAAAACTACCCCAAACTGCCGGAGCTAAAAATCTTAATGGGCTATGAAGATAACTAGAGAAGAAGGGAATATTATGAACCCAAGAAGTAATTATTTTTTTATCGGGCTTCCCGTAAACGCCTTTGAACCGTTCATAGGCAGAAGAACCTTTCCTATAAAATGCCGTATAAATCGGTGCTTCAGGCCAGATTTCGGATAAGGCTAAAAGAACTCTCTCTGCTCCCCCAAACTCATTTAAATAATCATGGACAATTGCAATTTTCATTTAAAATAAAGCTCCCTGCTTCTCCTCCTCAATTTTCTTCCCCACATCCTGAATTCTTTTTGTTAAAGTCTTAAAACCAAACTCCTCAAACAATTTTAATACTTTAGGACCATTAATACTCCACTTACCCATTGCCTCAAAATCCAAATCAAGTGGAACATCACGCACGATTGTGGCCAGCATAAACGATTGATCGGCAGAAGCTTTGCCTTTTTCAAGCTTCTCGCGGACTTTTTCAGAAACTTCATCTAAATGATCGTAAATTCCTTTGACAGAAGAGTATTTCGAAAGAAGCGTGATTGCGGTCTTTGGCCCAATACCCGGTACTCCAAAATAGTTGTCGGAGGGGTCACCTGTTAAGGCTTTAAGGTCGGCAATCTGGGTAGGAGGAACTCCCATGCGCTCGACGGTCTCCGCCTCGCCAAAGAGCTTGGCATTAACAAGTCCCGCAACAGGCATGTAGAGCTTGATATATTTTTTGTCATCAATCAGCTGAAGCTGATCCCTATCCCCCGTAACAATGACTACATCTTCTTTTGCTTTAGTTGCGATTGTTCCAATAACGTCATCCGCTTCATATCCTGGTTTTGAATATATCGGAATTCCGGCAGCTCTTAGGAAGTTTTTAGCTTTTTCAAATTGGCTCGACAATTCATTTGCCATCGGCGGGCGTTGAGCCTGATAGGAAGGAAGTTCTTTTTGCCTAAACGTGGGCGCCTTTTCGTCAAAAGCTACGGTAACGTGGGTTGGTTTAAGGTCGGTTATAACCCTAAGAAGCATCGAAACGAGCCCATAAACAGCGTTAATCGGCTCACCATTCTTGGTGGTTAGAGGGGGCAGCGCATGAAACGCCCGGTGCAAAATTGCATTTCCATCAACTATTATGAGTTTATCCGCCATGAAGCTATTTTACCATGTTGCCGGGCTTCTTCCCCACAATCTCTTCAAAATCATCCCTATCGAGAGTTTCTTTTTCTAACAATGCATCACTAACTTTATCCAAAAGTTTCCTTTTCTCTTTTACGATTTTTACGGCATTTTTATAACAAGCGTCAAGTATCTTTTTTGTTTCCGTATCTATTTTCTCTAAGAAAGCCGGCGAATTTTTGGCTCCCTCAAACCACTCCATTTGTCCAAAATCCCCCATTCCCATGTCGTCCCCCAAATTAATCGGTCCCAAACTGCTCATTCCAAACTCAACAACCATCGCTTTGGCAATTTTTGTAGCCTGGGCAATATCATTTGCGGCCCCGCTGGTCATTTCCTTAAAAACAACCTCCTCCGCGGCGCGCCCTCCAAGCATTGCCGTAATTTGTTCCAAAAGACGTCCTTTTGTTTCATGGGTTCTGTCGGCGGCAGGAGGAATTAAGGTGTGTCCCAAGCTCATTCCGCGGGCAACTATTGAGATCCTATGAACCGGATCCATTTTACTTAGGAAATGGGTAACAATTCCGTGTCCGGCTTCGTGATAAGCAGTAATCTTTTTATCTTCCTCACTTTGAAGCCTCTTTTTGGCAGGACCAAGTTTAACTTTCGTGGCGGATTCCTCGATATCGATCATAGAAATTTCTGTTTTACCCTCTCTGGCAGCCCCAATTGCAGCTTCGTTAAGCATATTCTCCAAATCCGCGCCGGAAAACCCAACGGTCCTGTCGGCAACCCTGCTCCAATCAATCTTTTTACCCAATCTTTTGCCTCTGGCATGAATTAAAAGAATTGCAAGACGCCCCTCTTTGTCCGGCATATCAAGCATGACGCGCCTGTCAAACCTTCCGGGCCTGAG
>Ga0187886_1000788_pt1 | contig 34069 bp, 30 predicted proteins | sample June2016WEW_20_1_FD_133001 | JGI IMG/M metagenome (GOLD analysis project Ga0187886, IMG submission 133001) | Peatland microbial communities from SPRUCE experiment site at the Marcell Experimental Forest, Minnesota, USA - June2016WEW_20_150 | ecosystem: Environmental > Terrestrial > Soil >...
GATGGACTGCTCACCGCCATAGAAAAGACATATAAATGAAATGATAAACATCTCAAAACTATATTGCGGCTTGGCCGGCGAATCCGACCGCTTGCGGTATGAGGCAGATAATTCGTTTGGCCCCGTCGTCGCCTTCAATTGCACAAGCCGATGTAATTTAAATTGTCTGCATTGTTACAGCAGTTCCACCTCCAACCTCAACAGTAGCGAGTTGTCCACCGCCGAAGCCAAGCAACTGCTCCACCAGCTTGCCGAAGTAAATTGTCCGGTGGTTTTATTTACCGGCGGTGAGCCTCTGCTGCGGGATGATTTATTTGAATTGTTGGCCGAAGCGAAGCAACTGGCCCTGCGAACGGTCATCTCTACCAACGGAACTTTAATTGATTCTGCCGCTGCCGAAAAACTCGCTGATGTTGGCGTAAGTTATGTAGGCATCTCCATCGACGGCGATGAATCGTTCCACGACAAATTCAGACAATCAACCGGCTGTTTCAAAGCCGCTTTAGCAGGCGTTAAAAACTGTCAAAAAGCTTGTCTGAAAACCGGCCTGCGATTCACCATCACCAGGCAAAACGCCGACAAAATCCCCGTTGTCTTTGAAACCGCTGCCGAAGCTAACGTCCGCAGGATATGTTTTTATCATCTTGTAAAAGCAGGCAGAGCAAAAAATCTCAATACCTATACTCTGACGCCGCAGCAGACCCGTCACGTCGTTGACACAATAATAGAAAAAACCAGAGAATTCGTTCAAAAAAAACTCGTTGACGAAGTCCTCTCCGTAGGCAATCACGCCGATGGCCCTTTCCTCCTGCTGAAGATGGCTCAGGAAAAAAATCGGCGCTACAAAAAAGCCCGGCAGCTTCTGCTCGCCAATGGCGGCAATAAAATCGGCGAAAAAATCGCCTCTGTCGGCTGGGACGGCTGCGTTCATCCCGACCAGTTCTGGCGAAATTACTCACTTGGTAATGTTAAAGACAAAACCTTCAAAGAAATCTGGGATAATCCGAACGAGCCGGTGCTTGACAAACTTCGCAAAAAAAGCGAGTTTGCTGATAAAAGATGTCTGAGATGCAAATGGTTCGACCTGTGCAAAGGCAACTTCCGCTTCCTCGACTCAGACCCCGCCGAAAAAAACTGGCTCCTCGAACCCCCCTGCTATCTTGCAGATAACGAAATAAAAAAGTAAAATGCCCTCCGAAGGAGTATATTATGTCTTTTCCAAAAATCAGATTGCGCCGGCTGCGAAGCAGCGCCTCCATCCGAAGATTAGTGCGCGAAACGTCTTTGAGCGTGGATGATTTGGTTTATCCGCTGTTTATCCGCGAAGGTGAAAACCTCAAGGAGCCGATTAAGTCAATGACCGGCTGCTTCCACTTTTCACCGGACACCGTAGCAACCGAGGCCGTCGAAGTCGCCGCCTTGGGAATACCCGCTGTGCTTCTCTTCGGCCTGCCGGATAAAAAAGACCAGACCGGCTCGCAGGCCTGGGCCGAAAACGGCGTCATTCAGCGCTCTATAAAGGAAATCAAAAAAGCTGCTCCCGATTTGCTTGTCATTACCGATGTCTGCCTTTGTGCATATACCTCTCACGGCCACTGCGGCGCCGTAAAAGACGGCAAAATCGATAATGATGCAACCTGCGAATTGCTCGCCAAAGTCGCTCTTTCGCACGCTCAGGCCGGTGCAGATATTGTCGCACCTTCCGATATGATGGATGGGCGAGTAAAATATATTCGCGAAGCTCTGGAAGAAAACAACTTCCACGATGTTGCCATTATGTCGTATGCTGCCAAATTCGCTTCCGCCTTCTATGGCCCCTTTAGAGATGCGCTCGATTCAGCCCCCGCCTTCGGCGACCGCAAAACCTATCAAATGGACCCAGCAAACGCCCGTCAGGCCCTTGCCGAAATTGCACTCGATATCGAAGAAGGCGCTGATATCGTAATGGTCAAACCCGCACTCGCCTACCTTGATATAATTTACCGAGCCCGTCAGCGTTTCGATTGTCCCATCGCCGCCTACAACGTCTCCGGCGAATATATGTCGCTCACCTCCGCCGCCGACGCAGGACTTCTGGATAAAGAACAAGCAATGATGGAAATGCTCTACTCAATTAAGCGAGCCGGCGCAGATATAATAATCACCTACTTCGCAAAAGATGTCGCAAAACTTTTATCAACTTAACTTTTCACCGGATTTCTTTAAAAGCGCCTTTTCTTTAATTCCTCGATATACTTTGCCGCGGCATCCTTACCGCCTAAGCCAAAGGCAAGAGCCAAAGCAAGAACAATGCCGCCGAGAATAATATTGAATGTTGCCGATACCAAAAGAGGGGCAATGCCAAGCTGTTCTAACGCAATTGTTACTGCAAAAATTATAATCGCCCACCGGCTTATGCCGGCAAGTATCTCCGGTTTGGGTAATTTCGCGTTCCCGGCGGCCGTGCGAACTATTCCTGAGACAAGACTGGCCAGAAACATAGCAACCACCAGAACAAGCAAAGCTGCTATCACATTCGGGACGTAAGCAAATAAGCTTGCAAGAACACCCGATGCCTTAGGCAGCCCCAATGCATCGACTGCCATCACTAAAACCATAATAATAATCAGCCAATAAACTATGCCGCTTACCACTTCTCTGGCGGTAATTTTCAAATCGCCTTTTCTTAGAACTTCTGATATGCCCGCCTTGTCCGCCAGCGTATCAAAACGCACTATCTTAAGCAGCCAGTCAATTATCCCTCTGATTGCCTTGGCTATAAGCCAGCCTACTATCAGAATTACTAATGTGCCTAACAGGACAGGAAGATAGGCCATAATTCTGGTCAACATTTGGGTGACCGGTTCAATAACAAGATTTTTCCATTCGATTACAGCTATCATTTTTGGTACCTCCATATTAAATTGTTAATATTGTATATTGTTTCTACCGGCTTTTATTTAAACGCTCTTTTATGTCTTTTCTATATCACCCCCTGCATTATTATCGGTTATACCATCCGACATTAATTAACAATTCCCTTTGTGGTTTTAAGGCTTCAATGCAATTTCTGGCCAAAAACGAGGGTTTCTCGCCTGCAATGAACAAGCATGCCCCCTAAGATTGGCTTTGTTTGGGTTTGTTTTGACCAAGTGTCCAATTTCATTTTTTCGTTGTAATTCCTTGTCGAAACTATGGTTATGAACATTTGACTTTTTTGAAAATTGGCTTTGTTTGGCATAATTTAGTTCATTTTGATTGATTTTTCCGGTCAGCGCAGAAAACTTCCGTAACCACAGTTTAGGCCACAGAGAACACAGAGAAGTAAATTATAAAACTATTAATTGGTTATTGTTAACCGCTCATTAGTAATTCCTTTCAAGATCCGCCTTCGCTAAAGCTATGGCGGACAGGGAGACTGTCTCTCTACAATAGGACGAACCTGCGCGATTGATGCGAAAAATTTAATCGTCGCTTGTCACTCGTCGTTTGTAAGTTAATGTATGAAAAGGAGTAAAAAAATTTTAAGATTAGCCGTTTTTGATGTGCAGGTAGCTGCGCATTTGATTGAAAATTTACTCCGCTTGTCACGGAGACAAGTTAGTCGCAGGCCGTTATGAGTTAGAGAATAAATGCTTATTATTTTTTACGTTTTCTTAAAATCACCGCCTGTCGTGAGCAAAGTCGAATGGCACCGAGGCCGAGCATTGCGAGGTGACGCCATCTGCGATGATTAGTTAGGCATTAAACAATTCGCCCCATTCATCATAATTATAGCGATCTGGAACAGCACTGTTCAATGGAGGAGCTTCACCAAAATCCATGATATACTTTTTTATTAGTTCTCTTTCCTCTTTGAGTGCTACATCTTCGCTTTCAACAACAGCGTACGAATATATTGTGATGGCATTACCGAATTGCTTCTGATACGAGCGACAATACTTCTTCACGATGTTTAATAATATACCTTCTGAATGCGATCCTCCCATAAATTGTTTTCGACGTGTTTCCATATCCGTCGTTTCACCAATCGATAAGCAACCTTCTCCATCGGTACCAGTAAAACGCTTCATTGGAATTGGTTTTGGTGAATCTTCCCTCTCTGATAATGCAATTTTATAGACGGCGGCAGAGTTACGATTACAACGATTTTTGATTGGAGTCCAGGCCGACCACTGCATGATTTAACTCCTTTAAGCCAAAAAATTGTTATATAGGATTTCCCATATTAAACGCTTGGCTACGCAACCAAGCTATCCAGTTCCGTAAAAATATCAAAATCTTGTCCGCAATACAACCGCTTCAGCGTTTTCTTCTTATCATCACCGCACCGAGGCCGAGGAGCAAGAGCGTGGCGGGTTCTGGGACAAGGACGATTTTCGCATTCTCGCCGATATAGAAATCATTATCAATTTGGTGGCCGGAGGCCAGCATACCAGTCAAACGTCTGCAAGGTTCCATATTATACCACCCGCCAAGCAGACTAGTAAGTTCACCATAGCCGACTGGCTGACTATTGACGGCAAAATCCGAACCGTATATTGTTAATATGCCGTCACTATTTAAGTTCAAATCGCTATATATACTCCCGCCAGAGAGATATGTGCGGCAGGTGCCATAAACCTCCAACCAGCCCGGGTTACATATAGACCCGCCGGAGATGTTGACCTGACCCCCAATACCACTCACACCACTATTTATCCACCCGCCGGAGATATTGACCTGACTACTGTTCATAGCAACTACGCCCCCGAGGCCTATACACCCGCCGAAGATGCTGACTTGGCTACGGCCTACAGCGCACACATACCCTACCATCGACTCATTGAATATGTTTACAAAGCCGTCCTCATAGACGGTCAAAGAATGGCTAAGGCCAGTTCCACCACCACCAAGTATGTTAACTGTGGTCTTCATCCCCGGAGTCTGATAGTCTACCCGTACATCATCGTTGAACTCAGAGGTGATATTGTGGATTTGTCCATCCTTTAACTCAATTAGAGCTACTGCCTTGGAGGTACACCCCCCCAATACCATCACCATTACCCAAACTGTGATTTTTCTACTTCTCATCTCTCTACCTCCTCAAAAAATTCATAATGGTTATGGCGCATATTGTGTGCGCTGATTGCTCTTTATGTGGATTGCACACAATAGACGTGACAACTCTCTCATTCCCTTCTCCTTCTCTCTTGCCTTTTGCCCCCAGTCAAAGGCGATTTTAATTATACGCTTTACAGCCGGACAGTCAAGGGGAAAAAGGCAAAATGTTGCCATTTAAGCCAAAATGCCGTAGTATTACGGGTATGGAAAAGGCCGAAATCAAGTCTATTGGCAATTATCTCAAGACCATCGAAGAAGGGATTTAGCGGTTTGAGATTGATAATTTTTCCCCCACACCCCCCAATTTCAACAGCAAGGGAACGAAATAACCCCCAACGTAAAGTTGGGGGCTAACCGAACCCCGTCATACAAGATGACGGGGCTAACCAAAATATTTGATTGAATTTCCCTCAAAATCCGTTAGTATGCCCTTGTTATGGAAACGCTGAAATTACTATGTGATTATTTTCCGACGGCGGTTTTTACAGGCAAGTGTCTGGTCTTTATAAGCGAGGACTGGCGGGTCGAGCTTACCGAGCATAAAGACAGCGATTTCAGCAAGGCCGACGACTCGCAGCCATCCGTTATACGAATTAAAATCTTCAAAAAAGCTCTGAACGGAGAATTTGTCCCCGGCCATTATGAGGATTTCCAGCTTTCATCGCTGAACGAGCTTGCCGAGCAGATTGAAAAGTATGTGCAATTGGCAATTGGCACAAATTTGCGAGAGAACATTGAATAATCGGCCGATTCAAGACTTTAACGGGGGTGTGGTTTTTACAGCGAAGGTTATACCCGGCAGCAGCAGGACGGCAGTGTGTGGTCTGCTCGATGATATGATTAAAATTAAAGTTTCTGCACCTGCGGAGAAGGGCAAAGCCAATCAGAGTCTTATCGAATTTTTAGCTAAAACGCTCGGCGTGAAAAAGAGCGCTATCAGCATAATCTCCGGCCAAACTAATCCAATAAAACAAGTGCAGGTTTTGGGCGTATCATCTGATAGTCTGATAGAGAAACTGAATCTGAGTGAAAGTTAACCACAAATGAACACGAAAAAACACGAGTCGCCAATAATTGTTTATTTTTTATTTTTTATTTTTAATCTTTTATTTTTTACAACAGGGGTATCCTTCTGCCGGGATGAACCCTTAGCCAACGAAAACAAGGATGGGTTGTATGCACGGTCGATTGAACAGGTCCTGCGATTAGACGATAAAGAGGTCGATTTGGCTACGGCGGTATTGATTGTCTCGGAGCAGTGGAGCAATATCGTAGAAGGGAGGAGGTATCTGGCGGACCTCGATGATATGGCTCTTGAAATCCGCGGGAGACTCAAGGAGAAGGGACTGCAAACGGGCTATAAAGCAGTAGCGGTGATAAACGAGTATTTGTTTGACGAGCTGGGATTTGAGCCGATTTCGGAGGCAAGCGACCCGAATGATTTGTTTATACACACAGTAATGGACAAAAAACGAGGGTATTGCCTGAGTCTTTCCGTCCTTTACCTTTCGCTTGGTGAACGGCTCGGCCTGCCCCTGTACGGCGTGGTTGTGCCGGGGCACTTTTTCGTTAGATACGATGACGGGCAGGTGCGCTTCAATATCGAGACAACCAGCAAAGGCGGATACGCCGACGATAAACACTATATAAATAAATTCAAGGTGCCAAAGAGCAACAACAGTATTTATATGGTGAACCTGAATAAAATTCAAACATTAGGTTGTTTCTTTAATAATCTGGGGAACAGCTATAATGAGGTCGGAGATACAGAGCAGGCAATGCTGGCGCTTGAGAGAGCAGTCGAGATAAATCCGTCCCTGGCTGAGTCGCGTATGAATTTAGGTAATATTTACCTGAAGAAGGATAGAATAAACGATGCGATACGCGAATACGAGGCGGCTTTGGAAATCGACTCAAGCAATGCCAAGATTTATAATAATCTTGGGAACGCATATACTAAACGAGGCCGGTTGAACGATGCGATTTCGCAGTATACCCGCTCAATCGAGCTGGACCCGAATTTCATAGAAGCATACAAAAATCTGGCAAGCGCTTACTGCGAACAGGAAAAGTTTGGGCAGGCCGCGGCGCAATTGAAAGAGGCGATTATTCTGGAACCGCAAGACCCCAACCTGTACAAACAATTAGGCGATGTCTTCAGCCGAATGGGCGATTATGAAAAGGGAATATTTCAATATAAAAAAGCCCTGGGGACAAAGGACAATTTTGCCGAGGCATATTATGGTTTGGCTCTTTGTTATAACAAATTAGATTTGATCGATGATGAAATTCAAGCATACAAAAGAGCCCTGGACATTAAACCCGATATGATAGCTGCTTTGGTGAGTTTAGGAAATGCATATTTCAAAACACAGAATTATAATGCAGCTATCGAACAGTATAAAAAAGCCGTCCGGATAATGCCTGATGACGCTGCGATTCACTATAATCTCGGAGCGGCGTATTCCAACGAGGGACAATACGAGCAGGCGGTGGCCGAGTACAAAAAAGCGATTGAGATTGACCCTAAAATGGGCGATGCGCATAACGGACTGGCATTTGCGTTTTACAGGTTAGAAAAGTATGATTTGGCGTGGCATCATATAAAAATAGCCGAGGAACTGGGAGTCGAGATTTCCAAAGAGCTACTCGCTGCTATTAAGAACGAATTGAAATAGACATCCCTATTACGTTATTTCCTGATATCTTCCAGGAAACTCGTCCCCCAGCCAATAAGCTTGCCGTTATCAAAAACAAGAGGCGTCAGCTCGTTGTCTGTGATGGTGGCTGGATTGGCGGCGTAAATCACACTTTTTATATCCGTGTAGTAATACAGCACCTCGAAGGTTTTTTCTCGGCTCTGCAAAATTTCACTTTTATAAGGGCTGTTAACCGTTGGCTCGCCGAACCTTCCGCCCCCGCTTTTGTTTCCCATAATAGCGAGCGATTGCTCTTTGGTCATACCCACAGAAAGTTTTAAAATATTTCGTCTGTTTGCAGTTCTGACCCGGTCAAGCGAAGAAGTGCATCCGGCTGCCAGCACAAACAACACGGAAACAACTGCTACTTTTTTCATAACTGCTCCTTTTCTTGAGATGCCGACTGATGCGTTTGATTTCGGCCTTTTCCACAAATTTTAGCTTAACGGGAACCGGATTAAAAGGCAATATTTTTGCCATCTTCAAAAATAGTCGCATCGCACAAAATCATTTGATATTACCGCGGTAAGGGGGTATATTGCTGCCGTTGAAATGGATTCCTGCTTTTGCAGGAATGACAAGAAATGGAGGATTTTACTGTGCAATTGATTAAAACAATAATCGCAGCTGTCATTTTGAGCACAATCTTAAGCAGTACCGGCGCCGAATTGGCTGACCCCAATGATATTTCAGCATACTATGGGTTTAACGAGATGGAGATAATCAAATTGGACTGGGGTATAGGGGGCTTAAGAATTGCTGATTTCAACGGTGACGGCCGAAACGATATTGCCGTGGTTAATGACAGGAAGGCCAGGATTGAGCTGTTGATTCAAAAGGAGACTGTCGGGCCGGGGGAAGCGCCGGTAGCAGTTGACCTTAATGACGTTGACATAAATATAATCAGCCCCCCTACCCGTTTTCAAAAAGAGGCGGTGGCGGTCTCACAAAAAATCTACAGTTTCGTCTGCGGGGATTTGAATTCGGATAAGATGATGGATTTGGCCTTTTATGGTGAGCCAAAGGGTTTGTATGTGATACTACAAAAGGCCAGCGAGGCCGAAGCTGGAAAACCGCGGACCTTGAGTTGGCAAACAAGGAAAAAAATAAATATTGATGACGGACTTGTAACCTCCGGTGCGCTGGTGTGTGCCGACTTGAACAACGACGGCAAAGACGATTTAGCTCTGGCCAGCCGTGATGGGATTTATATCATTTTGCAAAAAGAAGATGACTCGCTGGCTGAGCCGGTGAAATATCCCACCACTGCACTAACGCTGGGTGTCAAGGTCGGCGATTTGAACGGCGATAAGATAAACGACCTTATCCTTGTAACGAACGACAGCGAAAAACCGATACACGTGCGGTTCGGCCTTAAGGGGGGCCAATTAGGCCCAGAAGTTCGATTTTTTATCGAAAAGCCGTGGGCATTGGAGCTTCGAGATATAGACGGCGACGGCGCTGACGAAATATTGATTATTGATGCGATAAGTAAGCGGTTAATCTGTTATAAACTTGCTTCTGAAAAAGAAACAGATAGTGATTGGCCGATGCTGTTTTATCCCCTTACTTCCGGTGAAGGGAGCACGAAGCGTGATTTGGTGGTCGGCGATTTTGACGGCGATGGTCTGGCTGACGTTGTGATAAGCGACCCCGGAGCCGCGGAGCTTATTTTCTATAAACAAACACCAGGACTTGGATTGGCTGAGCCGATGAAATTTCCCGCTTTTGCCGATATTGAGAGTTTATCTGCTGCAGATATCGACAATGACGGGAAAACCGAATTAGCAGTTTTGAGCGTTAAGGAAAAGATAATCGGGAAAGCCGAATTTAAAGACGACAGATTTTCATTTCCGCAACCCGTTAAAATCACCGGTGAGCCGGTGGCAATGGAACTTGCTGATATTGACCACGATGGTAATATCGACTGTGTTTATATATCTAAAGATGTTAATGATATTAGACACTTAAGGGTAATTTATGATATAGGCGGGACGGGCAAAGGGGGTAACCGGCCAAAAGGCAAGCAGCTTAAAACTGATGAAGAAGGCGATGGCGCCAAAACGGCCTTAGAACTTAAAAAACTTGTCTCCGACCCGGATGGTCTGAAAGTTCTTGACGTTGACCAGGATGGCTTAGAGGACGTTCTGATATTTGTCAAATACGAGCCTCCTATATTGGTTCGCCAAATACAAAAGAAGAAATTTGAAGTAGTTGATTCGCCGAGCGCACAGGCGAGCTTGATTAAGGATGCAACTCTGGGGTCGGTAGCTGTTGCCAATGTGGACGACAAGACCGGCGAAGAGATGCTGGTGGCACAAAAGAATTTTGCGAGGAGCCTGGTTTTCGCAGAGGGCAAAACCTGGAGTATAATAGACCAATACAACGCAAAAGGCACGGAGAATAAAATATCGGCAGTTGCTGCTTTTGATATCGACGGTAAAGGTCATCAAGGCCGCCCTGCTATCTTGCTGCTGGACGGTCAAAAGGGTCAGCTTCAGATACTCAAAGCCGGTGTCGATAATACCTACCGATTTGAAAAAGAATTAAATATCGGCACGTGGGACGCGGCAGCAAAGCATCTAAAAATGTTGTTTGCACCCCTTACAGACAGCAAAGTCAAAAGCGTTCTGCTGTTTGACGGTGATAAATTTGCACTTATAACGCCACCGAGCGGCAGTTTTTCGCCGAAGCGTTTAGAGCAGCTATTCAGTTATGAAACAAAAATAAAAGACGGTGTGTATGGTAACCTGACAACCGGGGATATTAACGGTGACGGCCGGGTTGACATTATTATGGTCGAATACAATCGCAATCACCTTGAGATACTTGCGATTGACAATGATATGAAGCCGACCCCTGCGATGCGGTTCAAATTATTTGAGCAGAAAAGCTATCACGATAGTAAAGAACAGGCCAAACTTTCTGTTGAGCCGCGAGAGTTGAAAGTCGCCGACGTAACCGGTGACGGCAAAAACGATTTAGTAACTGTTATTCACGACCGGATAATTATTTACCCCCAAGACTAAATCGTGACTCGTCGCTCGGCCCTCGTGGCCTGTTCTCTGCTTGGGGACACCTTACGGTGGAGAGACGAGCTTAAAATGCAGGAAAACGATAACATCCTGAACCTGCTGAAGGAAAAAGGAGCTGAAGCAGCTCGGCGAGCTTTGCGTGGGGTGATATTACAGCCGGGCGCAATCGGTGATTGTGTGTTAGCTCTGCCGTTAGCCGAATTTATGAAAGATTGCCTCGGATTGGGCGGGGTTGATATTCTCGGTCATACCGAATATATCGGCATTTTGCCGGGCAGGACGTGCGTGGATGGCATTCGGTCCATAGATTCGGTAGATTTGCATCGATTGTTTGTTGAAACCGATACGTTTGACCTTGTAGATGGGGATGCTTTGATAAACGTTTTTGGCGATTATGCCTGGATTGTAACATTTTTGGGCGAGCCGGACAGTAACTTTGAGCAAAACCTGATTTTCACCGCCAATTGCAGCCGCAGCACAGAAGTAATAACTTTATCGATAAAGCCGTCTGAAAAGTTGTCGGCACATATAACTGATTTTTATATCCAGCAATTTATTGCTCAAAGCGGTTTGTCTTTAGAGCCCCGGCCGGTTCAGAAGGCGAAAAGTTTAATAAAGGCGACCAGGGCGGACATAAACAGAGGCAGAGAACTGCTGGAAGAAACCGAAGGTTCCGGTGTCGTTTCCGAAATAAACGTTGATTTTTATGAAAAACTTGTAGTAATTCAGCCTGGTAGCGGCGGTTCGCACAAGTGTTGTCACTTGGATAATTTTCTGGTTGTGGCCGAAGAGCTTGTTTCAAAGAATGTCCAAGTGATATTCCTGTTGGGTCCGGCTGAGATGGAACGATGGAGCGCATCTGCGATGGCTGAAATCGGGGCGGTGGCGGGGCAACTTGTGAATCTGTCGTTGGCGGATGTGCTTGCAGTTTTGAGCAATGCGGCTGGCTTCATCGGTAACGACAGCGGAATTACACATTTAGCTGCTGCAATGGGGGTCAAGACGGTTGCTGTGTTTGGGCCGACAGACCCGGCGGTTTACGGCCCTATCGGGCCGGACGTAACAGTAGTTGCAAGCAGCGACGCGGATTTCACCAGGAAACCCTCGGCGAGTTTACAGCAGGAGCTCCTCAATTTTTTTTGACGGCGCAATCTGCGTCTGATTATTTTTGACTAATTTCAGACATCTGTTATAATGCCGGCAGTCTGTCGATGCAGCAAGAAATAGAAGCACGGAGGTGAGGGTTTCTGTAGAAGGTGGTTTTATGCCAAGCAAAACATTAGGCGAATTGGCTGAATACGTAGGCGGCAGAGTTGTCGGCGACTCTAACGTAGTAATCAGCTCCGCCTCCACGCTTGGGCGAGCAGGCGAAGGAGACATCAGCTTTTTGGCCAACATCAAATACGAAAAGCAGGTTCAGACAACCAAAGCCAGCGCCGTAATCGTAGGCAAAGAAACACCTAAGACTGGTGTTCCTCTTTTGGTAGCGGAGGACCCCTATTATGCTTTTATGCAGATTATGGTGCTGCTTCACGGCTATCGGAAGCACAAAAAGGTGGGAATCAGCTCGCGGGCAATAATTTCGGATAGCGCAAAAATCGGTGCAGACTGCCACATTCATGACTTCGTTACTATATCCGATGATGCAAAAGTCGGGGACGGCTGTATAATTTATCCCGGCGTGTTCATTGGACGAGGTGCACAACTCGGCAATGACTGCATAATATATCCGAATGTGGCCATTTACGATGGATGCAAAATAGGCAATCGCGTGATTATAAATGCCAATGCCGTAATCGGTGAGGACGGTTTCGGTTACGCCACCCATAAAGGCGTTCATCACAAGATGCCACAGATTGGCATTGTGGTCATAGAGGACGATGTGGAGATTGGTTCCTGCTGCGGAATTGCACGAGGCACACTCAGTGATACCATTATAGGCCAGGGTAGTAAATTAGACGATTTGGTTAAAATAGGTCACGGCACATTAATCGGCGCACACTGTTTGCTCGTAGCTCAGGTAGGTATTGCCGGCTCGACCACACTTGGACACCATTGTATGGTCGGCGGCCAGGTCGGCATTGTCGGCCATATTAACATTGGAAACAATGTTACCATAGGTGCCCAGGCCGGTGTTATTAATAACATTCCTGATGGCAAGACGGTGGTGGGTGCGCCGGCTATTGAGGCTGACCAAGGCAAGCGAGCATACAGTATGATACAATACCTGCCTGAAATGCGACAAAATATTCGCAAGCTCGAAAGTCAGATTAAGCGGATTGCCCCATCTGTCAAACCGGACTCTGAAAAGCCAGCTGAGCAGTAGTAGAGAAAGGAAATCAGGTAATCAGGATGTAGAATATCAGAAATCAGGATACCAGGAAAAGAAAAAATTAGTCCGCCACAGGCGGATAAACCTGATACTCTGATAACCACTACCTGATAACCTGCTACTCTGATAACCAGATGGAATATGAATAGCGAAGAGATACTTGGCTTGATTGCAGGAGAAGGCAGATTGCCCTTTCTTGTGGCCGCCGGTGCCAGAGAAGCGGGATTAAAGGTAATTTGCGTCGGTTTGGCTGATAACGCAGAGCCCGGCCTGGCTGACGAAGTTGATGTTTTTTACAAGGTTGCGATTGCCCGACCGGGGACATGGATACGGAAGCTAAAAAAGCATAATATAACCAGAACAGTTATGGTCGGCAGGGTCGCCAAATCCCGACTGTTCACGCCCTGGAGAATTCTGAGGTATCTGCCTGATTGGCGCGCATTTAGAATATACTACTGGCGCCTGCGCGGCAAAGATAAACTGACGGATTCAGTTTTGTGCGCCATAGCCGATGAGCTGGCGAGCGGCGGGATAGTATTGGAGAACTCAATGATGTACTGTAAGGAGCACATAGCAACAGCAGGGCTGATGACGGAAGCAAAGCAACATTCGTCAGTTGAAGGTGATATTGAATTTGGCTGGCAGATAGCTAAAAAGCTCGGCGAGCTGGATATAGGTCAGGCGATTGCGGTGAAGGAAAAGGAAGTGATTGCCGTCGAAGCAATAGAAGGAACAGCAAAAATGATTGAGCGAGTCGGCCAGTTTTGTAAATCGGGGGGCTGGACGCTTATCAAGACCTCGAAACCGAGTCAGGACATGCGGTTTGATGTGCCGTGCGTCGGGCCTGATACTATCAGGAGTTTGGCTAAAAACGGAGGCAAATGCCTCGTTGTAGAAGCGGGCAAAACGATAATTATTGACAAACCTGAGACAATAAAACTTGCCGACCAATTGGGCATAACTATTCTGGGGCGGTGACATCTTGAACAGATGTTTTGATAAAATACGAGGGGGAAACTGCACGTTATATATTCACAGAAATTTTCGCAACGATACTTTTGAACAGGCCTTATTAGACAGCGAAGAAAAACTGGGTGAGCATTATCGATTGACAACAATTCAATCCTCAAAGTTTGCCCGCGTGTATAAGCTCACCGTCAGATTTGATGACGTGAACAAAGGGGTTTATTTCAAGCAATATCTTTGCAGGTCGGTTTGGGATTCCATTAAGAATTTTGTGCGTGCCGGTCGAGCCGAGCGAACCTTTAAGGCAGCTGAGATGTTGGGTGAAAACGGTTTTGATGCCCCTGCCATTATTGCAATGGGCAAATTCAGATATGGTCTTTGTCATACAACAAGTTTTTTAGTAACTCTTGAGATTGAGGACGCAAAACAGATTTATCAATTTATCTCCGATAGCAAATTGGAAACCCGATGCAAACACGAGCTAATACGAGCGTTTGGGCAAACCATAGGCAGAATGCACGCTAAGGGTATTTTCCACGGTGATTTGCGATTGGGCAATATATTAGCGAGACAGGAGAAAGACCGCTGGAGGTTTTTCTTTCTCGATAACGAGCGAACGAGAAGATTTTATCGTCTGCCGGCACGACTGCGGCTAAAAAATCTGGTGCAGGTAAATATGTTTCCGCCTACAGCGATAAGCAATACAGACCGTATGAGATTCTTAAAGGAATACTGGTCGCAAAACGAAAAAGCCAAAACCAAGAAGGCAGCCCTGATAAAAAAAGTTCTTAAAAAAACTCGCCGACGTTTAGATAAAAAAGAGAAGTTTTAGAATTGCTTCAGAAATCGCAGGTCATTCTCGAAAAACAGTCTGATGTCATTGATGCCGTATTTTCGCATTGCGAGGCGTTCTACGCCGAAGCCGAAGGCCCAGCCGGTATATTTTTCGCTGTCTATTCCGACCGCATCGAAAACATTTGGGTCAACCATACCACAGCCACCGACTTCCATCCAGTCTTCTTTGCCTTGTTTATCTACCCATAACAAATCAACCTCTCCGCTCGGTTCTGTAAAAGGGAAAAAGCTTGGCCGAAGCCGCCATTTAATTTCAGGCCCATAATAGGCGTGAATGAACTGGTCAATGGTGGTTTTCATATCCACCATACTGATATCCTCGTCAACAACCAGCGCCTCAATCTGATAAAACATATACATATGTGTTGCATCAACAGTGTCCGGACGATAGACCCGCCCCGGCGCAACTACACGAATGGGCGGTTTGGTTTGCTCCATAACGCGTATCTGAACCGGTGAAGTGTGGCTCCGCAAAAGGGTGTTGCCGTCAATGTAGAAAGCATCGAACGGGTCCCTCGCCGGGTGTTCAGGCCCGATATTCAATGCGATGAAATTATGCCACTCGTCTTCAACTTCAGGTCCGTAGGCCACAGCGAAGCCCATTCTGCCAAATATTTCCAACAGATCATTTATCGTTTGGGTAATGACATGCGTTTTGCCGATGTTAACAGCTATGCCCGGCAGAGTAACGTCAAGTAATTCCTGGGATTTTTTCCGCTGTGACTGCAACAAGCTTTTTTTCAACTGCTCAAATGCTTCGGCGATTTCCTTTTTTGCTTTGTTTGCAAGTCGCCCTGCCTCGCGTCTTTGTTCAGAGGGCAACTGTCCTATCTGGCTGAGCATTTGAGTAATTCGGCCTTTTCGACCGAGGTATTTTATACGGAACTCTTCCAGCGCTGCCGTATCAGTGATTTTTTTTAAGGCGGCAAGCGCATCTTTACCGATTTTTTCCAATTGCTCAATCATATTATTGGCGAACCATTAACGCTCTCAGGTAATAGCGGCTTTGGCGGCGGCAACGATAGCATCGAAGCCAGCCGGGTCAGCTATAGCAATTTCGCTTAGCATTTTACGGTTCAGCTGAATGTTAGCTTTCTTACAGCCGTTGATAAACTGACTGTACCTTATTCCTCGCTGCCGACACGCTGCGCTCAAGCGTATAATCCACAAACCTCGGAAATCTCTTTTTCGTAGCTTGCGGCCGACACGAGCATAGACGCCCGCTCGTGTAGCTGCTTCTTTGGCCAAACGATATAAGTGGCCTGGGGCGCCGCGGCCTCCCCTTACTGATTTGAGGATTCGTTTCCTTGGCTTGCGTCGTGCCGAACCTTTTCTAACTCTTGGCATATCAGCTTTCCTTAAAGAATTTTTGAGTTATTCCGCTTGCTGGCGGCAGCTGATTTGAAGGGAACCAATTTTGCGATACATCGCAGAATTAGCGACCCAAGCCGAGAAGCAAGCCTGCTTAACTGATTATTCGTTATTCTCTACTCATTATTTTTAATGTCTTTTATTTACCGAGCTGGATTTTGATTGCTTTAGCCGCTATACCGGTCGTAATTGCTGAACTTCTTATTCGCCTGCGCCGTTTGGCATTCTTTCCACTCATAAGATGACCGCCGCCGCAGCGTCTTCGGCTGATTTTGCCGGTAGCAGTGATTTTAACTCTTTTGCTCAAACCTTTGTGGGTTTTCTGTTTCGGCATTTAATTGATTCCTTAAATATAAGGGCGGCAGTCTACAGCATTTGCATTTGTCGGTCAATACCGCAGCATAGAAATTCCCGAGAAAAAAGAAAAATCAGCTTACAATTTTTTGGCAGATTCCCCCCTTTTATGCTAATACCCGAATCGGTTATTTAGGCACGACCAGTAATGTCATACGCTTTCCAGACATTTTGCCTGGTTGTTCGACCTTGGCTAAATCCTGTAACGATTCGGTAATTTGCCCGAGCATTGCATATCCCTGGTCTTTGTGCAGCATTTGGCGTCCGCGGAAGAATATTGTGAACTGCACCTTATGCCCTTTCTGCAAAAATTCACGGGCACGATTGAGCTTGATATCCAAGTCGTGCTTGTCGGTTTCAGGCCGGAGTCTGATTTCCTTCAGCACCGTCGAATGGCATTGGTGTTTTTTATGCGCTTCGCGAACCTTGCGCTTTTGCTGATACAGCCACTTGCCGTAATCCATTATTCTGCAAACCGGCGGGTCGCTCATAGGTGCTACTTCCACAAGGTCTAAACCGACCTCGCGAGCTTTCGTGAGTGCCTCATACGTATTTACAATTCCGACTTGATTGTTTGATTCATCGATTAGCCGAATGATGTTGGCCCGAATCCTTCCGTTTACCCTTAATCCTTGTTTGCTAATTGTGCACCACCTTACCTTTCTAAAAAGAAGCAAAATAATTAATCATTTTTAATGTCTTTTCCAACTATCAATTTTCAAATGCCAACTCTATTTTTTTATCGGCAACTTTGAGTTTTGCAATTGTAATAAATTTGTCGATTTCCACCGTTTTGGTTTCTTTATCTCCCCGGGTTCTTACATTGACGGTGCCGGACTGAGCCTCTTTAGGCCCGACTACCAACATATAAGGCAACTTCCTGCTATGGGCTTTGGCAATTTTGACGTCTATTTTCTCATCCGACAGGTCGCAACCGGCCCGCAATTGCGCACCCTTTAGCTTCTCCTGAACGATTTTCGCATAATCATTGCTTTTTTCGCTTATCGGTAAAATTCCCACCTGCTCCGGTGAAAGCCAGAGAGGCAAATTCCCGCCATAGTGCTCTATAAGAATGCCGATGAACCGCTCGAAAGACCCCAAAATCGCTCTATGAATCATAACGGGCGTTTTCTCGGTATTATCCTTATCGGTATAAAATAAGCCAAATCGCTGCGGCATAGAAAAATCCAGTTGAATTGTGCCCAACTGCCACGACCTTTTCAGGCAATCTCTTATATGAAAATCTATCTTGGGGCCGTAAAATGCACCATCGCCTTCGTTGATTTTGTATTCGATTTTTTTGTGCTTTAGGGCATCTTTCAAGGCGTTGGTGGAAATATTCCAAATCTCATCCGAACCTATGTGTTTTACGGGTTTGGTAGATAGCTCGATATGAAAGTCTTCGAACCCAAAGGCACGATATATCTCAAAGGCAAGTTCAATGACGCCTACTATTTCGGCCTCTATTTGCTCCGGGGTGCAGAAAATATGGGCATCATCCTGTGTGAACTGTCTTACTCTGAAAAGCCCGTGCATAACACCGCTGGCCTCGTGCCTATGCACCAGGCCGAGCTCGGCAACACGCATCGGAAATTCCCGATATGAATGTTGTCGGGTATTATAAACCAAACAGCCGCCCGGGCAATTCATTGGTTTTATCGCATAGCTGGCCTCATCAAAAGTGGTGAAATACATATTCTCTTTGTAATTGTCCCAATGGCCGCTCTTGTGCCAAAGCTGCTCGTTTAAAATAATGGGTGTTTTGATTTCCTGATAGCCATATTTATCGTGAACATCGCGCCAGAACTCCGTTATAGCGTTCCAGACAATCATACCCCTGGGGTGAATGAATGCAAAGCCGGGGCCGGCTTCGTTGAAACTAAATAAATCTAATTGCTTGCCTAAAACCCGGTGGTCCCGTTTTTTTGCCTCTTCTAATCTTTGCAGGTAGGTATTAAGCTCCTTTTTAGTCGGCCAGGCGGTGCCATAGATTCGTTGAAGCATTTTTTGCGTAGGGTCGCCGTGCCAGTAAGCGCCTGCTACCGACATAATCTTAAAAGCAGTAACTTTGCCGGTGCTCGGCAAATGCGGGCCCCGACATAAATCCTCAAAGCCGTCTCCGTGCGAATAAAAACTGATAATCTCGCTGTCCGTGCGATTTATATTATCGGTTTTATATTTGTCAGAGGCTAATTTTGCCAAGGCCTCGCTGCGTGACATTTCCTTTCGAATAAATGGCTTGTCGGCCTTAGTGATTTCATACATCTTTTTTTCTATGCGTTCAAAATCTGCAGGGCTAATTGGTTCATCCAAGTCAATGTCATAGTAAAATCCATCTTCGACGGCCGGGCCATAGACCAACTTTGCCGCCGGCCAAATGCTGCATACAGCTTCAGCCATTATATGGGCGCAGCTATGCCGCAGTATTTCAAGACCTTCCGTTTCTGCGAGGGTAATAATTTGCACGGCGGCATCAGCCGTGATAGGCGTGGACAAATCTACCAACCGCCCATTTATTTTCGCTGCTACGGCTGCTCTTGCAAGTCCCGGCCCTATCCGCTCCGCTAATTGTTTTGCTGTTGTTCCCTCAGCAATTTCCAATGTGCTGCCATCAGGCAGTGTTATTTGCGCCATATATCTTACCGATACTACCAATCCTTTGTATTGTTTGGGTTCTCATTTTACAAAAGACAGCGAAGCAAAACCCAAACCCGCAAAACAGCATCCTCTATGAATATAGCTGTTTAACCGAGATTGTCAAGCTGGCATCTATGAGAGCCAGCCAAAATCCCAATCAGCAAATATAGAAAGGGACACCAAACAGCGCTTGCCGCATAAAAATCGCTTATAACTCCCGAAGTAACATATAGTTATACAACTTGAACCTAACGAGAAGGTTTTGTCGATATTACTTTATCAGCGGATTTATCTGTTGTTATACACTACTTTTGCTTATATAATAATATAGTTTTGGCGAGGCTTAAACTAATGGGCAGGAAGGCGATATGGATGTAAATTTGGTTCTGCTCAAAAAGAACGGCTCACATAAAATTTTTCCTCTGCCGAGCAGCGTCACGGTAATTGGCCGCCGTCACAGTTGCGATTTATGCATCCCCCTAATGTCGGTCTCCAGGAAACACTGCCAGCTAAATTCCGACGACGGGGTATTGAAAATTCGTGACCTTAACTCACGTAACGGCACTTACCTTAATGGCAAGCGCATAAATGAAGCGACGATTCAGGCAGGTGATTCTATCAAGATAGGACCTTTAACATTCGTACTTCAGATTGACCATCAGCCGCAGACAATTTCCGAACCCGCTTCGGCTGCACCAAGCTCGTCCCGCCAGGATGCGGCAACGGAGGATTCCGCCTTCGCTTCCGACTTCGCTAAAGCTACGCCGGACAAGGAAGCTTCGGCGGATAAAATCGTAGATGGGCAGTTAGATAATTTAGATAATTCTACAGAGCTGGATGACCTTGATTCGTTGGAGGAAACCGGCTCAGCTTGATTTACTGTATTGCTTTATGGGCTTGCTGATACGGCAAGGATATGGTAGTTTGCGATACATTGTCGGCTGATTTTTTGGTATCCGGCGTCTGGGTAATTATATGGGAACACTGGCTTTGATAAAATGTTTCTCAACTCTCCAACAATCAGGTGTGAGCATAATCTTGATTGGTGCAAAGTCAGGTGCAACCTTATCTTTCACGTCGTTGCTTTTTAATCCGGTCAAGCTCGCTTGCCTTGTAGGATGGGTGTATCTTTGTTTGTATTTTGTTCAACACGTTCAGTTCAGCTCGTTAGTGCCAAAGAGCCGTAAATCAATAGCCAATATAGCCACGCTTTTTTTGGGGCCTATACTTCCACTTGTGCTGCTAACTGTGGACACAGTAAGAAAATCCTCCGAGGGACACCGCAGTGTCTTCGAGATACTAAAAGAACGGCTGCAAAGCGCTTCTGCTGGTATGAGGTCTTTACGTTTTGGTTCCAAAGATAAAGCAACGTTAAGATTGCTTGATTCATCGGGCAGAAGCATTACGGAGATATATGGCCACGGTAAGGGCAGACGGGAGGACAGCCACGTTCTTGAATTAACCGAGCAAATTATCGCCAACGCCCTTGAGGAACGAGCCAGCGACATTCTTATCGACCCGAAGGATGCGTTAATCTCCACAGTCAGGCTTCGAGTGGATGGCGTATTGAGAATGGTCCAACAGCTTGAGCCCACTACCTGCCAGGCGGTTATAAACAGCATTAAGGCCGTTTCCAATATGGACATTTCTGAAAGACGCAGACCTCAGGATGGCGCATTTTTAGCAAAAACGGGCGATGGTACTGTGTCCTTCCGAGTCGCAAGTGCCGGCGCCGTCAACGGCGAAAAATTATCAATCAGGGTGCTTAACCAAAACGCTGATATGTTCACGCTGGAAAGTATCGGATTAACGGAGAAGCAGCGCACAATTATCGAAAATATGGTCGCCAAACCTACCGGTATGGTGCTTATGTGCGGCCCTACCGGCAGCGGCAAGACCACAACTTTGTATGCTATGCTCAACAGAATTGATTTGTTCACACGCAATGTTATTACGGTAGAAGACCCGATTGAATATGTGCTGCCGAATGCCAGTCAAATTGAAGTTAATCCAAAGGCCGATATTACTTTTGCAAAGTCTTTGCGCAGTATTTTGAGACAGGACCCGGATGTGATATGCGTGGGTGAAATACGGGATGAGGAAACTGCGGCGATTGCGCTTCGGGCGTCACAAACCGGCCATCTTGTCCTAGGGACAATACACAGCGACAGTAATGCATCGGCATTGGTGCGGCTGCTGGACTTAAACGTAACTCCCCTATCGCTGTCATCGGGATTAGATATTCTTGTCTCGCAGCGATTGGTTCGCCGGCTCTGCAACAATTGTAAGGTCCCCGCTGAATTAACTCAAAGCCAAATCCACGACTTCCACAAGAAAAACATAAACTATAAAAATATTTTCCAGGCCAAGGGATGTGACCAATGCCACGGAACCGGCTATCGTGGAAGGATAGCAGTTTTCGATATCCTCACTCTCGACAACGAATTAAAGGCCGATATCGCCAATAATAAATTGTCGGTAACTCAGTTGAAAAAAGAAGGTGACAAAAAAGGAAGGTCCAACCTCCAGAAGCAGGGATTGAGAGCTGTAGTATCCGGAATAACAAGTCTCGAAGAGCTAAAAAGAGTAATAGGGTAAAGTTTATGGTGTTTTGGATAGGCATATTAGTCGGCTGGGCCTTCGCATGGCTTGCCGTAAAATTGCGTTTCTATCAAACCTGGGCACTTGTTTTCAATATTATAATCTCAATTTATCTGGCTATATACCTTCAACCAGTAATTGCGAATATCCCTGCGGTCGGTGATACGCCGTATAGTAACGTCCTGACTATGGTGGCTGTTGCATTAGCGTCCTTTTTGGTTTTGCATGGCATATCATACACATTTCTTACAGGCCAATTTAACGTCTCATTTCCAAAAGTATTTGACACGCTCGGCGCCGGCTTTTTGGGGTTTTTAACCGGCTTCCTCGTCTGGAGTTTTCTGACTCTCTTAATTTACATAACACCAGCTTCTCAAAATACCTTCGTAAAGGAAATCGGTTTTACAGACCAGCTTCAGCAAACCAGCGTATCGTATATTTCCCGGTTTTGCAATTTAGTTAATGCGGTAGTCTCCTCTAAAGACAACAAGTACTCTGCAGAAGAAACTATTGATAAATTGCTAAAAGGCGCCATATCGAAATCGCAGAAAAAAACACCCGAGAAACCCGAACCAGTTAAGCCAACCAAACCCACTGATGCAAAAACCAGCATCATCAAACAAGAACAGCTTGGTCCACCACCAGAGCCTAACGAAGATATCTAAATGGGGTTACCTTCAGCTTTTTGCCTGGTCGAGAATTAGGTCTTTGACTTTCCGGCTGGGTAGATTAAGTGCACCGTAAGCCGCTGCGGCGGCGCTGCGCAATTTCGGGTCGATTTCTTTCGAACTAACTAATGAATAAATAGCATCTATCTTTTCATCATCGAGCAAATTAGCGTTGAGTTTCGCCGAGACGGCTAAAGAATCAAAGGCGGATATTCGAACGTCCATAGTGTTGTTTTCTGCAAGAGCCATCGCAGCTATCGCACGTTGAGCCTCGGAACCGTTGAGTCTGGCCAAAATCTGGCCGGCAAGAACCTGAATTTCAACCCGCTTATTCTTTGTTGCATCCACAAGGGTCTCTTGAGCCGCGGATAAATCAATAACGGGATTTCGTGTTTGAGCTAATTTGAGCATAACCTCAGCCGCCCGAAGGGAAAAGCTATTCGCATCCATCGTTTCTTGTCCCTCGTCTTTTTGTTCGAGGGCCTCGGCTAAATTCTTAACGACAAGCTTACTCTCGGCAAAGTTTTCTTTGGGGCCAGCTGCCGCTATTGCTATCGCTGCACTGTATCTTACGGCTTTATCATCGAACGACAATGCCTCAAGTAATGGCTGGGTCGGACCAATTCGATAAAACAATGATTTTTCGCCTGCGGTTATGGCTAATGCCTCGACTGCACAAAGTGCGACATAAGCGTTTTTATCTTTAATGGCCCGAGCAAGCGCCTGATGCAGATATTCAGGCCCTGCGGTGGTAGCATAGACAAACGCATCGGCGTGACCGGGGCCAAAGTAGCTGGGCATATTCAGGCCGGTAGACTCGGCCTTGCAATATGCCGCCAGCCATAAACCAATGGCCTGCCCAAATCCGGCGTCGGCTTTAAGCGCCCACTCGCACGCACGCATCGCCATAAGCTCGTTAAAGTAGTTCTTATCAACCTTCTCCCGCACCAAACTTCGGCCATTTGGGTCCCAAAACCATATATTGGCAAAATTGGCGTCTTCCATCGGAGCCAGAGATTGAGCATGATAGTAATAGTCTTCACCGAGCTGGTAGAACAACTGCGCAGCGGGAGCTTTCAATGCGGCAGGGTCAATCTGCTTGATACTCTGGTCAGCCAGTTTGCGAAGTTCATCAGAGCTATCTTTCTCGATAATGTATTTTAGATAGGGCAGCGACTGGGGATATTTAATCTTGCCCAGCGCCCTTATTATTTCGGCCTTTAGCCCGACATCTTCGGTTTGCAAAGCGGCTGTGAGGGGCCTTATCGCATCTCTTCCGATTTGTGGCAGCGCCCATACGATATTCGGTAATTCCTCTTTCCGGGAATTGTCCGTCATTGCATCGAGCATATAAACTATTGCATACTCGCCGGCGTTCTGGAGTCGTTTGACCGCTGCGAGCCGGCCTCGGTCTGTGCCGCTTAGCCTTCTTATTTCCTCTCCAATAATCTTCGGGTCGGCCCGGCGAATGAATCTGCCCTGCTCGATAACGTCCAGAACTTTTTTGCTCACCTCGACCAGCTCAGCATCAGACGCAGTGTCGATAACCCTTAACAAAATCGCATACCCCTGCGGATTTTCCTCACTTAGAGTGAGCAGTTCCAGAGGGTCAGGATTACTTTCGAGAACAGCTTGTGCGTATCCCTTGGCTAAATCGAGTCGGCCAATCTTTGTGTAATGCAAAAAGTCGTTCCAGTTCTCCTTGAGGGTTGCCCCGAAACAGACGCTGGCTACAAAAAGTCCTGCTGCTAAAATTGCTCCGACGGTTTTTTTCTTAAACATCAAAATATCTCCAAAAAACGTAGGGCTTTATAAATAATCATCTTTGCAACAGACATCGTATAAATAAATGCTGCTTTTGTCAATAAAAATACGTTCTGTGCCAGCGAGATAACCGAAGCCCCCTTAGACTTAGATAGCTTTTATTTTTCAATCGTTTTGTGTTTTTGTAACCACTTTTGCACCCACTGCTCGGCCTGCTGTTTTCCCTGCAGTTTCCCTTCTAACTGGGTGATATACATCTCTTCAGCCAACTGCCCCAGGTCAGGTCCCTGCACCGCACCTAATCGAATCAAGGCGTGCCCATCGAGTATAGGTTTTGGCCGCAGCTCGACATCACCCAGTGCCTTTATTCTTTTCCGCAAATTTACCAATGCAGCAATACTTCTGCGCTGGGCTTTTTGAACCGCTCTTTGCATCTCGTAGAGGTCCCCAAAATATGGCTCACTGACAATCAGCTTCAACTGCGCTAAAGACATTTTATCATCGAGCAGTTTCCCTCTGGCTTCTAACAGGAATTTTATATGCTTGGTTTGACTTCTGCTAAGTTTCAAAATCTCGCATTTCTCAATCGCAAATTCCGTCGGACAGCCGACAAAAAAAGCAGCCAGCGCAAGTGCGAAATCGACTTTCTTTCGCAGTTGAGCCAACACTTTGATTCCAAACTTTGTATCCTCGGCAGGCAAGCCCGGGAAAATCGCTTCAGCTAATCCGCTTTGGGCCAGCAGCAACACACCTGCGGTTCGGCTGGGACTGACTAAGATTGCCTCCAATTCCATCGCTATGCGTTCGCCGCTTATTTTGGCTATATGTTTTGAATTACTGCAAATCGCTGAAAAGGTCCGCGGCTCAATCGCAAAACCGAGCTGGGTTGAAAACCGCACCGCCCGTAACATTCGCAGGTAGTCTTCGCCGAACCGCTCGGCTGGTCTGCCGATGGTTCGTATCAACTTTTTTTCGAGGTCGGCCTGACCATTGACGTAATCGATAACCTCTTTTTTCAAGGGGTCGTAAAACATTCCATTGATGGTGAAGTCTCTTCGGCTGGCGTCCTCGGCTGCGCCGGCAAATTTAACGGCAGCGGGGTGCCTGCCGTCGGCGTAGCCGGTTTCGGTTCTGAACGTTGCCACTTCCACCTGCTTGTCTTCAATCAAAACAATCACTACGCCGAATCTTGCCCCGACTTTTAGCGTGCGTTTGAACATCTTCATTACATCTTCCGGACGAGCATTTGTAGCAACATCATAATCATTGGCGGCCCTCTTCAAAAGCATATCGCGCACACACCCGCCCGCTAACAACGCCTCAAAACCACTCCTATGGAGTCGCCTGATTATTTTTACAGCCGCTTCTTTGTTTGTCATTTGCTGCTCCGCCGTAGTATAGTTACCGCCATAGTCCCCCACTGCCGCCGCTCTATTACTTCGAGTCGGCCATACTGTTCCAGCAATTCTATGCGCTTCTCGGTCCTGACTACAACAATCCCATCCAGTGACAACTGCTCGTTTAATAAAACCAGCAATTTGCTCAAAGACGAACCCACTTTTGTTTCCCTTGTGGCCGAATATGGCGGGTCAACAAAAATAAGGTCATACTTTTGCTCGCCAACTGGTGCGCCAATCTTAAACGCATCGGCCTTTACGACCTTTGACTCGCGGTTCGACCGTCCTGAGCGGCTCACCGTCGAAGGACCGGCAAAACCGGCCTTTCCAATATTCTTCTTCAAAGTTGCGACTATCTTCAGGTCTTTTTCAACGAAAGTAACAAACTTCGCCCCCCTGCTCAACGACTCCAGCCCTAAAGACCCAACACCACAGAACAAGTCCGCCACGATTTTATCTTCCGGAAAACCGTAATTCCAGAGAATATTAAAAAGCGACTCCTTGACCCTGTCGGTAATCGGCCGGGACACGTCTGTCTCCGGACTAAGCAACTTCATCCCTCGCCTTGCACCCGCTATTATGCGCATTTTGCATCACAACAAAAGGTTCTGCATTTGCACGGCACACCGGCGGAACTTCTCAGCCGGCAGCGTTACCGTCTGCCACTTCGGACTGCGGCGTTTCATAAACGCTCGATAATCGTCCAGCTTAACGGCGAAAAATATATATCTGTTTGCGTCAAAGTCATAAGCGTCCCTGCCGTCAAAATCAACGTCTATGTTTTCTATTTTGTAGGCAAAGATAAAGACAGCAGTATGACCTTGCCCGAAAACCTTCTGCCACTTCGCCAGCCCCTCGATATCCTCAGCCGTAACCCAGCACTCAAACCCCGTCAATTTGGCAAAGCTGGTTCCTCTGAATAATCTGCCCTTTACCTCGGCAATTATTACCTGCTGATTGTGAGGATATAACAGGAAATCGAAGCTTTTGATTTTGCAGCGTCCGAATGCCGCTCGCTTATGTTCATCGACAGCGATGTATTGAATGTGATTGTCAATCAGCCAATTCTCGAAGGCCCGCTCATAGTGATTGGGAGACAAATCCTTCATTTTAATCAACATCGCAAGGTGTCCCTGAGGGAGATTTAAGCTCTGCGAAAAACTTGTCTAATTTAATCAGTTTCTGCTTACTGGTCGTCATATCCTTGACTACAAGCTCATTGTTTTTAAGCTCGTCGCCGAGGATAATACATTTTTTAGCGTTTTGGGCCGATGCTTGTTTGAGTTGTCTGCTTAAGCTGGCGGACTTGTAACTGAAGTCGGCCGCGAAACCATTTGTTCGCAGTTCCGCCACTATTTTAACTGCATCTTGGCAAGTCAGTTCCGGCTCTACGCAGGCGACAAAATAGTCTATTCCTGTTGGCTTTAGCTTGAGCAATCCTCTTTCCTCGAGCATAACTCCCAGGACGCAATCCCCCATACCAAAACCGGTGGCTGGTATTGCTGGGCCGCCGAACTGCTTCAGTAAATCATCGTATCTGCCGCCTCCGCCGATGGCACGCAGCTCACCGCGCTTGTCATAAATCTCATACACGATGTCCGTATAATAAGCCAGCCCCCTGACAATGCCCGGGTCGAATTTACAGTAATCCACTACTCCCATTCGCTTAAGCCAGTCGAACAAAACTACGAGTTTATCGATGGCCTCGTTAATTTTGTCGTCCGGCTCGATTATCTTCTTGATGTCTGAAATTGCCTTAATCTCCATAAAATCCTGAATCTTGTCGGCTATTTTGGCGTCCGCAACCCGTTTGTTGAGCATTTGCTTAAAGATTCCTGACGGCACTTTGTCCTTTTTGTCGAGCACAGGATACAGCGGCTCCAAACGCTTTTCGGAAATCCCTATCTTCTTGAGAACAGCGGCCAGCAGTTTCCTGCTGGATATTTTCACCACAATATCCCTGGGTGTCAGTCCCACTTCCCGCAGGTAATCCAAAGCACAGAATATCACCTCTGCGTCAGCCAGCGCGCCCTCTACGCCGATTATATCAACATTCCACTGGAAGAATTCACGAAGCCGGCCGCGCTGAGGACGCTCAGCCCGGAATAGTCTCGGGACCGAGAACCACTTGATAGGCATAGCAAGCGTGTTGATTCTTTGATTTACCATTCGTGCAAGTGTAGGAGTGATTTCAGGCCGCAGTGCCAGCTCTCTGTCGCCCCTGTCTTTAAATGAGAAAAGCTGCTCGACAATCTCATCGCCGCTTTTTATCTGGAACATTTGCAGGTACTCGAATATCGGCCCATCGTACTCCTCGAACCCGTTGCGCAAAGATACCCTCTTCCAGCCGTCTATTATCCAGTTTCTAACAGCCATATCCGGAGGATAAAAATCTCTCGTTCCTTTTACCGGCGGTATATTCATTTCAATTTACTATTTTCTATTTACTATTTTCTATTTGCCTTATAATGCGATTTTTTACTGCAAAAGAAGCCAAATGTCAAAGACAAAGGTCGAAATAATATATCAGTCCGCTAAGGGATGGCTTACGCCAGATGACGACATAATTGTCATCAATAAGCCCGCCGGCGTATCGGTTACCAAAGACCGCAGCGGCGCTGCTCAACTCACCGATATTCTCCCGCCTGCTGTTTGCGCTCAACTGCGCCTTGTCCATCGCCTCGATAAGGACACCTCAGGCGTTATGCTCCTGGCCAAAAATGCTGCCGCACAGACCAAATTCACCGCTTATTTTGAAAAAAGAGAGGTCAAAAAAACCTATTTGGCCATCGTAGTCGGCTTCGTGCCCGGCCGGCAAGGCACAATCGATGCGCCTCTGACACGCGACCCAAAAAATACAGCCCTTATGTGCATCGCTCGAAAAAAGGGAAAGGCAGCAGTCACCAGTTGGCAGTTGCTTGCCGATTTCGGCTCGTTCGCCTTATTGGCAGTCCACCCCCTGACTGGCCGGACGCATCAGATTCGCGTCCACTTGTCCAGCGTAGGTTTGCCGTTGGCGATTGACCCATTATATGGCAGCAGCCAGCCGATATTTCTCTCCGAATTCAAATCGGAATATCGGCTTGGCAAATACCAAGTCGAAAAGCCGCTTATAGAGCGATTGACTCTGCACGCATATCAAATCGAATTTCCGCAATTTGCGTACCCAATCGAAAATCGACAATCGAAAATCGAAAATTGTTTCGTGGCTCATCTTGACAAAAAATTCGCCGCTTGTCTTAAAATGCTCACCAAATATAACCCCAAAGGCCTTAACGCATTTCTCGACCCCGGCGATTTCTCTAAAATCCTAAACGGCGACAAATTGTCGTAGCAAGTCATTACAAGGCCGAAGGCCGTGGCAATCTCAAATTCGGTTAGCCCACCGGTTTATCCGGTGGGTTTTGCCGGGTTTATTCTTTTAACCAATTCCCCAATTCCCTGCCCTGTGGGATGTGTCGTTTACTATCCCATCGGGGTCAAACCCCTCACCAAAAAACCTGCCTTAATCAGGATACGCTGTGTTGGCCGCGGCTTTATTTACCCGATAAGTCCTTAATAGCAGCATTTAACGCCCCATCATTGCCATTTCTTATATCTTCTATTGTTACGCCGACCTCAATGTCAGGTGCTATTCCATATCCCACAAACTCTGTTCCGTCAGGGAACATATCCTTTTTAGTGCAAATCAAAACCGAAGCTCCTCCTGGTAAATTAAACATTAATGGACTGCCTGTACTGCCGGCTGTTTTTCTGCCGACAAGCTTGCCTCTTTTCATCGTCTTAAAACCGACACAAAAATCTTCTGCCCCTGAGAAAGAACTTTCATCGGCAATAACATTCACAGGTTTAGTGTAAATGGCTCTGTCTTTAAACGGTTCTATTTCTTTCCCTTCAACCTCTAACCAGTCTTTATTCATCCCCCATGCTTTATTGGCGGCGACATACATCGGCGATTTCCAATTTACAGTCTTAAATTTCTCCTTTGAAAGATGCTTTAATACATAGTAGGTTATCTGCGTAGCGCCTCCAAAATTTTCTCTGACATCAATTATTAATCCATCAGTGGCAAGTATTTTGGTATAAATTGAATCAAATTTAGGTCTGAAATCCTTGGTATCGACAAAATTATTTATTTTTAAATAGCCGATATTATTTGATAAAATCTTAAAAACCATCGGTTCACCCTGAAACACTTCTGCCTCCATCAACCAGGGCTGACGATAAATCGAATGTGTTCGAGTTTTACCGTCAAAATCCCTGACTTTTATAATCGCAGGTTCTGTTACACTTCCGCTTAACAGAAAATGACCAAAAGTCTGTAATTCCAAATCCTGTGGTGTAGAGGCAAACATATAGGGTGAAACATATTTTTTTGCGTATTCATTAACATCGATACTATTTATCGTTAATATTTCCATGCCTTTTCTGACCCCCGCCTCTGCAAGTGCATTGTCCAATACTTCCGTGATTATCACTTTGTCTTCTATCAATCGGGTTTTAATTTGTTTTGTGGCTGTGCCGTAATATTTGTTCCTTAATTCAGCCGGAGGAAAAATCCTGGTATGTCCGTCCTTTAATAAGGCAAAAAATTTCTCCAAAACAAGATAATACTCCCAGTCGCTTTTTGTTGCCATAACCTGTGGTATAAATGCCTGGTAACAACTGTCCCAGTTCACGTCAGGTATCTGGTCAAAAAATGCGAAGTTGTAGCTGGCTTCTTTCCAGATTTTTGATAACCCATAGATTTTTCCTTCTGTCGAAAGACCGTTTACGTCTTGAGCGATTGCTTGAAAAGAAAATAACAAAACAATCAATGTGATAGATACGGTTTTTTTCATTTTTATCTCCTTGGTTTAATCCGGCCGAAAATATTTTAATACCGGCTGTTTTATAACATCTCAATGTTACGGTTTTATTACAATTTTATCCTTTCTTTATTTTTCTCGTCCTCCGCCCTCGGCTGCCAATTATCATTTATCATTGGTATTAACTTAGGCAATTTTTGCCCAAAAATTCCTCCGACGCAATACGGAAATGATAGTATGTATTACCTACCATAAATTCTTGAATATTTCTATATAGTTTTTGTAAGTTTCTATACAATTTTCAAACGTTTCTATACAACTTTTGACCGTTTCTATACATTTTTCCAAATTTTTCTACAGTTTTCGACGTTTTCAAACATGAACTTGCGCGTTTGGTGCTACCCCAGTACCGGCGACTAATCTCGACCGGGGACCCACCCGAGTCCAATTTTTACAACAAAAAAACCGGTGTATTGACTATTGCAACTTATATTTATAAACTACAGCAATAACATTTATGATTGATGAATTATGATTTATGTTTTTTTTCTCTGTGCTCTCTGTGGCTAAAGGACTGAATAAATGAGCGAACAGGTTGTAAAAATCGGACTTGTCGGGTTTGGGACAATCGGGGCCGGCGTCGCTAAGCTGATACTCCAAGACGGCGATTCCATCGCGGCCAAGACCGGCCTGCGCCTGAAACTAGCCTGCGTGGTCGATATTGATACGAAATCGGCCCGGCCGGTGAAGCTGCCTAAAGGTATTCTCACTAATAACTTGGATAAACTTTTGAAGGACGATTCAATCAAAATAGGCATCGAATTGGTCGGCGGAACCAAAGCTGCGAAACAAATCCAGCTTAAAATGCTGCGAGCAGGAAAAGACGTCGTTACCGCCAATAAAGCTTTATTGGCTGAACACGGCAACGAGCTTTACAAAGTTGCCCACGAAAACGGCCGATGTATCGCCTTCGAAGCAAGCTGCGCAGGAGGGATACCGATTATATCGGGGCTGCGGACGGGACTGGCTGCGAATAATATTATGGCTATATACGGCATCGTCAACGGGACGTGCAACTATATCCTCTCCAATATGACCAGCAAAAACGAGGACTTCTCCGAGGCACTGAAACAGGCCCAAAGCTTGGGCTACGCCGAAGCTGACCCGACCTTGGATATTAACGGCGGCGACAGCGCTCACAAGCTGGCTATATTAGCTTCTATCGCCTTCGGATGCGAAATCGCACTCGACGATATATCTGTCGAGGGCATTGAAGAAGTTTCGAAGGACGATATCCGCTACGGCGGCGAAATGGGCTACGTGCTGAAACTACTGGCGATTGGACAGAAAAACGAAAAGGGCAGGATTTCGCTGCGGGTGCATCCATCTTTTATTGCCAAGGACAATTCGCTTGCGCGTGTCAATGGCCCATTTAACGCGATTAGTATATTCGGCAGCGCCGTCGGCCAAGTGATGTATTACGGCCGAGGGGCTGGGATGATGCCCACCGCCAGCGCCGTCGTCGCCGATGTGATTGATGTCGCTCTGGGCAACTCCGCCACCACTTTTGCCCATCTGAAAATGAAATCGCGGAGCGAAACGAAGCGGCTAATCGAGAAAATCGGCGATTCTATAAGCAGGTTTTATATCAGGGTTATGTGCAAAGACCGGCCTGGAGTGCTGGCCAAGATGGCAAAAGTGCTCGGCGATAACCAGATTAGCATATCGGGGACGCTGCAGCACGAAGGGGCTGGGCCGGACAATACCGTTCCGGTCGTCATTGCAACGCACCCTACCCGGCAGAAAAACGTTTCGGCGGCGATGAAGAAAATTAAAAACCTTGATGTGGTTGGCGGAAAGCCGGTCTGCATAAGAATCGTCGATATACCCGAGGATAAGGATTAATGACCAAATACGCAATAATAGTTCCTGACGGCGCTGCGGACGAACCATTGAATGAACTTGGGGGGAAGACCATCCTCGAAATTGCTGAAACACCCAATATGGATAAAATCAGCACACAGGGCAGACTGGGGCTTGTCCGGACAATCCCAGCCGGTCTTGAACCCGGCAGCGATGTTGCGCAAATGAGTCTGCTTGGCTATAACCCGGTCGAGTTTTATACCGGCCGAGCGCCGATAGAGGCGGTGGCACGCAATATAAAGTTATCTCCGAATGACTGGGTATTCAGGTGCAATCTCGTTACCATTTGTGACGGCAAAATGGAAGACCACAGCGCCGGACATATCTCCACTGAAGAAGGCGGTAAACTGATAAAAGACTTAAATGAACAATTAAGCGGAGAGAGCTTTCGTTTTTACCCCGGTGTAAGCTATCGGCACTTATTGGTTTTCAAGGATGCCGATTTCGATGTCAAGACGTATCCGCCACACGATTACATAGGGACGGCGGTAGAAAAGATTTTGCCACGCGGCAAAGGCGCTGATGTGCTTGTCGATTTGATTGCCCGCTCACAACAGCTTTTTATCAATCACGACATCAACAAAATCAAAAAGGACCTCGGCGAAAATCAGGTAAGCTCAATATGGCTTTGGGGGCAGGGCAAAAAAGCCCGAATGGAAAGCTTCAAAAAGCGATTCGGAATTAACGGGGCCGCCATTACCGCCGTTGACCTTGTAAAAGGCCTTTCAATGCTCATCGGCTTCGATTTGATAAACGTGCCGGGCGCTACCGGATTTGTTGATACAAACTACCAGGGCAAAGCCTCGGCTGCAATAGAGGCGCTCGATAAGTATGACCTTGTTTTTATTCACATAGAAGCCCCCGATGAGGCGTCTCATAACGGCAGCATCGAGATGAAGAAAAAAGCTATTGAGCAGATTGATAAGTATATCGTCGGGCCTGTTCTTGAGGCGCTGCAGGGCTACGAAAAGTGGAGAATACTTGTTTTGCCGGACCACCCTACCCCCATCTCAAGCAGGGCGCACTCAGCCGAGCCGGTCCCGTTTGCTATGGCAGGAACCGGTGTCAGCAGCATTTTGCATACAACTTTCAGCGAGACCAACGCCGCAAAGTCGGGATTTAAAATAGACAATGGTTTTGAGCTGATGGAATATTTCTTAAAAAGTTAAAAAATGGCAATAATTGTGCAAAAATTCGGCGGAACTTCGGTAGCTGATGCGGAGAAAATTCGCCGGGCCGCCAAGAGAGTAATCAAGGCGGTAAAAAGCGGCTATTCGGTCGTGGTGGTCGCTTCGGCTCGCGGACAGCAGACCGATGAGCTTATCGCCGACGCTCTCGAACTTAATCCGAATCCGCCCAAACGCGAGATGGACCAGCTGCTAAGCACCGGCGAACAGCAATCCGTTTCCCTTTTCGCAATGGCTCTTGACACCGCCGGATATCCGGCCATCAGTTTTACAGGCGGTCAAATCCAGATGATAACCGACAGCGTTCATACAAAGGCAAGGATAAAAAGCATCGGAGCCGAACGAATCCAAAAACAATTAGACGAAGGTAAAATCGTTCTTGTCGCCGGC
>Ga0187886_1000791_pt1 | contig 33888 bp, 31 predicted proteins | sample June2016WEW_20_1_FD_133001 | JGI IMG/M metagenome (GOLD analysis project Ga0187886, IMG submission 133001) | Peatland microbial communities from SPRUCE experiment site at the Marcell Experimental Forest, Minnesota, USA - June2016WEW_20_150 | ecosystem: Environmental > Terrestrial > Soil >...
CAAACGCAGAATGTGGCCCTCGCGGTTGAAAAGAAAGCTCGCCCCATCATGCGTCCAATTGGGCGCCTCAAAGTGACTGGCATCTGTATAGACCACGCGGCGATCCGTGGAAGCAATGTCCACCCTCTCCAGCGTGCTGTACAGCACAGGCGGCGCGGCGCTGACCGCGGGTGGTGCGAGGTCAACATTTGTGAAGACCGCCTTCTCGACCACGTCCTTATCATGCGAGCAAACGCCGATGCCCACGTAGAACGATCCCTGCAGCGGCAGCTTGATCGATGCACCGGAAGGCCGTAACGCCTGGCCCGCGACCGCAGCTAAAAAGACATAGATGAAGTCGCCGCGCTTCTCGATCCGTAATCGATGGGGCGCGGAAAGGTTGGACTGAATCTCGTGCGTGATCGCGCCCTCGGCATCGCGATACTGCAGCGAGGTGAGCCCATCGCCGTGCAAGGCCACGTCAGCGTAAGCCGAATCGGCGTCGAGGCTCTGGCGGATCATCAGCACCGCTTTGCGATGAGCATTGCCGCCCTTTTCCGGGAAGGCTAGCTCCGCCGTCAATGCGATATCGCCAGAGACTTGCTTCCATGCAAACTGAAAAGCGTCGGAGGTGAACCACATGTTTTCGCCGCTGCCCGTGAGGGTATAGGCATGCTGCGCGGAATCGTATTGCGCAGATCCAACGTGCAGCGTGGTGCCAACGTCAGAGTGATCCTGAAAGAGACCTAGAGAGGCCGGGCCAGTCTGGGCCCGGATAACCCAGCCTACGGAGAGTACGAACAGGACAATGCTGCCTAAAAAAAATAAGGATGTACACCCAAAGACTATTTTGCGCATGTGACAGCGCCTCCACGACCGTCCCACGGAAAGGTAGGGCGGTGGAGGGGAATTGTCAATCAAGCGGCACTCAGGAGTTCGCGTGATCGAGGTTCTACTTGCGCTCGGCGTCCTTCAAAAACGTTCCCTCTTGCAGTTCCGTAAAGGCCCGCTGCAGTTGCTCCTGCGTGTTCATAACGATCGGCCCGTACCAAGCCACTGGCTCTTCGAGAGGCTTTCCCGAGACCAGAAGAAACCGGATCCCATCATCCCCGGCCTGCACCGTGACTTCGTCACCGCGATCAAAAAGAATGAGCGAGCGGTTATCTGCCTCGACCGGAGGTGTGGTGTCGGCCCATTTGATCGCTTCGGTCGGCACCGCCAGTGGACCAGATGCGTTGCAGAACTTCCCCGCCCCGCCGAAAACATAGGCGAATGCATGGCGGGTCGTCTCCACCGGAAGAGTCTTTCTTTTGCCCGGGGCTACCGATATATCTAAATAAATCGGATCGGCGGCGATCCCATCCACCGGCCCACTCTTCCCCCAGAACTTTCCACAAACGATTCGCACGTGCGTGCCATCGTCGTCCGTGACCTCAGGGATCTCTCCGGTTTTCACTTCCTGGTAACGAGGCGCGGTCATCTTCAGCGACGAAGGAAGATTCGCCCACAATTGAAATCCGTGCATTCGCCCCCCTTGGTCGCCCTTCGGCATCTCCTGATGGATGATCCCACTGCCCGCCGTCATCCACTGCACGTCTCCGGCAGCGATCGCGCCGCGGTTTCCCATGCTGTCGCCATGCTCCACCGTTCCCGCCAGGACATAAGTAATGGTCTCAATTCCGCGGTGTGGATGCCACGGAAACCCGGCAAGATAGTCCTCCGGAACATCATTGCGAAAATCGTCGAGCAAAAGAAAAGGATCAAAATCTTTCGTGTTTCCGAAGCCGAATGCGCGGCGCAAATGCACGCCCGCGCCTTCCAGAGTTGGCTTCGCCTGAACGAGTCGCTTGACCGGTCGAATCGACATAAGCATCCTTTCTCCAAAGCCTTTTGATGTCGAATCGATCAACATCGATTCTCAGCGCGACTCACCGGCCTCGAGGCTCAAGCGCTTTCGGTGACGGCCTGCCGATTTCGCAAGCCGAAACGCGAAAATTTGATGCCTGCAATCGAAATTTTGCATCGTCTTGTTTCGAAGGTAAGGTTGACGCGTTGGTGGCTTGACGCTAGTATCTTTTGAGCATGTCAAGTTTCAGCAATCTTCGCCAGGAGTGCATGTGTGCATGTTGTTGTTGTGCATTCGTGTGCTCTGGCGCAGGTAAATTGCTGACTTAAGACTTTCATAGTTATCGGCACTTATACCCACCGCCAGAAAGCATCTGGCGGTGGGTTTTTCTTTTGGCGGCCAATATGACCAATGCAGTTGCGGAGACCAAAGCACAGAAGTCCGAGCGCCTGAAGCGCGCTCTGAATCCGTGGGAGAGTCTCGCCGAGATTCGCCGTTTTGCGCGCGAAGGCTTCGATTCGATTCCACCGGAGTGGATCGGAACGTACTTCCGTTGGTGGGGAGTCTACACGCAGGGCGATGGCGCCGGTGTAGTTGGAGGCCAGGGCGGACAGGGGCGCGCGTTGCCCTTCTTCATGCTGCGCATTCGAATTCCCAACGGTCTTCTGCGCTCCAACCAACTGCGAGCCATCGCTGGTCTCACCCGCCGTTATGCTCGCGGCACTGCCGATTTAACGGTACGGCAAAATATTCAGCTCCACTGGGTCACCATTGAGGCTCTTCCCGAAGTGCTGGAAGAACTCTGGCGCGTCGGCCTGAATACGACTGGCGCCTGCGGCGACGTCACCCGCAACATCACGGGTTGCCCCGTCGCTGGTGTAGATGCGGACGAAATCTGCGACGCCTCGTCCCTCGCGCTCGAAGCCGATCGCATGCTGGCCGGCAACGCCGAGTTCTACAACCTGCCGCGCAAGTTCAAGATTTCGATTACCGGATGCCGCGTCTGGTGCCCGTACCCCGAGATCAATGATATTGGCCTGACCGCGATCCAGCGTATTGTTGCTGGCAAATCTGAGATCGGTTTTGCCTTACGCGTGGGCGGCGGACTTTCCACCGAGCCCTACCTTGGCGTGCCTCTGAACGCCTTCGTGCGCTGGAATCAAGTTCTGCCGGTGATCAAAGGAGTTGCCGAGTTGTTTCGCGACTCCGAGCAATTGCGCGAACATCGCGAGCGCGCGCGGCTTAAGTTCCTCTTCGTGCGCCATGGTTGGACTCCGAATGATTTCCAAAAAGACCTCGAGCGCCGCATCGGATTTCAACTCGATCCTGCCGAACCCGAACACCCACCATCCGATGTATACCGCGATCACATCGGCATCCACCCGCAAAAGCAGCCTGGCTACTGCTATGTGGGCTCCGCGGTTCTGCGCGGCAGGATTACACCCGAGCAAATGGACGCCGCAGCCGATCTCTCCGAGCGCTTCGCCAGCGGCGAACTACGCACCACAAACATGCAGAACCTGCTGATCGTTAACGTCCCTCGCTTGCAAACCGACGAACTGGCTAAGGAGCTAGGTGCGATCGAACTGCCCGTGAATGGCTCTCCGTTTTTCCGCGGAGCGATCGCCTGCAGCGGCAGCGAGTTTTGCAAACTCGCCATCACCGAGACCAAAACCTTCTCCCGCTGGCTCGTTGAAGAAATGGAAGAGCGCTTGCCCGGCTTTGATCAACACCTGAAGCTGCACGTCACCGGCTGCCCTAATAGTTGCGGGCAGCATTGGATCGCCGATATCGGAATTGAGGGCAAGAAATTAAAGGTCAGTGGAAACATGGTGGATGCTTACTACTTTTGCCTCGGTGGCGCTCTCGGTCTGAATCAAGCCATCGCGCGGCCGGTTGGCTATCGCTGCCTCGCGACCGAAGTACCGGAAGCCATCGAGCGGCTTCTGCGCAAGTACCTCGCCGATAGCAACACCGGTGAAAATCTCCGGCAGTTCTTTTCTCGCCACACCGATTCGGAATTGCGCGACTACCTTGCGGGAAAAACCATCGATCCAGTCGCCCGCGATCTGCCCGAGGGCCACGTGCCGAGCGGCGTGGAAGGCTGAAGCAACCATGAGCAACTTGTTTCCCATGTTCTTGAAACTCGCAGGCAAACGTTGCCTTGTGGTCGGCGCCGGCAAGGTTGGCGAGCCCAAGATCGGCGGCCTGATCGACACAGGTGCATGCATCCACGTAATTGCTTCGGAAGCGGCCGCTGCGGTCCATGACTGGGCGAAGGCAGGCAAGATCACGCTCGAACTCCGCGCCTATGCTCCCGGCGATCTCGACGGGGCGTTTCTAGCGGTCGTAGCCACTGCGTCTCCTGCCCTTAACGAATCCATTTATCGCGAAGCGCAGCGGCGCGGAGTTCTGTGCAACGTGGTGGACGTTCCGGAATACTGCGACTTCTACTATCCCGCCGTGGTGCGCCGCGGCGATTTTCAAATTGCAGTTTCCACCGGCGGGCAAAGTCCATCCCTGGCTCAAAAGATTCGGCAACAGCTGGAGCGGCAGTTTGGCCCCGGATACGCCCAATGGGTCGCGGAACTTGGAGCGACGCGAAAGGTTGTATTGGCCAGTAATCTAGATCCGCAACGCAAACGTGAACTGTTGCATTCATTGGCGAGCCGTGAAGCTGTAGAAGCGGCGGCAGCGGAAGAGTCCGCGGACAACGTAAGGAGAGTGACTGCATGAACGGCAAAGTGTATTTGGTGGGTGCAGGTCCGGGTGATCCCGAGTTGCTTACCGTGAAAGCCCTACGGTTATTGCGAACCGCCGATGTGGTGCTTCACGACGACCTCGTCGCGCCCGAAATATTGAAATTGATTCCGCATACGGCTCAGGTCCAGAACGTGGGCAAGCGCTGCGGAACCAAGACCATGCGGCAGGAGGAAATCAATTTTCTGTTGGTTGCGCTGGCTGCCTCAGGACAGCAGGTGGTGCGCCTGAAGAGCGGCGACCCTCTAATCTTCGGGCGCGCTGGAGAAGAACTCGAAGCGCTACGGCGATCCAACATCGCATACGAGATTGTTCCCGGTGTCACTTCAGCTCTGGGAGCCGCGGCCGCAGCTGGCATTCCGCTCACCCATCGGCAAACATCTTCCACCCTGGTCCTGACGGCCGGTCATCGCGCTTCCGAGAACACTGATGCAGATTGGAGGAGCTTCGCTGGACCCGAGTCGACGCTCGTGATCTACATGCCCGGCCACGACTACGCCGAGATGGCCGGCAGGCTCTCGACGGCCGGATTCGCCCAAGAAACTCCTTGCGCCATCATTTCGCGGGCAACAACTCCACAGCAGCAAGTGCACCGAACCACAATCTCGCATCTGCATCGAGCGCCGAGGCTCGCGACTCCAACCTTGCTGGTCGTTGGCAAGGTCGTGAAATTCGCCGATCGCTCTGTCGATCAATCAGAAGCGAACTTCCCTGGGATGGAAAACGCGTTCGAGACCGTGCTTGCGCAAAGTTTCCCTTCCCCTGGTGGGCCGAATCAAGAGGAACCGTTGCCGTGAAAGAAGAAATCGCACACCTACAGACCGCTGCCGAAGCTTGGAGTCCTGAACGTGTTCTCCACTGGGCCTTCGACACTTTCGGCAACACCGTGGCAATCTCTTCCGCCTTTGGGGCGGAGGGCATGGTCCTGATCGATATCGTCTCCCGCGTACGCCAGAATTTTCGCCTCTTCACCCTGGATACCGAATTCCTTTTTCCCGAGACCTACAACTTGATGGACCAAGTGGAGCAAAAGTACGGCGTCACGATTGAAAGGGTCTATTCACTCCTTGCACCGGAGGAGCAGGAACGCGTTCATGGTCCGGCGCTGTGGCAACAGCACGCTGATCAATGCTGCGACGTGAGGAAGGTCGAGCCACTGCGGCGCAAGCTGGGCGAACTGCAGGCCTGGATCACCAGCATCCGCCGCGAACAGACAACTGCCCGAGCCAGCGCAGGCAAGATTGAATGGGATGACAAGTTTGGTCTGGTTAAGATCAATCCGATCGCCGACTGGAACGCTAAGCAGGTATGGCAATACATCCGCGCGCATGACACGCCGTACAACGCGCTGCATGATCGCGGCTATCCCAGCATCGGCTGCACCCATTGCACGCGCGCCGTGCGCCCGGGAGAAGACCCACGGGCGGGCCGATGGTCCGGATCTTCCAAGACCGAGTGCGGCCTCCACATCATCCAAGGGCAGTCCAACCCGCCGGAAGCTGACGCATGAAGGAGTTGGTTGCGCCAGGCGCCCGGCCTGTGGTTCCCGACTCCGCAGAGAGCCGCATCTTATGTTTGAACCTTCTCTGCACCAGTGCGAGCTTCCCAATACCGATCGATCGACCAGCGATTCCTCTCGTAATACGTCAGCAAGACAAAGAACAAAAGCACGTAGATGAGTTGACCTCCGGCGACATCCCAATTCTCCGCCAAGCAAGTTCCAATTTGTAACGTAAGCATCAGAAGGCTGCCTGCGATCAGAGCGAGTGATGTCCAAAGCCCAAGAAACATCAAAAGACCCACGGCTCCCTCGCACCAAGGTAAAACAACCGCCACGAAATGCACCAAGAATCCCGGCAGTGGAGCGTTGTGCATCTGCTTCTCCATGTAGGCGGCAAACACAGAATGGTCCCCGATCAGTCGAGCGAATCCATGCAGAAAGAGATTCGCACCCAGAGTCAAACGCAGAAGCAAATAGGCGATTTCATCGTTCCTGGTCATGTAAAGGCTCCTCTGTAATCTCCACTCGACTGCCTTTGTATCCATGCTTGCTTTCATGACTGCAACCTCTTAGACGCAAATTACCGCACTGCGAGATTCACGACATTCCAAGCAGGGGAGGCAGCAGGGTGTTCAGTTCACCGCCTTCGCGCCGCAGCAGCACGTGCTGCCCTTGCAATTCTTAAGGCGAGTATTGCGCACGAACGGTCAATATTAACCAGTTATCTATGAGCAAGGGCCCGATACGGGAGATATAACACGATTCGAAAGCGGAAATTCGGCGAGGATATCAAAATGTGGCAAGGCACCGAGATCACTAGAGGTACGTGAAGTCCGGTATGCCTGCCTGAGATGATTCGGGTGTCTCGGCAGTCGATTGAGATTCGCAGATCTCGAAGATGGAGTCCAGTTTTTTTATCTTCAATATTTCCCGCACTTGTTGGGCGGGATCCACTAGTTTGAGATAAACACCAGCGGCTTGCAGCGAAATCAAAGCTCCGATTCCCGCAGCGTCGATTGCATCAACCTGTGCCAGGTCAAGCACGACATTCCGCCCCTCCTGCTGCACAGCCGGGCACAGAATAGCGGTCTCATTGCCACATACAATGCTGCCCAGGCAGTGCAGAATCACGACTTCACCGAAGGTTTCGACAGTAACCGTCAGCATGCTTCAATTCTCCCGGATCTCGCAGCCCACAACGGCCACCGCCATTGTAGGCGAATGAAAAGCGAACATCAAGCCCCCCCAAAAAGCTCGCCTTGATCAGGTACCCTCTTCCTCGGCTCAGACTTTCGGCTCCGCTGCGGGCGATCCGAACGATCCGCAGCGTCCAAGCATGCCTTGACGAAACTTCTCACGCTCCTCAGGGGTCATCTGTTCCCACCGCTCCATCATGCGGCGACGCCAGTACATGCGCCGGCCGGGGTGGCCCCGGAATCCTCCAAAGAGGATCTTGCTAAGAACCAAAATCCCGAGCGCTTGCCAGAAGTTGATCAGATGCCAGCCAAAAAGAGCCGGCATGAGCCAATTCCACAGGCGCATGACCACAAAGCCAAACACGGTGACGAACAGCAGTGCAAACAGCACGAACTTCAGTCCTCGCACAATCCAATGCCTTTTCATGTTTGTTGCCCTCATGCTTTCCTAAAATCGTCATAAATGGCCTGGAGACGATCGCGCAGGTGCAGGACTGCGTAATGCTTGCGTGAGAGCAGGGTGTTCACACTGACGCCAGTTTGTTCGGCGAGCTCTTTGAAGCTGAGACCTAGAAACTCGTGAGCCACGAACACTTCGCGCTGCTCTTCAGGCAGTTCGTCCAAGGCCAAGTCCAACTCGTCCAACAACACACTTCGTGCATAGGCCGCATCAGGCCCAGCCTCCGGCGATGGCAGCAGGTCTTCCCACTGGAGTTCCTCCCCGTCCGCTGTCCTAACTGCTGGTTCACTTGACGCGTCCCGCTTCTTGCTGCGGAACAAGTCCGTGATCCGGTTGCGGGCCACTCGGAACAGCCAGGCAGTGACTTGCTCCACCGGCTTCATCATTCGGTATGCCTCCACAAGTTCGTAGAAGACCTCCTGCAGGATGTCTTCTGCGTCGCTTTGGTCGGCTACTCGTTTACGGATGAAGTTGCGTAGCCGAGGCTTTTCCCGCTCGATCGCTTCAGAGATCTGCTGGTCTTGCTGCACCATCATCCACTGTCTTCTCAGCGCCTCGTCCATCCACCCTTGTAGACGAATGAGCGAGATGTATATTTTAGAGGCGTGTGGAAATGTGTTTTTCTGGCCCCAATGACTCCTGGACAATGAGACTTTAAACACCGCCGACCCCCATCGGAGGCTCCTGAGATCTGTTGGCTATTCTGGTGGTGGTCGGTCATCGCCTCGTGCGTGGATTGAGTTATTCGCTTGGGGGCCCGTTTGCCTGAAGTCGACTCTGAAGCACTGAATCGCATTCCTGCCGGAGCAAAGCAAGCAGTTGATCCATGTGCTCGGTACGCGTGCGAAAATTCACGGGATTAATGCGGAACCACGTTTTCCCTTTCAGTTCCGTGGTCGAGATCCAAAATCTTCCGCCCTGCTCGACCCTCCGTGCTACCTCCGCGTGCAGCTCCTTGGATTGCGCTTCGTCCGGATCCGCGCCTCGATGTCGAATGCAGATCGCCGACATTGGCGGCTCGCTTGCCGGCTCGAACTCAGATTGCTTTGTGACCAGCGAATGAAGGTGCTTTGCCTGGCGCACATTGCCGTCAATCCACTCGCCGATCTGATGCGCTCCGTAGCGCTTGAAACTCATCCACACTTTCAGCCCGCGAAAACGGCGAGACTGCTCGAAGCTGTGAACGTAGTACTGATATCGTTCATTCGCACGATCCAGTTCATCAGTAAGGTAGGATGGCTTCAGCCCAAAGGACGCCGTCAATCGCCGCTCATTCTTGACCAGGATCGCTCCCGCATCCAGCGGCGCATAGAACCATTTGTGTGGATCAATGGTAATCGAGTCCGCGAGTTCCAATCCCCGATTCCGCATCGGCCACGCGTGAGAGAGCAGCATGCCGCCGCCATAAGCAGCATCGACGTGGAGCCACATTCCCTCTCGATCAGCGATGGCCCGCAATTCGCGGACCGGATCGAGCGCTCCGGTATTCGTGGTTCCGAAGATGCCTACAATACACATCGGACGTATACCGCGTTTACGATCCTCTGCGATCGCTTCTTCCAGTGCATCCAGTCGTATGCGAAAATCAGCGTCCGTGGGCAGCGCCCGCAGTGCGGATCGGCCAAGCCCGACCGCATCGACGGCCTTGTCCACAGAAACGTGCCGTTCTTCTGACGCGTACACCGCCCAGCGTTCCTGGACCCCTTCCTGTTGCGCCATGTCCTGCGAAGCCCAGTCCCGGGCCAGCTTCAGCCCGATGAAGTTCGCCATCATCCCGCCGCTGGTGAGATTGCCTCCCGCTTCCTCACCGTAGCCGGCCAGGTCGGTGAGCCAACGCACTGTCCTTCGCTCCATCGCGACCGCAGCCGGGCCGATCGTGTAGGCCCCTATGTTTTGGTTGAGAGCAGAACAGATGAAGTCCGCGATAATGCCAACTGGATTGGGCGACGGAGTGATCAGCCCCATGTACCCAGGGTGCCCAACATTGGTGCAATACGGAAGAAGCTTCTCTTCCAGTTCACCCACGACCTTTTCCGCGGGACAGGGATCCTGCGGTAGCGTCTCAGCGAAAAGCTCGGTCAGGGTTCGCGGTTCGACATTTGGGAACACGCGCCTCTGTTCGATGTGCTCTAAATATTCGGCCAGAAGATCCACGACTCGGTGTCCAACTTCTCGAAATTCCTGTGGGTTCATGAGTCCGCCTGAGTTTTCAGTCTAGTCCAAAGACTGTCTTGGTTTCGCCGTTCCAGCTGGAAGCAATGGCAGTAGAATGCCGGGACGGTGAAAGGTAGCGCTCGGCCGGACGGCGGGATCTGTTCTCGGGAGTGCAGAAAAACTTCAAAACGCTCTTGACGTGACTTTTAATTCACGTTACTATATTGTCACATTAATTTCTCGTATGCACCTTAAGGAGAGAAATGCATGAAATTGAAAGATCTGACGCTCGACGTTGAGCAGCACATAGACATCAAAGCCACACCGGAAAAAGCATTCGCGGCCGTCCTGCATCGCCTCGGAAAAGGCAACACCAGGCCCGATGGCCAATCGTTGGAGTTGCTGCTGGAGCCGAAACCGGGGGGGAGGTGGTACCGCGACCGAGGAAACGGAATTGGGCACCTGTGGGGGTTCGTGCAGGTCATCAAGCCGCCGACGCTGTTGGAACTGAGTGGCCCGATGTTCATGTCCTATCCGGCCATTAATCACCTGGAAGTCAAGGTCGAACCGGCTTCCGGAGGCTGCCGAGTCACCCTTCGGCATCGGGCCATAGGTATGATCGATCCTCAGCATCGCAAGGGCGTGAGTACTGGCTGGAATCACATGCTCAGCGAAATAAAGAAGGACTGCGAGTAGCGGTGACAGAGATCGCTGCTCGACCAGCGGACGGACTCGACCCGGTGTGGAAGGCGCTGGCGGACCCGACTCGGCGCGCGATTCTGGATTTTCTGCGAGATTGTCCGCGCAACACCACCGAGATTGTCGAGTCAGTTCCGCACTTGAGTCGCTTTGGAGTGATGAAGCATCTCGACGTGCTGCGCCAGGCGCACCTGGTCCACACGCGAGAAGCGGGAAGACAACGAGTGAACTCGCTGAACGTCGTGCCCATCCGGCAGATCTATGAGAGGTGGGTCGGCCCGTTTCAGGAGCTTTGGTCGGGCGAGCTCCTTCGAATAAAGGATGAGGCTGAAAAGAAAGTTCCGGGCGGAAAGCCAGGAACCTCGCGCAGGCGAAAGAAACACTAGGCCGCAAGCGGCGGTCTACAACCGAAGACAAGAAGACAGAAATCACGATTAGGAGAATGCCATGGCTACACTACTCACCAACACAGGAATTCAAGAACACCAAGTTGTTCCCCCAAAAGAATGGATTGCAAGTCGCAAACAGCTGCTCCGGAAAGAAAAGGAGTTCACCAAATTACGCGACGAATTGAGCCGGCAACGCCGCGAGCTGCCCTGGGAGAAGGTTGAAAAAAAATATGTTTTCGATGGGCCGAAGGGCAAGGAGACTCTTACCGACCTCTTCGATGGCAGAAGCCAGCTGATTGTCTACCACTTCATGTTCGGTCCGGGTTGGGAGGAGGGTTGTCCCAGCTGCTCGTACCTGGCTGATCATTTCGGCGGCAGCCTGGCTCACCTCGCCAATCGCGATGTCACGCTGGCCGTGGTTTCGCGAGCTCCGCTGGCCCAGATCGAGGGGTTCAAGAAACGCATGGGCTGGCAGTTCCGGTGGGTATCGTCTTACGGGAACGACTTTAACCGTGACTATCACGTGTCGTTCACAAAAGAGGAACTGGCGAAAGGCAAGGTGAACTACAACTACGACGCGGTCGAGTTCCCGAGCGAGGAAGCGCCCGGCGCCAGCGTCTTCTATAAAAACGATGCGGGTGAAGTTTTCCACACCTATTCCTCGTACGCGCGGGGGCTCGACATCCTGGTCGGCGCCTACAACTTCCTCGACCTCGTGCCGAAAGGTCGCGACGAAGATGGCTTGGCCTTCACCATGGCGTGGGTCAGGCATCATGATCGATACACTGCGGGCTACTTCGTCGACCCGAAGGCGCGGTACGTGGCTCCGAAAGGCTCGGGATCCTCGTGCTGCTCGGAGGAGCACCACTCGTGAACAATCATGGTTGCTGCCCAATGGCTTCGAGCGGTTCGAGCCGCGCAACGGCCGGAGCGCGGATCGCCATCGGCGGTCCGCGTCCGCCGACGCGGGCACGGCGTTGTCTCGACGTTGCCGGATGGATCGTACCGAGCAGCATTCTGGCGCTTTTGCCAAAGTGTCCACTGTGTCTGGCGGCTTGCGTAGCCCTTGGAACCGGAGTTGGCATTTCGCTGCCAACCGCAACGTACCTAAGGACGCTGCTGGTGGTCCTGTGCATTGCGGCCCTGTCATACATTTCGGCAAAACGTATGCGCCGCAACCTTAACGGACGCGCTCGGGCCGTTAGTGCATTCCGCATCCTGAAACGCTCGGCATGAGATGGAAGGCCGGCTGACGCTTGGCAAACCGGGTACCTACGTTAGGCGCACGTCGAATAGTACCAGCCAATATTGAAGGGATTGCAGGGCAAAGCCGCAAAGGATGAGTCCGACGCCAAAGGCTCCGAGCCGTCGCTCCGAAAGGTTGTCAGCGTAGTACTCGATGTAAGGATTCACCGTCACTCCAACGCCGGTGACCAGGCCGGTCACCAACCCTACCCGAAGCGCAAAAGACCACGCGTGGTCAACACGACGCACCACAGCACTACAGACAAGTGCAGCAGCTATGTAGCCGACCGTGCGGACGACAGTCCCCCAAAACTGACGGCGCGAAATCCGTGAACGACGAGATGCTACGTAATCGATGGCCGGACGCAAGCCGCGAAAATAGCCGAATACTTGGCCGGCCGTGATGAGAACGCCAAATGCGACTGCGAATCTGAGGCCCAAGATCCTGAACAGTCCAGCGCCGAACGCAACCCCGCGGATGGCGCTGAACAATGCCTCCCAAGGCAAGGAATAATGGTCCGGACCCCGAGCTGCTCGATTGAGTTCAATCGAGTGGCGATGCCGGTCGCAACACCCGAGGCGAGGCCAAAGAAGAGACCAAGGCCGAAACCGTAGCCGATTCCGAAACGATCGAGTAGGTTACGGCCCTGGTAAGCAGTCGCAGCGGTCCGTGTTGACCACCCAACAGATCATAGGCAAGGTAAAGACTCCCGAGCACATCAAGAAAGGTGCGGGTAATGCTGACGGCTGCGAGCGTATGGTGGTCCATTGAATGATTGTAGGGGTAACATTTTCGGACGCGGGATACATTAGGATTTCCGGGAGGAGGCGCTCCGAGTTCATAGGGCCGATTACTAAACGAACCAGATACGTCCCTGGTTTTCAGTCTGCTGGTACCCAGACCTCGCTACGTGATTCCGATTAGGCGATCAGGTGAATGCCATTTACGCCAGGAACCGCTGCGTGAATATAATGGCCATCGCCGTCTTCAACTGATCTCAAAAGTCAAGAGATGCCAAGGCGTACGATGCACAGACCCAGAGATCCAAGGGAAATTCCGAATCAAGACTCAACTCGGAGGCAAATGATGAAACAGTTGTCGACTGGGCTATGTACATTGGTCTTCCTGTTCCTTATCTCATCCCTAAGGCCAGTTCAGGCGCAAACGACGGCAGACGCGACGAGAGCTGCAGGGCGGTTCAGCTACGACGGCACCGAAGAAATCACAGTTACTGGTACGGTGTCGAGCGTGCTCGCGAAAGCCGTTCCGGGAATGATTGCGGGTTCCTACCTGGTGATAGCAACTCCTTCCGGTCTGGTAGATGCGAGTCTCGGAAGGTTCGGTTTGCGAGGCAACGGCGCGGTCTTCGTTGCTGCCGGGGAGCAAATTGAGGTGACCGGCGTCATGAAGACGCTTAAGGACAAGCCATTGTTGTTTGTCCGCACCGTGAAAGTAGAGGGCGAAGTGTATACCATCCGGAACGAGCACGGGGTGCCCCTGTCGCCGCAGGCACGCGAGCGTGCCGGCCAGAAGACGGGCCAGAACGGAGAGTCCCGATGAGCCGCCGAGACTACGCTGGCATCCTCGGCTTAGTTTTCCTTGCCCTGGTTTTCTTGACGAATTGCAACAGCTCGAACTACAACCCCCCGGCTGAATCGATCGCGGCTACCAGCGGAACACCGCAAAGCGCTGCGGTAAACACGCCTTTTGGAGCCCCGCTGGTGGCGACTGTAACGATGGGCGGATCGCCGGTGAGCGGCGCATTTGTGGTATTCACAGCTCCTTCGACGGGAGCTAGCGGCACATTCGCGTCGAACTCAACGAATACGGAAACGGATACGACCAACGCGAGCGGTGTGGCTACTTCGTCGAAGTTCACCGCAAATGGAACGCTCGGAGCCGATACGGTGACGGCTTCGGTTGCAGGAGTGACGGCCACGACCAATTTCAGTCTGACGAACACATCGGGGGCTGCGGCGTCGATCACGGCAACCAGTGGATCCCTGCAAGACGCAACGATCAGCACGCCGTTTGCAGCACCGCTGGTGGCTACTGTTGTAGACAGCAACCAGTACCCGGTGAGTGGCGCGTCCGTGACCTTCACGGCTCCGGCGTCGGGAGCGAGCGGCACATTCGTGTCGAACTCATCGGCTACGGAAACGGATACGACAAACGCGAGCGGCGTAGCTACCTCGTCGAAGTTCACAGCGGATGCGACCGCCGGCGGCTATAGGGTAACGGCTACGGTTACAGGAGTGACGACGGCGGCTAACTTCAGCCTCGCAAACATAACCGGGCCGGTCGTATCGATCACGGCGACGCGCGGAACGCCGCAAAGCGCAACGGTCAACACCCCGTTTGCCGCCCCGTTGGTCGTGACGGTGGTGGACCGTAACCAGAACCCCGTGAGCGGTGCGCTGGTGACGTTCGAGCCTCCAGCGACTGGAGCGAGCGTTACATTCGCCGGTGGAGTAAATACGGCAACGACCAACGCCAGCGGCGTGGCCACGTCGGCGCCCTTCACAGCGAATGGATCGGTCGAATCCTATACGGTCACGGCTACGGTGGCATCAGGGTCGGGGCCGGCTAACTTCAGCCTGACCAACACAGCGATCAGTTTTGCGTTCTATTTGAACGGGCTGGAGGTTGTCAACGGTGGCCCGAATTTTTACGCGCTCGCGGGTTCGGTGACCGTCGACGGCAACGGCAACGTCCTGGGCGGTGAACAAGACTATAACGACGGCTTGGGACTGCCGTCACCTCAGCCTTCCGGCGACACCATCTTGCCGGGAACTGCCGCGCTGACGGTCGATCCGACAACCGGCCAGGGCACACTCACGCTGACGACCAACAACGCGAGTTTGGGCGTGAGCGGTGTCGAAACGCTCGGCATTCAGTTTGTGAACACGAACCACGCGCTCATCGTTCAGTTTGACGGGTCGGCGACGTCCAGCGGGAGCATGGACACGCAGACACTGGCGAGCACGCTCAACGACGGAAACTATGCCTTTACCCTTTCTGGAGTGGACCCCGCGTATCTGTCGATTGTTCTCGGAGGCGTATTCTCGATCTCAACTAGCGGCACCGCCCTGCAGGGTACTTTCGACGTGGACGATTCTGGAGCTGATGCGACTCCGACACTGGGGACGGCTTTCAGCGGAACGATCACCGGACCCGACGCTTTCGGGCGGGGCACTATCACGAGCGCAGCTCTAGCGGTCTCACTCAACTATTACGTCGTTGGTCCCGAGGCGATACGGATCATCGACGTGGATGCTAGCGATTCGGCCATCGGTTCGGCGTTCGCCCAGGGCACCGGCACTTTCAGCAACGCATCGCTGGGGAGCTCCGTATTCGGAGTCGAAAGCAACTCGTTCGGAAATCTCTATGCTGCGGCAGGCATGTTTACTACGGTCCCGGCCAATGGCACATTCAATGGTGTAGCGGATGACAATGAATTTGACAACGGCACTATTGTTCCCAAGGCTCCTATCTCGGGCACCTATGCAGTTTCGAGCAATGGATACGGCAGCCTGACAATCGCGGCCGGAGACTTGGGCGACATCAGCGTCCTGGGGATCTATATGACGGACCCTCTTCTCAACCTGAATGATCCGAATAACGCTACCAGTGGATTGGGAGGGGCTCTGCTTGCAGACCTGGATGGCTTGAATCTCAACGGCACGGGAGTCCTGATTCCGCAAACGGACATCTCGACCGCGAGCTTTGCAGGCAACTATGCCTTTGGAGCGCAGGCTTACAACGACTTCCACGGGGCACACTTTGGTTGGGAATTCGACTTTGTTGGGCAGGGATCGGTTAGCAGCGGTGCTTTGAGCGGAGCCACCGGACTCGTCAGCGATCCTTTCTTCGCCTTCAACACCACCAACCCAAGTGGGACGGATAATGGGGTGAAGTTCACGGGAACCGCATCGCCTGACAGTGTCAATGGTGGGCGCTACACAATTCGTCTCGGAGTGGCCGTCCCTGGGGAGGGTCCAGTGGACTTCACCACAGTCATTTATCAGGCTAATGGCGGGCAGTTGTTCTGGTTGGACGAAAATACAAATGGCGAGAGTGTATTCCTTGGATCCCTTCAGCAGCAAGGGTCGCTTACCGGACTACCGGCGGCACAACAGGCCCTAGTGAAAACCAGATCGAAACAGAGACGATAAAGATGTTCGGGATAAAGACCGCGATGAAACTCTCAAGGATGGTGCTGCTTTCGCTGGTGGTGATGGCGCCAGCCGCGTCTTCGGCCCAGGATGCGACTGGAAGGATTTTCGGAACAGTCTACGACCAGCAGGGAGCGGTGATCCCCGAAGTGCGGATTACCGTGACCAACATGGCCACCCAGGAAGCGCGCGTCGCAACCACGGACAAAGAGGGATCCTTCCAGATGCTGGCGCTGCCGATCGGCAATTATAAGGTGACCGCGGAGCACACTGGCTTTCGCACGGTGGCCAGTGCAGAACAGAAACTGTTGATCAACCAAGCGCTCCGTATCGATTTCAAAATGAAAGTCGGAGCGGCCAACCAGACGATCGACGTTGGGGCGGAAGCGGCGCCCGTGGAAACCGTCAACCCGACTCTGGGGCAGTCGATCACGGGTCGAACTCTCACCAACATGCCGCTGAACGGGCGCGACCTGCTGGATCTGGCTTTGCTTCAGCCCGGGGTGACGGAAAGCAACGACGACAATCTTGGTGCAGGCAATTACAGCATCGCCGGCGGACGAACCGACTCCGTGACATTCCTGCTCGATGGCGGACTGAACAACGACTTGCTCGATAACAGCAACGTGCTCGATCCCAATCCCGATGCTGTCGCCGAGTTCCGGATTCTGACCAGCGACTACACGGCGGAGTATGGACGCAACGGCGGCGGGGTCATCAGTGTGGTGACCAAGTCTGGTACCAATCAGATCCACGGCAGCCTGTTCGAATTCATCCGGAACAGAGCTTTCGACGCCAACGACTACTTCAACATTCAGCAGGGACTCCCGCGGCTGGACCTTAAGCGTAACCAGTACGGAGCGACGCTGGGCGGCCCGATCGTCAAAGACAAGGCTTTTTTCTTTCTCGCCTACCAGGGGCAGCGGCAGGTGAAGGCTAGTCCGATCATTGATTCGCCGGTCTATACACCGCTGGAGTTGCAAGGAAATTTTTCCGAAGCCGAACCGTACGACGGCGTAGTCTGCACGATCTCCGCCGGATGTCCTGATCCAGGTGTCGCCAGCTTCCTGGCGGCCAATCCGTATTTCTCGACTCCCAACGGGAGCGCGGCCAACGCCATCATCGATCCCACAAAGTTCGATCCCGTAGCCCAGGCATACATCAAAGCCGGTTTAATCCCCAGCGCTCCCGGTGGTCTGCTGAACACGTCGGAGAACGCGGAGGACAATCGGAATGAATTGACCAGCAAGTTTGATTTCAACCTCAACGCCAAAGACAAACTTGCAGCCACCATCGGTCTGAACCGTGCCGGCGATCCGTACTACGGAACTCTAAATCCTGCACCGTACGCCAGCGTCCCTGGCTTCCCCAGCATTGATAAGAAAAACTATTACTTCATAAACCTGGCATACACCCGCATCATTTCGCCGTCGGAGCTCAACGAATTTCATTTCGTCACTCACCGCACTAATTTCCTACAGGACGAACCGGCAAACCATTTGCCCACCGGGCCGGAACTCGGCGTCCAGATTACTCCCGACCTTGCCACCGGTCCGACCAACATTTATTTTGATAACGGTTTTCAGATTGGCCCAAGCGAAAACGGTCCGACGCGCTTTATTGAGAATACCTTCTCCTGGACGGAAGCGTTTTCGTGGACGCGCGGGAAACACAACTGGAAGTTCGGCGCTGGATTCTCGCCTTATCAGGAGAATCTGGTCTATGCCTACTATACGAATGGTGAATTTGATTTTTACACCGGCACGAGCACCGGTACAGGAAATGACTATGCCGATTTTCTTCTCGGCATTCCGGATGCGTACTTCCAGAGCGCACTGGCGCCTTCCAACATTCGGAGCAAAAGCACTTACGCATTTGGCCAGGACGAGTGGCACTTCCGCAAGAACCTGATCCTAACGATAGGGCTGCGCTACGAATACAACACGCCCAAGTACGACACAGAGGGGCGCACTTTTTCGGTGATTCCAGGCGAGCAGTCAAAACGATTTGTCAACGCACCGCTGGGCTTGGTGTTTCCCGGCGACCCCGGCGCCCCTACTGGAACTAACTTCCCCGACAAGAAAAACTTCGCTCCGCGCTTCGGCTTTGCCTGGGATCCAAGCGGAAGTGGCAAGACCAGCCTGCGCGGTGGCGTCGGCATTTTCTATGACATCCTGAAAGGCGAAGATAATCTTCAGTTCAACGGCCAGCCCCCGTTCGTGGGGGCTGCCGGACTCTATTACACTTCGCCGAACTTCCTGCCGCCTAGGTGTGTCAATAGCGCCTCCGGTTGTCCGGTGACTGCGCCTTTGACCTATCTGAGCCAGCCCTTCCAAAACGCATGCAATTACGACGCAAACGGCAACTGCATTAGTTTGGGCGTGGCGAATACTTTTCCGTCGAAACCACCTCCGTCTAACATCGACTTCACTCCCTTTCTGCCGCTCAATAGCAACGGCGCGGTCTATCTGGACGACCCGCACCTGCGCACGCCCTATGTCTACCAATACAACCTGAGCCTGCAACGCAATCTTTTCGCCGATATGGTTCTGGAGACCAACTACGTGGGAAGCTCAGGTCATGGACTGACCTCGCTGAAAGACATCAACCCCATGGTGCTGGGGAGTCCCAATCGTCTATTGGACAACAGTTGTCTGGGATGTTTCGGCCAGCTCCCTGAATTCCAGAACGTTTCCGATGCGAACTACAATGCCCTCGAGGTGAGCCTGACACGGCAACCCCAAAACTCACGCCTCGGGACGGTTTATTACACCCTGGCCTACACCTACGGTCATAACCTCGACAATGCCTCCGGTTTCGCGCAACGCAATGCCTCCGTGCCCGCATACAGCCCGGATTTTTTCTACGCCTCCGGTGACAGCGATGTCCGCCATCGCGTCAGCTTGAGTGGGGGATGGGATTTGCCTTTCGATCGCGTGTGGGTCTCGGGACCGAAAACCCTCACCAAAGGCTGGAGTCTCTATCCCATCTTTACTTATCGCACCGGTTTCCCATTCGACATTCCAGCCCAGTTGCCCGACCCCTATGACCCTGCCAACCCGGGTTCTTCGGGCGCGGGCGATCCTTATCTTTCTCATGCCGCGGTGGTTGCGCCCATAAGAACGTTCAACCCCCGACAGGCCCGCACCATCAATGAGATCACCTATAATTCTGTTCAAATCCCGAACACTAACAATTACCAGTGCGTCATCACAACCCAAGCCGTCACCGGCAACTTTATCTTTGATCCCAATAGTTTTTCCAACGTGCCCCTCGAGAACAATTCCTACTTTGACGGAGGCACACCCAATGCCTGTTTCCCGCAACTCGATCCGGTGAATAATCCGGCCGACCGAACCTACGGCCTGGGCCGCAATGTGCTTCGTGGTCCGACGCTGACCAATCTCGACATCGCGCTCGCCAAAACCACCACCGTCACGGAGCGGTTCAAGGTGGAGTTTCGCGCTGAATTCTTCAACGCTTTGAATCATCCCGAGTTCGCTCAACCGACCCTCGTCGACGGCGCGGCAAACATTGAAAGTCCAACGTTCGGCGAGATCACGACCACCGGCACCTTTCGCGGTGCGGCTCCCCGCATCGGACAGTTGGCGCTGCGGCTGACGTTTTAGGTTAGTCGGCGTCGCGTGTGGACTGCTCAAGACCAGAATCCGGGCGCGATGGATCTTTTCAGTGCGAAACAAGTGCTTTGATCGCGACATCAACGTCGTCGAGGGTGGGAAGCGTCCGAACGTCTTGCTATATCTCCCCCAAACGAGACTTGTTTCTGGAGCGCAGCAGGTGCAGAATTATGCAAACCACCGGGCCAAGGAGGGGTTATGAAGATAACCTACCGCGGGCACCATGGGTTCCGGTTGCCGGCACGGCTGCGCTGGAAACAGGCGGCGCTCTGTGCTTTGATCATTGATCTGTTACCCGCGCCGCTGTTCGCACAAAGACCACGAATGACCTACAACGGGCAGGTGGTCGTGCTCCCCAAAAGACCGGATGACCGCGTTGTTGTCGATAAAGGTGACGCACAAACGGGCGCCGGCGAAAATAAACTATGCTCGATCCAGCCGTTTCCAGGAATGTCCCACAGTGCCAGCGTTACCAGCTTGCAGATTCCCCGCAAGGCTCAAAAAGAGTATGAACAAGCCTGCGCGGTCCTGCAGAAAAAGAAACTGCCTGAGGCTGAGCAGCACTTGCGCAAGGCGACCGAAATCTACCCGAAATACGTCGCCGGATGGGTAATGCTGGGCCAGATTCTAGAGACAAGGCAGCAGACAGCAGGGGCCCGTAATGCTTGTTCGCGCGCGTCAAGCGCTGATCCCAATTACTTGCCCGCGTATCTTTGCTTGGCGGAGATCGCGGGACGCGAGCAGGAATGGAATGAGGTTTTGAACCTGACTAGTCGCGCACTTGAGCTGGACTCGGTAAATGATGCCTATGCCTATTTCTTCAGTGCGATCGCCTATTTCAATCTTAACCAGTTGCCCGAAGCGGAAACGAGAGCATTGAAAGCCGAGGTGATTGACAGGAATCATGACGAACCACTGTTGCAGTACTTACTTGCTCAGATTTACGAAGCAAAGCACGACTCAGCTAATGCTACTTCTCACCTTCGGGAATATCTGAAGCTTGCGCCGGATTCACAGGATTTAGATAACCTGAAGAAGGATTTGGCAGAAACACAGAGCCCAAAGTAGACTCACCACCCGGAGTTTCGGCCGGCATTCCAGACCCCTCCGTGCCAACATCTCTGAGACAGTTTAGTACTCTTAATTAATGAGCAGTAGGGCGAGAAAGAAAAAGGAAGAGATGAACGGGAATTCTCTTGGTGTTGTTCTTTCCCCTGGGGGTTTGGCTGTCGCGCAACGGAGCGAAGGCGAGCGTAGCGAGCCGCAGCACAGTGCAGCGACAGCCAAAGCGGGCGCCGATCCGGCCTCTGGCTCACGGCCGGACCCCGAAGTAGTTGCCCAACCAAAGCGGCGGACCTACACCGCGGAATATAAGCAACGCATCCTCGAAGAAGCTGAAGTTGTTGCTGCGACGCGAGGTGGTCTAGGGGCTCTGCTCCGCCGCGAAGGTCTGTACTCGTCTCTGCTGACCTATTGGCGGCGCGAGCGGGCTAAAGGAGTACTCGAGGCTCTGACTCCGCGGCAACGCGGGCCGAAGTCCAAGCGCAATCCGATGGAAGAAGAAGTTCAAAAGCTGCGTCGCCAGAACGCCCGCCTCACCGAAGATCTGCGTAAGGCGCACCTCATCATCGACGTCCAAAAAAAAGTGGCTGCGCTGTTGGGGAATCCCATTCCGGAGCAGGCCCCAGACCGGGAGGAAAAGTCCTGATGGCCGCCGTCACCGAACTAGCCAACGATGTCGGCACGAGCGCTGCTTGCCAGGCCTTGTGTATGCCGCGCGCTTCTTACTACCGGGAGCGCCGTAAGACTTCTTCTCCGGCGGTGACTGCGTCGAGGCCTTCGCCGGCACGCGCACTCCACCCAGTGGAACGAGCGGCGGTGTTGTCTCGCTTGCACGAAGAACGCTTCCAAGATCGCTCGCCCGCCGCTGTTTATGCGACGTTACTCGATGAAGGCGAGTATCACTGCTCGATTCGCACCATGTATCGCTTGCTCGAAGCGCACGGCGAGGTGCGCGAGCGCCGCGATCAGTTGACGCATCCGCCCTACCAGAAGCCAGAGCTGATGGCCACCGCTCCCAATCGGCTCTGGAGTTGGGATATAACTAAGCTACTCGGCCCCGCGAAATGGACATATTTCTACCTGTACGTGATCCTCGATGTCTTCAGCCGTTACGTCACCGGCTGGATGGTTGCTTATCGCGAAAGCGCGGAGTTGGCCAAGCGACTGATCGAGGAAAGCTGCAATAAACAACACATCCAGCCCGGTCAACTCACCCTGCATGCCGATCGTGGTACCTCGATGAGGTCCAAGCCGGTGGCTCTTTTACTCGCCGATATGGGGGTCACGAAAACGCATAGTCGGCCTCACGTGTCAGATGACAATCCCTTTTCCGAGAGCCAATTCCGAACCCTAAAGTATCGGCCGGAGTTCCCGGACCGCTTTGGGTGCATCCAGGACAGTCGCGCTTTCTGTCAGAGTTTTTTTCGGTGGTACAACGACGAGCACCGTCACTCTGGCGTAGGCTTGTTGACGCCAGCGACGGTTCACTATGGCCAAGCGGAAAACGCACTACGGCAACGCCAGGATGTACTCGATGTTGCTTACCAACGTCACCCGGAGCGCTTCGTACGAAGCGCTCCCAAACCACCGGCTCCTCCCAGCGAAGTCTGGATTAACAAGCCAGCTTCCACTCCGGAAGCGCCGCCTGTGGGAGCAGGAAAAGAGAGCTTCCTTGGAAGCGATCAGCTGCCAGCAGCGATCGACTTTGGAAAAACGAAGTGTGCTCCCAGGAGGGACAAGAACGGGCATGCCGTAGGTCCATCGAGTTGGCGATCGTCGTTCCTAGGCGATCCTGGCGCGAAATTTCTTGTGGAAAACTGACAGCAAATGAAAAACTCACTAAATTTCGTGAACACCTGTCTCAGGGTCGTTGACACGCGCCGGACCGATGCCAAGCAGCAATTTCAGTGAGTTTCAGCGTCTACGGCGAACGAAGGTTAATAACTTACGAACGAATTTCGCTGTTGAAACTCGCTAGAAGAGTTTTCAACAGCTATGCCTGTTTAGTTCAACGATCAGGCTTTTTTCAGTAAGCGGGTAATCCAGACCAAAATCACCGCACCCACAAATGCCACAACGATCGAGCCGATCATGCCGCCCCCTGGCCAGATTCCCAAGAGCCCGAAGACCCAGCCACCCAAAACGCCGCCGCAAATGCCCAGAATGATGTCAACGATTACGCCGTAGCCGCCACCCTTCATAATTTGGCCAGCAAGCCAACCTGCGATCAGTCCAACCACGATCCATGCAAGAAATCCCATACCGATCTCCTTGGGTCCGCTTTAAGCGGACAGCCCCGAAATGTACACCCAGCTCCATCAATACTCAAGTGCCGTCAACTACGTCCGAAATGACGACTAGACAAGCTAGGATCCGTTCTGGGCTGCATCGACTCGCACCGCTCCTTTTTCCGCAGCCTGCTCGAGCTGTGGAGGGAGGACTACCGATTTATCTCGCTGGCGAATACGCGACGCCTGATCCAATTCGACGCGCGCGTGATATGCGCGGGGTCCACAAAGAGAATGTATGCGGACAGGACATCCCATTGGAACATCGGAACGTTGAGGGAGTATTCAAGACAGAGATGAAACAGCAGTCCGAGTGCGAGGAGAATGTAGCGAAGCTTCTTTATCCAAATCAGAACACCTAAAGAGAATTCGAGGGTCAGCGCCGACCAACTTCCCAACTTGAGCATCGTCGGGCGGAGGAGCCAGGAAGTCACCGGGAACCGCTTAATTGCGTCGAGATGGTAGACATAATACAACGCGGTTCCGTGAAGCCAAAGCGGACCCTTCACCTTCCAGCAAAATGCGGCAAAATACAGGAGCGCGAGTTCAATCTGAATCATGCGCTGTGCCCACGGACTCTGGGGCCGGATGAGCACATCTTCTTTCCCTCGCCAGATCCGCGTCAGCCGATCCAGAGAAAGGGTGGCGCCGGCGGGAGCGAAGATTAGAAAGAAGCCGGTCACGCGCAGAAAAGTGTCGCCGCTATTAGTAATGAACAGGTTCCTTTGCTGGATCGAGGCGAGACAAACAAATACGATCACGCTATTAATGCGAGTGAAAAGACCCAGCGTGAGCAGTATCGCCGAGCTCAAGACTCCCCAAAACAAGGCATCGATCCAGCCATCTGTTTGCGGAATGATCGTGAAAAGATCTAGCCGTCTACCCGGCTCAATTGTTTGCATCGTTCGCAAGCTGATCCAGGCATGTGTCCCGTACCATGTCAACCAATCTGGGCGCAACAACAAGAGAGTCGCGATAACCAATACGCCATAAGCGATGCGAAACAGTGCAATCGGCGTCGGGGACTGTTTCTCAAAAAAGAAGGTGTTCCAGGACCTCAGCAACGATCTCAGCATCATTGCAAGTCCTCGCGCTTTACCCCATAACCATAGAGAACATGCTGGTCCCAAGGTTCAGGCTGATATGAGCCATCCGCACGGGGCACAATAGGTGACCACCTTTGGACCAGAATGACGGTTTTTGCTGGGTTCGACGGCGTGCTATTGGCACGCGCAATACGGCGCGCAACATCCGGCCATAATGCGTCGTTCTGGTCATTTTGAAGGTTTTCCGAAAACTTACGGTAGCGTTCTCTGAAATAGCGGTCGCTCAGACTGAGTTGCTCCATTCTCGGAAACGACCAGGTCCTTCTTGACCCGTCTTTGTAAACCACGATCGCTTCGACGTAACTGTTTGCCAACGCGGGTGTCGGCGCGAACATATCCCAAGATTGAAACAGTCCGGCCCATAAGAAATAAGGCCGGACAAGATTCTTGCCCAATGAGAATAATGGCGTGTCCAGTGGCACACACCAGCAGGTGATTGCCAAAATGTGAAAGCCCAAGAACAGGTTGATCGCGATGCGTTTTGCCCTCTGCCGCCAGAAGATTTGCGCTTTCGACAGTTCACGCGAGCCGAACTGGGTCAGTAGACGATGCCAATATGCTTTTTTCTTCATTTCGAAGTTCGCATGATTGGCGAGATTGTAGCGCGTTTTCACTTTTGCCCGTCACTAAGGAGCAATGCCTACGATAGGTCTTAGATATATGCCCAGAGCACAAGACGGAACACGAGGCCGAGGCGAGATTGATTGTGCTGGGGAACGCGTCGGGCCATCGGTCATTTCAACCCATATTCAGATTGCTACATGCGCGAGGGATCAGAATAGAAGGGGGCGGCACGGACTAGCCATCGGTATAATTATTGGTCCAAGACGAAATGCGTGTCATCTCCCTCCACACAGCTTGACGAGTTTGTTCCCGTATACCAATTCAGGGAGTATCACTCCACTCGGGTGCAGGCACCAGCGGAGCGGTTTATCGCGGAGTCAAGCTTGTTACTGCTGATGACATCTTCCTTTTCCGCACACTGACTTGGATCCGGCGATTCGGCCGTTCTGGACCCAAGAGCGTCCTGGATCCGCCACGGGATAAGCCGATCCTCGACGTGGCTACGGAAGCGTCGTTCCTGCTGCTTGCCGACCGACCCAATCGCGAAATTGTCGTGGGCACCGTCGTCATTGCGCCACGCGGATGGAAACTGGATGAACGCCCCACGCCTGAAGAATTCAACGTTATGCAGCACCCTGGTTTCGCCTTGGCAGCGATGAATTTCCTTATCCAAGACGCGGGGCCTGGTACCTGCGCAATCAGCACCGAAACTCGGGTGTATGCCACCGATGCCAAGGCGCGATGGCGGTTCGGCGCCTATTGGTGGCTGATATACCCGGGAAGTGCTCTGATTCGCCGTATGTGGTTGCGTGCGATTGGGCGGCGCGCCAGACGCAACTAAGAGTTGCGCTTTCTCATGCCTCGCTGCGCGAACAACGTCCAGAGCCCACCGGTTCCGCAGTCGGCGAGCCTCCCCGGTTGGCGGACCCCAAAAATCCCCGAATTCTTTTTTACGCCGCGTTGTGAGTCTCGTCACAGCCAGGGTGATCACAGTGAGGTTGAATAGCATTGGCAGGCAATTGAATCGCCGAAGGAGGCAGGTCTAGATACAGAACCATGGAGGTTGGGACGACGCCTGTCATCGCAGCACTCCCCGGACTTGGTTGCGTGACCTCGCCACGAAGCCAGGCGGTGGAATCCCGGTGACTGGGTGCGTCTGCACGGGAGCTGTGACTAAACTGGATGTTCCCAAAGCGGGCTCAGCGAGGGAGGACGATGGAAAACGCGGTCGGTCTAGTCATAACGGGCGGCGGTGCTCGCGGCGCCTATCAAGCCGGTGTTCTCAAGCGCATTGGCAAACTGAAAAGCGCCCGAACAGAGGGCAATCCTTTCCCGATCATAGGAGGCGCTTCCGCGGGAGCGATTAATGGTGCTGCTCTGGCCACAGGTTGCGACGACTTTGCTTCGGCAACGCAGACTCTTGCTGAAGTCTGGGCGACTCTCGAACCTTCCGACATCTTTCACTGTGGTCTCTTGTCCCAGGCGCACAATTCCCTAACCTGGATATTCGATCTCTCCTTTGGAGCGATTCTGGGGGGAGGCAATGCCCGTTCGTTGTTAGATGCCACTCCCTTACGCCATTTTCTCAGTAAGCACCTTGACTCCGACCGGATCCAGGAAAACATCAAGCGCGGGGACCTCTACGCTCTCGCGATTTCCGCGACCAACTTCAACTCAGGAAAAAGCTATCTCTTCATTCAGGGAAAGAAGGGCCATCCGCTGTGGAACCGGATCCGACTGGTGACGGTTGCGACGAAGATCACGGTCGACCACGTTTGCGCGTCCGCCGCTATTCCTATGGTTTTCCAGCCGGTAAAACTCAAAACCCCGCGTGGGTCCGCCTTCTTCGGCGATGGTTGTCTGCGCCTTCAACAGCCTCTCAGCCCGGTGATCCGCCTGGGGGCGGAGAAGGTTTTCGTGATCGGTGTCCGCTGCGGAAATAAAGAAAGTCAAGAGGAAACCACGGATGAGAGACACCCTTCACTCGCGCAAGTGATGGGAGTTCTTTGCAACGTTATGTTTCTGGACCATCTCGCTACTGACGTCGAGCATCTTGAAAGGTTGAATCAGTTGCTCAACGATGGCCACATCAATCAGCCTGGGATTAAGGGAGGTCAAAAGATACGGCCACTGGGGACCTTTGTCATCACGCCTTCGGTCAATTTATCAGACTTGGCGGAACAGCACCAGAAAGACATGCCCTCTCTGATCCATTACTTTGTATCCAGTTTGGGACGAGATGCGGCTTCCTGTGCGGATCTGATGAGTTACCTGCTATTCACGCCCAGCTACACGCGCGACCTAATTGAGATTGGTTACCATGACGCCAGCGAACGAATCGATGAAATCGAAGACTTTCTCTATTCGTCCAAGGAGGGAGACGCTGAAAACGCACTGGCCGGTGAAACCGGAGGGAACGTGCCCAAGGCAGGCTCGGCAGCGAAACGGACCGGAAACTCGGTCAGATCCCGCGGGTAATCATCCGCTCGAATGCACCGCACTTCCTGATGTGGCACAGATCACTGACAAGTGTGAGCCGCAAGGGCGAAAATGTTTGTGTTCGACGCTCACGACTGGAATATCGGCCGTGAAGGCATTTCTAATGACACCTCACAGGGAAGTACACGCTCGTGGAGGAAATCATGACCACCCCACCTCGCTACCCTGGCATACGAGTCACTGCAAACGGTAATCAGCTGGTCTCCTACCATACGGAAACACGCATTGCCGATGCCGGCGTTTTCTACCCCATCACACCTTCCACCGAATTAGGTGAACTCTATCAACAGTCCTACGCGGAAGGCCGCCTGAATGTTTTCGGCGGCAGCACCCTGGCTGTGGAAGCCGAGGGAGAACACGCGGCGCAGGGCGGAGCCATCGCGCACTCAGTATGTGGTAAACGGGTAGTGAATTTCACTTCCGGCCAGGGAATCCTGTACGGCGTGGAACAGTATTATCACGCGCCCGGCAAGTGCTCCACGATGGTGCTGGAGGTCGTCGCTCGGGCGCTGACCAAGCACGCACTCAACGTGCACTGTGGCCACGATGATGTCTACGGCGCGCTCGACACCGGATGGATCATTCTGTTCGGCAAAGACGCTCAGCAAACCGCCGACCAGGCGCTCATCCTGCGGCGCGTGACCGAACTGAGCCTGACGCCCGGCATGAACTGCCAGGACGGCTTTCTTACTTCTCATCTGGAGCGAACTTTTTATAAGCACGAGTCGGAACTGATCCGCCTGTTCCTCGGTGCTCCGGACGACATCATCGACTGTCCCACCGAGAGCCAGCGCATCCTGTTCGGTCCGAAGCGTCGCCGGGTGCCGCGCATGATCGATCTCACCAACCCTGTGCTGCTCGGGCCGGTGCAGAATCAAGAGAACTACATGCAAGGCATCGCCGCGCGCCGCAACAACTTCTCCGAACCGATCGCGCAGTTCCTCGAAGAGGCCTACGCGGATTTCGGAAAGCTGACCGGCCGCTATTACGGCATGCTCACTGCCTATAAGGCCGCCGACGCGGATACCGTATTCCTGTCGCTGGGCTCGGCGGCGGAGAACATCGAAGCCGCCGTGGATTATCTCCGCCAACGCAGAGGTGCAAAGGTTGGCTCCATCCACCTCAACGTGATCCGCCCCTTTCCCGAAACCGCGGTCATCAACGCCCTAGCCGGAAAGAAAAATGTCATCGTACTGGAGCGCACCGACGAGGCGATGGCGGGCGACAACCCGATGGGCCGCGACATCCGGACTGCGCTCAATAAGGCATTGCAGACCGGCGATCGTCCCGCGACCAGCGGGCTGCCTGCCATTTCAGCCGAGCAGATGCCCCGCCTTTTCTCCGGCATCTATGGCTTGGGTTCGCGGGACTTCCGGCCGGAGCAGATCTTCGGCGCGTACGAGTTTGCCACTGGGGCTCGCGCTCGCAAAGACGGCAAGCTGGCCTCTGACGGAACCTCGTTTATGGTTCTCGGAGTCGATCATCCCTATGAGGTGAAGTCCGACGAAACGCCGTCGCTTCTGCCCGAAGGCGCGGTCGCCGTTCGCTTCCACTCCATCGGCGGCTGGGGCGCAATCACCACGGGCAAGAACCTGGGTGCCATCCTGGGCGATTTGAACGACCTGCTCTACGAGCGCGACAAGATTGTCGACGAACTGGGCAATCCCAAAGAGATCATTCACGTTAGCGCGAATCCCAAGTACGGTTCCGAGAAGAAAGGCGCTCCGACCGCTTACTTTCTGGTAGCGGCCCCGGAAAGAATCCGCGTTAATTGCGATCTTCGTCATGTGACCGTCGTTCTCTGCTGCGACCCGAAGGCATTCACCCACACCAATCCGCTGGCCGGCATGGCCGACGGCGGCTGCCTGGTGTGGGAGTCGGACGAGACCGGCGAAGCGGCCTGGGAGCGGTTACCTTTATGGGCTCGCAAGCAGGTCATCGAGAAAAACATACGCGTGTTCACCTTGCCGGGTTTCCGAATCGCGAGCGCTGCGACCGACCGCACCGACCTTCAACTTCGCATGCAGGGGAACGCTTTTCTGGGCGCATTCTTCGCAGTCTCGCCGCTACTTCGCGAATTCGGCATAACCCAGGAGCAGTTCCGCAACGTGGTTCACAAGCAATACGTGAAGAAGTTTGGTCAGCTCGGTGAAGCGGTCGTCAAGTCGAACATGGAAGTGATGACGCAGGGTTTCGAACGCGTCCAGGAGATCCGCGTGGGCAAGCTCGAAGCCGAAGACCGCTCCTCCTTGCGCGGTGTGGCGCTTCAGCCTTCGGTCATCGATGACAACAGCAATGGATGCCGCTCCTTCCCTGCGCCTGCTGGCCAGGCAGAGCGCACTCCGGTCACTCGGATCGCGACCTTCGATGCCGAGTTCCGCTCTGGCTACGGATACAACCAGCCGTCGTCTGCGCTGGCTTCCGTAGGCGTCATGGCCGCTGCCAGCGGTGATACGGCGTCGAAGTATGTCGCGCGTCTCATCACGCCCCTCTTCATCCCTGAAAACTGCACCCAGTGCATGGAGTGCATCGCCGTCTGTCCCGATACCGCCCTGCCCAACTGTGCGCAAGACGTAGAGACGATTTTGCACACTGCGGTCACGCGATACGTTACCGATCCGGGCGAGCGCAAGAAGATGTTGCAATCCCTCCCCGAGATCGAGAGACGTGCGCGTCAGATGATGTCCGATGCAGTAGCCAAAAACGCAGGAACACCGCTGCCTCAAATCCTGCGCCAGATTACGGCCGAAGTGGATGGGTTCTCGGAAGAGGCCAAGCGCCAGCTCTTCGCGATCATCGACAAGGTGCCAATGGCCTACCAGAAAGTGAATGCCATCTTCTCGACTCCGGAGAGAAAGAAGCCCGGCGCCGGCGGGATCTTCTCGATCTTCGTCTCCGACTTATGTAAAGGCTGCGCTGCCTGCGTGACCGTATGCGGCGAGCACGAAGCTCTGAAGATGGTCGAGGAAACCGAAGGGGTCAATGCCGACCACGAAACTGGCACCGGCTTCTTGAATCTTCTGCCGGATACGCCGCAGAAATATCTGGGGCTCTACAACGATGAGCGGCCGCAGGATTCCAAGACGGCTACGCTGCGCAACATGCTGATGCTCCGGCACAACTACGACGCCATGGTCTGCGGCGATGGCGCCTGCGCAGGCTGCGGCGAGAAGAGCGTGCTGCACGTGATCGCTGCTGCCACCGAAGCCTACATGAGGCCGCTCTACCACGAAAAAGCCGATCGTCTGCAAGCGAAAGCAGACGAACTCGACAGGACGGGAGTGGGGAAGCTGGCTGCGCTCAAACAGAGAAACCCGGAAGAGTACGACCTGCTGCGGCTAGCCGTGGCTCATTTGATCATGGGACTAGGTGGCGAGGACGACCATGACACCAAGGCGCGAATTGCGAAGAACGGCCCTATCTCCGACCGGGCAATGGTGGACGCCCTCACCAGCGTCATGCGGCAGGAGGCCTTTAACCACAAGCATCTCCAGGCGATTGACGGCCGGCTTGCCAACGGCATGTGCGTGATGGCGATGACCGCGCATACGGGCTGCAACACGGTGTACGGCTCGACTCCACCGAACAACCCACATCCTTATCCCTGGATGAACTCGCTCTTCCAGGACGGCGTGACCGTCGGCTGGCTCCTGGGCGAGAGCTTCATCGTCGATCACGGCCGTCGCTCCGTCATCCCCGAGCGACTTGCCGATGCGCTGCTAGGTCGCGAAAAGGATGTCATCACTTTGCGCGAGTACTACGAGTACGCCCATTTTAGCGACACGCTCATGACCGATCTTGAGGTGCTTGAACTGCCCAAGGTATGGGCGGTTGGCGGCGATGGCGGCATGGGCGACATCGGCTACCAGAACACGTCGAAGGTGATTCTCCAGAATCGTCCCAACGTGAAAGTGGTCATGCTCGACACCCAGCTGTACTCCAACACCGGAGGACAAAACTCCGATTCCACGCCCATGCTGGGTGGCAATGACATGAATGTATTCGGAGCGGCGACCGAGGGCAAGACCACCGAAAAGAAGACCGTCGCCGAGACGTTTCTGGCGGGGCATGGATCTCCCTTCGTGGCGCAGGTCTCGCTGGCGAACCCGCCCAGGTTTTTGCGGGCGATTCTCGATGGCCTCGAGTATCGCGGAACCGCATTCTTGCAGTGCTTCACGACTTGCCAGCCGGAGCACGGTGTGGGCGACGACATGGCGCTCATCCAGGCGCAACGGGTGCGCGACTCGCGAGGCGCGCCGGAGTTCGTCTTCAATCCGCGGCTCGGCGAAACCTATGCGGAAACGCTCGATCTCAAAGGCAATCCCTCGCCCGATAAAGATTGGTACGAGTCGAAGGCGAAGGGCACGGAAGAAGTTTGGCGCTATACCGTCGCCCACTGGTGCCTTACCGAGGCCAGATTCCGCAACCACTTCAAGAAGATCAAAAAGGACCAGGCGGAAAAACTGATTCCGCTGGAAAACATGCTCGTCCGCATTACGCAACAGGATGTGGTGTATCGCCGTTATCGACTTACCGAACACCGCTCCTACGTTCCCGACTACGGCGTCTACATCAAAGTCCGGGGCGCGAAGGGAGATGTCGACTACCGTGCGATCTCGCGGCAGCTCGTACTGTTCTGCGTCGAGCGTCGTAAAGCGTGGCGGATGCTGCAGAGCAAAGCAGGCATCGTAAACAAAGACTACGCGGCCCAAAGATCGATCTTGGCCGATGTCGATGCCGGAAAGATTTCCACCGAGGAGCTGTTCGCACGCGGGGAGCAGTTGCTGAGGGATCGCCTGCAACCCGCCGGCGTGGCGAAGCCGACTGAACCAGTTGACCGGTTAGCCTTCCAGCCCGCGCTGTAGGCCTTCAAGGCTTCGAGTGAGGGCTTCGTGGCCTCGGCGAGCGGAGCGTCGTGTTTCTCGACCATCGCAACTGATACACCGAAGTTCTCGATTCCCCCAGCCAGCTCATCAGAAACAGTCCCGCGCAGAAACATGCTGCAGCGGAGCCCAGAGTATTGGCGGCGTACAGCGCTCCGACCGACGTACCCACATTGCGGGAAAGACGAACCGCATTGCAATGCTTGGAATTCAGCGACAGCTAAGTATTTCAATTGGCATGTTCAGAGGCGTTTTCAAGGTGGAGGGCAAGCTCCGGCTTGACCTCGAAAACGGGCTGGCGCCGGCACAGATTCCGTGGCTCGTGGACGAATTTGCTGACTTCGAAATCCAATAAACCCCATACGACTGCGCCTCAAATTGTGCCCCCCTATGCGAGACGACTGTTTTGAGCACCTCTAGTGAGACGGAGGAAAGTGTCGGAAAAATCATGAGACACCATGAGAGATTTGGTAGCGCTACCGGGAATCGCGTGGTCTCAGGCTGAATTCTTCAGGTAGGACTGTCGCCTGTCGCCTAAACGCTGTGTTTACGTGGCTCCGCAAACCAAGCCGAGCTAGGGATTTCAGACAGGACAAACATTTTCCATTTGGTTTTTGGACAATTTGGACGGCAATAACAATGCCCCGCCCGAAGCCGGGGCTATCCTCATCTATTGCTCGCGCTTCCGCACCTGTCTGTCGGCCTCTCGCTCGCGTAGTTTCTGACCCTGCCTTCGGCAGAAGACGCTCCGCCTTCTAGCCGCTGCGCGAGGCTGGCGAAGCCAAACCGGCCTTGTCGTCGCGCTAAGAAAGCGTCATGACTTCATGACTGCGTGGGGTGGGAAACGCCACCCAAAAGTGTCTGGTTGACGATCCTGCCTGAGATCTACACAGTCACTTCCTGTTTGGCGACCATCCGCCCAGTGACGAGCCGATTCCGGGGTTGTGAGTGCTATCGGGATATTACAACAGTTTGCCCCCTTGTCGAACCGCGCCAAAGTTGACCGAGGTGGTTAGAATCGAGTGTATGGCCGGTTCATTGAATACGACGGACCCTGAAGGAAGAAAGCCACCCTCGTTCGGAATTAGAGAGTTCCTCTTTGTAGTCTTCTTGGCAGTGATCTTTTTTCTGCTTGGCCATAGCATGGTGCGTCACCGCTTCTTTCAAGGCGGCCGGTTTCACCGGAACGGCTCCGTCGGACAATAGCAGGCACTGAAAAAAGTGTTAGTCGCGGGCCGCGAATGATGCCAAGCTAGCGAGAGGGCGATAGCGCTCAGAACCCGTCAGTGAGTGCATGGCGAATTTTCCGTCAACAATGGTTAGTGGGCTTCTATGAGAAGGTCATAAAAGTCAAGGCCGACGTGGCGGCCCTCCTTATATTTGACTTCCGCCACATTTCCACAGAAAAGTTTGCGTTAGGATCGCTCAGGAGCGACGATTGGC
>Ga0187886_1000794_pt1 | contig 33721 bp, 32 predicted proteins | sample June2016WEW_20_1_FD_133001 | JGI IMG/M metagenome (GOLD analysis project Ga0187886, IMG submission 133001) | Peatland microbial communities from SPRUCE experiment site at the Marcell Experimental Forest, Minnesota, USA - June2016WEW_20_150 | ecosystem: Environmental > Terrestrial > Soil >...
ATAATCGCCCCACTTTAAAATTACCGGCTAATTTCTTGTATAAGGACATCTTCGTATCCGCTATTAAAATGATCCATAAATTTAAATCCTAATTCATAGTTTTCACGCAGGTTTCAGGTTTAAGTATGATATCAGACAAATCGTCAAAACCAAAGCGGGCAAGTTTATCTGACAACACAGCGGTTACAAATACTTCACCTCCGCGGAGTAATAGTTGTTCAATGACACGAGGGACACGAATCTTAAGATCTTCTAGATCACCCTGATCACTTTCATCGATCTCACCTAGACAGTCTCTACAATGACTTGAGACGGTTTCATAGAAGTCTACTTCTTGGTTATCCATCTCTGCCAAACGGATTAGAATACGTTGATGCTCATCATAGGTAAGACAAAACTCATCTTCTTTTTTCCAGTGCCTGATGTATCGTTTCGACAAACGTACAAGGGCAGCATCTACATGATGAATTAGGACATTTTGATCATCCGATGAGATTGCCGATCTAATGGCGCCATGAATCTCGCTTCGGGGCATACGTTTCTCTGAATGTGTGTGACGCAAGGCTGCTCGAACAAGAGCATCGAACGATAGTTTTGTTAGGCCCCTGCCTGTAATATCATCCTGCCACTGAAGCCCTAGGTAGACAAGTGCTGCTCTAGCTTCACCGGAGGTAAGAGGAGACGTCTGTTTATTGATAATTCCTTCCCTCGCTAAATAAGGCCTAGCAATGCGATCAATCAGTTCTAGTGCAGCACTCTCCCGAACCTCGTTGGTTGAGGCACGTTCAATGAACCAATTCCTATCTCTGGAATCGAGAGAAATTCCTTGGTCAAGGAGTTCCCTTTTTAGTTCGTCGGCTTGACCTCCAATCTGCCGATTAGACATATATAGAAGTATTCGAACGGTGGGGTACGTTGAGAGCAAACGTTTTACTGTTTGTCTGATTTTTGATTTCCAATCATCGGTGACACTATACTGTGCAGCAATAAAGGGTTTTCCTTCGGGCGAGAACAGCTCAGAATCTCTGCCCCCGTCACCAGACGGATAGGCCATTGTACGTAGATTGGGGAACTCTGGAACGAGAAACGCTGAACATAGCTGCTCGAAGGGCGCCCAATCGGAAGGCTCAAGTCGTTCTAAGGCCATTTTGAAAAGGCTTATATTCATATCACAACTCCCTTTTTATTTGCCGACAGTAATTGGGCCGGTCTACCTTTAACATTTAGCAAAGCTGTTTTGAGTCTATATATCCCAACTGACTTAATGCCAAATTTTCGCGTAAATATTATATATTTTCATTCACTTAACCAAACTTCGGTTGTCGGATGGTTGTTATCAAGACTTGATAAGACCAATGCAAACCGGAGCCATTGAAAAGAAATGGGCCTCCAAAGGAATAAAAATTCCCTTGGAAACTTTGTATAGGCACCTTCCGGAAATTCCTTTTCACGACTTCCTCCAGAAGGTTAGGGGTTGGGTTGATGGGTTTACCAAGCTACGAGAGGAATAGCAACCAGCTAAAAAATACTCTTTTCTGACCAGGCAGTCAAGCGGAATTTTGCCTTTGGAAATTGCCTCGTTTTTCAAGCCCAAATTGAAGATTTGCGTTTGACCAGTATGCCTCATATATGCGAGATTAAAACCGTTGGCACCAACGTACCTTAGTCGCGCAAAGCGGGTTTCAAAGAAGGGGGATAGCGCATTCGGACCAGGGGAGGGTAGGTGGTCCTGTTGTTTCCCTACAAAAGCCAAATTTCGGGAGGAAGGTTATGGTGATTTCAGAGTTCATTTCCCTGCAAACCAAAGGGTTTAGTGACATCATCGATATTACGTCCCATGTAGTCGCCATCGTCGAAGGAGTGAAAATGAAAAACGGGGCCGTAACCGTTTTCTGTCCGGGATCTACCGGTGCCGTCACGACCATCGAATACGAAAGTGGCGTGCTCGAGGATTTGAAAAAAGCGATCGAAAGGATGGCGCCATCCGACATCCCTTATGCCCATGACCGGCGCTGGGGGGACGGCAACGGTTTTTCCCATGTTCGGGCGGCCCTGGTCGGGCCCTCTCTCACTGTTCCCATAACTCGCGGGGCATTGGCTCTGGGAACCTGGCAGCAAATCGTGTTCATCGATTTTGATAACCGCAAGAGGCAGAGGAAAATAATAGTTCAAGTGATGGGGGAATAGGGCGAGAAAGGCGCGAGGGGCGAGAAACGCGGGAAAAGCGAGACAGGAAAGAAACGCGAGAAGAGCGGGAGAGGAGATACGTTATAGGATGTCCCCCGTCCTTGGGTTTAAGGCAGGGATTCATGGCCCGCAAAAGGGTGAGGCTTACACCTCGTCCGTAAATAGTATTCTCCCCTTTGTAAAGGGGGTGAGGCGGGGATTTTTCCAAGGCATCCCAAAGCAAATCCCCCTATGTCCCCCTTTTTCAAAGGGGGATTTAAAAGCGAGAATTTATTTTAGGATAAGCTTTTAGTCAAAAGATGGCAACCGCTTCCTGCAAGCCGTTTCGAGCACGCAGCTTCATCGCCAGGCTTTGGGCCTCTTCCTTGAAGCCCAGGTCTGAAAGGCACTGGTGAACCGCTGAAACCAAGCTTCTTAAGGTCAATCGCGAACGATTGATGGGTCGGGGCCCCAGTCCGAGCTTGTGGATGCGATTCCCCCAGTAGTACTGATCCAAAATATGAGGAACTACAACCTGCGGCACTCCTGCCCGCGCTGCTGCATACACCGTGCCTGCACCTCCATGGTGGATCACAGCCGCCATTTTGGGAAACAAACTCGCATGGGGAACATGGCCGATCATTCTTATATTTTCGGAGCACACCTCCTGTCCCAAACCCGCCCAGCCTTTCGCAATAATCGCCCGGACGCCCAGAACCGCCACTGCTTCTGCCAATAATCGGCTCGTTTTCTGGGGAGAGGAATCGGTCATGCTGCCGAAACCAATATAGATCGGCGGGGATCCATCCTCTATGAATCTGGCTAATTCCCCGTCGAGCGGTTCCTCTTTCGAAAAATACCAGTACCCGGTTTGTATGTAATCCACTTTTATATCCGGAGGAATGGGCGCCAGTTCCTTATCCATGGCAACGATGACCTTACTTACAAGGAAATCTTGCACATTCTGGATACCCTTCAAACCCATGTTGCTTCGATACGTGTTGATCGTAGCTCTGAACACCCTGTCTAAGAATAGAGTGCTTGTGCGCCAGCTTAAACGATTCATGAAGCGGGGAAGGCTCTGCCAAGGGAGGAAGGCGGGTGGATGATAGCTCGAGGACAGGATCTGTGGAATATGTACGACATGGCGATAGGGGATCTCCAAGGCCTGGGCGACAGAATGAGCAGCAAGATTTAGCCCTGCACCGATGAGAAAATCCGCCCCCCTTGCGCACTCAAGCAATCCCGAGAACAGTTGGGGAACAAGGTCACATAAGCCGTCGATCATTGGTTTCAAACCCCGGATCGGATGGCCCATGACCGCCCCGGCGTTTTCCTGCGCCCAAACCTGAATATCGCTGCCGATCGGATGGAAGGGGATTCCTCGATCCGCGAAGAGCTGGTAATTGTTCGGTGGAGCACAGACCGTAACCTGATGTCCAACCTCGCGCAGAGCTGTGGCGAGCACCAGGATAGGCCGAACATCGCCTTCCGATCCAACAGGGGCAAGAAGAATCTTCATGCAAAAACGGCCGTGATAGGGAAAGAAGAGATTGAAGAGGCTGCTTTTATCAGGTTTTTGTATCCTTTTTTAGAAAAAATCAAAAAAATACCCCAGGCGACCCCTGGAATGTCTATAGGGCTTTTTGAATTACACCATGTATTATATCGGAAATATCAGGTGATTTATTAATGCCTCAGTTGCATTGATCACGCAAAGATGGCTTTGGTTGTCAGATGAAATTGGATGTGGTAATCTTTCTCGATGGAATATGTAAGTACCCGTGGATCTGCCCCGAGCATTCCCTCTAAGAAGGCCATCATCAAAGGCGTTGCGGAGGATCATGGCCTTTATGTTCCATCTACCTTCCCTTTCCTCGGCCCTAACCCTTTCTCCGTTGCTGACCGGGGTTCCTATGCGGCGCGGGCGGCCAAGATCCTGCGACCCTTTCTCACAGATTACACGGCGGCTGAACTCTTAACGGCCTGTGAAGCTGCCTACGGGGAGAACTTTGATTCTCCTTTGACCGCTCCGGTCAAATTTCTTGGAAACGGCACAGCAGTCCTCGAACTCTGGCACGGGCCGACCTTAGCCTTCAAAGACCTGGCCCTCCAGCTTATGCCCCGTTTGCTCTCGTTAGCTCTCCAGGCCGAGCGAGAGCGGTTTGAAGTAGTTATTTTGGTAGCCACTTCTGGAGACACGGGCAAGGCCGCTTTGGAAGGCTTTGCCGGCGCCGCAGGGGTACGCCTATTCGTTTTTTATCCCCATGAGGGAGTGAGCGAGATCCAACGCCTGCAAATGGTCACCCAGCGGGGGACGAACGTCGGTGCCTGTGCAGTCAAGGGCAATTTTGACGATGCTCAATTTGGGGTTAAGCAAATCTTCTCCGACCCAGATATGAATGCCCAGCTGGCGGTCTTTAACCTCAGGCTGTCTTCCGCCAATTCCATCAACTGGGGCCGGCTGGCTCCGCAGATCGTTTATTATTTTTCCGCCTATGATGAGATGGTGGTTGCCGGGAAAATCCAGCGCGGCCAGCCAATCCATATCTGCGTTCCCACGGGGAACTTCGGCAACATTCTCGCGGCATACTACGCGATCCGATGTGGATTGCCTGTTTCCAGACTGATCTGCGCCTCCAACCGCAACAAGGTCCTCACCGATTTCATCCGCACCGGGCTTTATGATCGGCGGCGGGAGTTTTACAAAAGCGAATCCCCCTCTATGGATATCCTGATCTCCTCCAACCTGGAACGCTTGCTTTTCGAGCTGGCCGGCCGCCAATCGGCCAGGGTTTGCGATGATATGGAAAAGTTGGCTGGCCAGGGTTGGTATGCCCTGCCCCCTGAGGCGCTGGAGCAACTCCAATCCCTCTTTTACGGAGGCTTTGCGGACCGCCGGGAGACCCTCCGGGCTATCCAGGAGGCCTTCGAAAAGCAAGGATATCTGATGGATCCTCACACCGCCGTGGGTTATAGCGTCTGGCAAAGATACCGAGAAGAAACCGGTGACAGCTCCCCCACTCTGCTGGCTTCCACCGCCAGCCCTTTCAAGTTCAATCGGGCCGTTTTGGAAGCCCTGGGACGGATTACATCCCCCAAGGATGAATTCTCCCTCCTGGAAGAACTTTCTGTCTTAAGCGGCCAGACTGTCCCGGCCAAGCTCGCCGAATTGAGTTCCCTGCCAGAGATCCACCGAGGAGTATGCGAAAAAAAAGAGATGGCCAAGGTCCTCCGGCAGTTCCTGGGACTGGGATAGAGCCAAAGAGGTCTGAATTCTGCCTCGGCGATGCGCAGTCATAGATTTTCAACGATGGCCTCATGAGAACCCGAAAGCGGATAGGAAAATCTGCGGGGGTATTATCCGATAGGATCTTGATTGTCTGCAAGCGCAGAAAGAATCAACCCCAGATTCTTCCCTCGGTTTGTGAAAACCGCTGCAAACACCTCAAAGGTTGTCCTGATTACAGACGTTACATCCAGCCCGGCTTGTTTGATCGATTGCAACGGAGGCGACCCTGATCGTTTTACCCAGTACATTTGAGCGGATCGATCGGTATCTACGTGCCCTCAAGGGGCAAGCCGATAGGGTCCCGATCTCAGCGCAGATAAACGAACATGTGGTAAAGCTCTCTGGCGGGGATATGCGTGAAGCCTATACAAACGCCAAAAAGTTCGTGGAGATGAACCTGGCCGTTTTTCAGTACTACAGCCTAGATATGCCGGGATTTTACTACGACATCTACAACATCGAGGCCGAGGCCCTGGGGCAGCGGATGAACTGGGAAACCTACCGCATGCCGGACATCGACCGCCAAAACCCCCTCATCCGGGATCCCTCGGACCTGAACCATCTTCGTCCTCCAGATTTTAAGAAATCCGCCCGCATGCCTTTCGTGCTGGAAGTCATGCGCCGGTGCTATGATTTAGGACTTCCCGGGCGCATCCGTTTCTGTTCGCCCTTCTCGCTGGCGGTGAATGTCCGAGGGATCGAGAATCTGCTCATGGATATCCTCGCCGCTCCGGAGTTCGCTCATCGCCTTTTCACGTTCTTGACAGATGAAGTCCTAATCCCCTGGGTCCAGACGCAGCGGGAGGCCATTGGCCAAACCGGAGCTCCGGGAAGTGGAGCCGATGCCGCCGCCTCGCCTCCCATTGTTACCGTGGAGATTCTCGACGAGTTTGTCATGCCTTACGTAGCTCGGATGAATGAAAAGATCGGAAACGTAACCAGCACAGGATACTGGGGGTACAGCTATCTCTACAAAAACCCGGAGAAATTCCGGAAAATGCTGGAACTGATGACCTCAGTGAGTCCCAGGCTTTTAGCCTGCATGGATCCGGATGTGGCCGTAACGGGTCCCGAACCTTACGTGGAATTTGCCAGAGAGAGAAAAATGGCGCTGATGCTGGGGTTGGATACCCTTCTGCTGCAGGAAGGTCCGATCGAAAAAATCGTAAATCGTTGCCGTAGATATATTTTCAGCGGGGTCAAAGCAGGTCCCTTGATCATCTTCTTCAATGATGTCTCAGTGAACACCCCTGTCCAGCACGTGCACGCGGCCATTGCGGCCGTCCGACACTTCGGGAAATACCCGATCGAGCACCGGCCCCTGGAATCTTTCCAGATGCCGAAGATCGAATCTTTCGGATCGTTTATGGAGCACTGTAGAGGTAAATACCAAGGATCGAGGAGTGGTCATCCTCGCGGATCGGCTCGGTAATATACGCCCCCGAAAGGGGCAGGCGCACCTAGATCATCCTTCCGATCGCCAAGAGTAAGATCCCCATCTCCCGTCTGGAAGGTAACAGATGAAGTGGCAAAATGGCCAGAGCGGCCAGGGAACATACCGGGAAAGGGTATAAAGATCTAGTTTTGATAAAGGCCTAAAGATCATGTTCGTTCCTTCAGAGACATCAACGCTCTCATGTTTTCCAGGGGTACGTCTTTGGCAAAGTCGCATCCCACCGTGAGGATATACCCGCCCCCATGACCCCAAACGGCGAGGCACGACCTGGCCTCCGCCCCCACCTCCTCCGGCTTTCCGGACAGAAAGGCGCCGATCGGAGAGACGTTACCCGCCACGCAGACTTTTCCACCTAAGATTTCCTTGGCGGCGCGCAGGTCCACTTTGCTTTCCAGGCTGAAGCAATTCGGGCCGATCTCCAAAATATCCTTGAGGATTCTAGTTGAGTCGCCACAAATGTGAATCATGCTGTACTTTCCCTTGGCTTTGAGCCTCTGCGAAAGATCCTGGAGTGCGGGGGCAGCGAATTTTCGGAAGGTGGGCGGGGAGATCAGATCCCCCGAGGCCACTGGATCCGAAAAATTAGCGCCTAAAATATCCTTATGCTCCAGCACGGGTTCCAACAAAGCCCAGATCAGGTCAGTGGAAAATTGGATGAGGTTCCTGAGTCTGTCGGCATCTTGTATCGTGGCCATCAGGGTCGCCTCCGTCCCCAGGATGCGAGCGGTGACGGTGAAAGGGGCCCATTGGGTCGGGATGATCAGCGTTTTCTGGCCGATGGCGTCGGCGATCAAGTGGTGCGAACGGATAATCCCCTGCATCGTTGGATGCCGGACCACCTTTTCGATGCTCAGCTGATCCATCTCATCCAGATTTTTAATGACCGATCCTTCCAGCGCCGGGTAATCGGAGGAATCGTCCTTTATGGGGCAGCCCAAAAAGTGGATGGGATAGTTGAGGAAATTTGAACCGGTCCAGAGCAGATCATGGTCCATTTGCTTGAAGTACTGAATGAATACATCGGCGATCTGAGCCGGGTCATCCTTAATCCCGGCGAAAGTCCTGCCGGCCCGATGGACGGCCCACGCCCCTCCCCCGATCAAGGTTACGGGCACTCTGGGTGGCTCTTTCAGTTCGAAAGCCATTTGAGCAATTTCTCTGCCGGTCATCCTTTCTTCCTTTCTTTTTTTACCCCCACTCGAATGGAGGCATGGGGGATGGGATTCTATTGAGCCGATAGGGAATCCCTCGTTCCCAGTTTATAACCCTTTGTCCAGAAATTCCTTCAGGGTCAGTCCATTTTTGACCGCATAACCATAGGCATCGTTGTTGTAGTAGATGTCTTTGCCTTCGGAAAGCCAGGTGCGCATCCTTTGGGCGTCGCGCCTGAGGTGTGAATCTGGATAATTCGATGCGTAGAGACTTCCCGGTCCGTGGCGCCTCACAAAGACGAAATCAGTTGTCAATGGACCTTCTGCGCGTAATTCAGGCCAGTCCGTGAGGGCCAGGGAAACCTTGTCCTTCTTAAGGATATCGAAACAGGCATCGCAGCGCCACGATGCATGCCGAACCTCTAGCGCCGAACGCAGGCCCGGGAGAATCTGCTGCCGGCTTATAAAATGGAAGAATCCTTCGAGCCGATCCGGATTGAATTTCCAAAAAGGGGGGAGCTGAAATAATACCACCCCCAGTTTTTCTCTAAGGCCACTTCCATTTGTACCCACAAAGTAACGTCCCCCCACCTGGTTATGCTCCGCTCTTGATTCCGTCTTTCCGATGATGATTCGGCCAGAGATGAGATAAGATATTCATTGATCTCGATCATATTATATCCCAAATAACATCTCCTATACTGGATTTAATACGAACGAATTAATTTTTTTTACCCCCCACCCTCCCCTCCCCCTCAAGGGGGGAGGGCTTGCCCTGTGGAGTAAATTCAACTACTCCACAGGGTAAAGGAGGGGGTGATGTCACTTTATTTATTACGTTTGCATTAGTATCCAAGTTTTCCAAACCGTCGCATAAATATTTTCAAGGAGCCGGTTTGTCATTCCCGCGAAGCTTGTCCCCGCGAAAGCGGGGAGGAGGATCTGCGGATATAAAAGTGGACGGAGAATGGCTCTCTGGATATAATTAAAAAGTTTGCTAGATAGGGGGGAATAAAAAACCTCTAGCCAGTGGGTAGGCGATCCGCAGCCGGGAAAATATCAACATAAAGATGGAATCCTCAGGGTGGATCTCCATGTTCGGGAGAGGGAATCAGAATGGAAATTGATAAGAAGAAATGCGTTGGATGTGGGAATTGCCATGCCGTTTGCACCATGGGGGTGATCCGTTTAGACGAAGATGGGAAGTCCGTGGTCAATCAGGATGAGTGCGTGGAGTGTTCTACCTGTTACCGGCTTCTGAGAAATGAAGGATATTGGCCCTGGTTTGTGAGGGCGGTCCGGAAAATTCTCTCCATCTTTCGCCTGGGATATTTAGGGGATGTGGACGTTTGTCCGACGGGTGCCCTGGTTCCCCCCGAGTTGAAATGGCCAAGAATTATTCGGGCAGAATTTAGCGACCCCTCCATCATCCACGGCGGAACAGGGGTTGGCGGACGGGGAACCGAAGAGATCAAGAGTAACGATGTGACCGGAAGAATTCGAAAAGGGGAGGTGGGGTTAGTGGTCGAAATGGGCCGCCCTGGAACTGGGGCTTATTTTCGAGACATCCAAAAAGTCGCCATGGCCTTGGCGCATCTTCAGCCTACCTTCGAGGCCCAGAATCCGGTCACCCAGTTAATGGAAGATCCGAGGATAGGAAAGATAAAGGAAGAGGTTCTCAACGAGAAAGTGCTTTCTGCGATCATCGAGATGAAAACGAAATTGGAAAGAATTCCAGAGTTCCTCCACGCCCTGGAGAAGATTCAAAAAGAGATCGATACCGTCATGAGCATAGGCGTGTCATCCAGATGTCTGCGCGATGGAGCCATCCCTCATGAAGAATGGGTGAAAAAGGCTGGGTACAACCTTTCGCCCAACGGGAAAACCAATCTGGGACTGGGCCGGCCTTTATTCCGGGAGGGTTGAATCATGACCAATACGCTGCATCGACAAGGAGCCGTGGAAAATCTGAAAAATGATTTTGTCATTTTTGCGACTACGGCGAAAGGGATCAACCGGAAAGGCTCCGCCCCTAAGCTCAAAGAATTCTTGCGCATCTGCCTGAAATATCATCCAGTCAACATCGGGTCCAGCAAGCAGGGGAATATCCTACAGGACGGCATAGATATTCAGGAGTTGATTTCTAACTTGGAAGACGGTGAGGGAGCTGCCGCTGTTTTTGCAGACCTAGAGACCCTACAGAAAGTGCTGGAAGAATTGATCCAATCAGATCTCGGGATCTCCATCAACATCAGTGGACTTTTGGGGGAAGTTCATGAATGCTGCCAAAAGTCAGGCCTGGAGAGGCATAGTGTGGAGCATTCCCTCGGTTTCTGGGGGGCGAAAGACCGGCTACCCGAAAGGGAGATTTTAGAATTCAACACCCTGTGCGGCCACGGACTGGTCTCCTTTAACCTCATCCGCAAAATGGTTGAATATGTGAAACTGCGGAGGTTAAGCCCGAAAGAAGCTGCAAAAATCATGGCCAAATGTTGCGTATGTGGGGTTTTCAACCCTGCCCGGGCCGAGATTCTCCTTGAGAAGATGCAAGAAATAGGATATCTGTCAGTGGAAAGAAGAGTCGAGCCGTAGGGTCGGAATGCCTAAATGATTAAAGCAAGCGCTGGGAAAATTTTAGACAAACTTTATGCTATTGGGAACTCTGGTCTCCCGGCATTTCTTTTGCTGGGTAAAGTCCCCGCCCTTTTCGATGCTGGAATGACCTTTATGGGACCTTATTACCTCAAGGAGCTGAAGAGCTACATGGAGGACCCCGGCCGGCTTCAATACCTCCTTTTGACTCACTCCCACTATGACCATTGCGGGTCGGCGCCCTTTCTTAAAAAGAAGATTCCCGGCCTGAATATCGGGGCCAGCCGGCTGGCTGCAGAGGTCTGGAAAAGACCCAATGCCATCCGCTTGATCCAGAGCCTAAGTCGGGATCACGAAGAAAGGTTTAAGTGGCTGATCGGGGATGAAGATGTATCTTTCCATACCCTGGAGATTGACCTGATTCTCGAGGATGGCAGTGAGCTGATTCTGGGAGATGGGATCCGGGTGCGGGTGATCGCCACTCCGGGCCATACCCGCGATGCGGTCTCTTTTTATCTTCCGGAGTGGGAAGTCCTCATCGCTGGCGAGGCCGTCGGGGTTTTTGACAGAAATTTCGACATCCGGCCAGAATTCCTATCCAGCTATGAGGACTATATAGCCTCCCTCGAAAAACTGGCGCCCCTCGACATCAATCTCTTGTTAATGGCCCATTCGTATGTGCTTACCGAGGATGACGCCCGTGGATATGTGCCCAAATCGATCGAGGCTACAAAGAGGTGTAAGAAAAAGATCGAAGACCTTCTCGATAGTCTGGGCGGAGACCAAGAGGCGGTGGTTAAAAAAATTTTCGAGGAAGAATACGTAGATTCAAAGACCGCTCAGCAGGAACAGAGGCCCTATCTTATCAACCTGAAATCAAAGGTCAAAGCGGTCGCCGAAAGAAAATAAATCTACTCGGATCTTCCTTCCTTTCCCTCCTGGGCAACCCATTTTTATCCCCCAGAAGACCTCCGGTAACAGGCTTCTGGAAGAAAGCATTTTTCATCTTCCGATTCGTCTTTAGCGCTATCTCTGATACTTACCCGTCAGCGATGCCGACTGGATTATTTTCCCCTCGATCATCTTTTTGAAGACCGCCAGGGAAGTGTTCACACCTAGTTCGAGCTTCTCTATATTCAAAGCATAGAGGGTAATCACATAGGGATGTTCACCCGATCCCTGGGGGGGTTGGGGTCCTCCATAGCCGATCTCTCCAAAAGAGTTCCTCAACTCAGTCGTCCCCGGGGGCATTTTCTTTCGGGACGCTCCTTCTGATATGGAGGTAATGTTCTCCGGAATATTGATCACCAACCAGTGAACCCAGTTTTGGGCGATGGGATGAGGGTCAACTATCGACAAAGCGAAGGATTTGGTCGCGGGGGGGAAATTTTTCCAGGTCAATTGGATGGATAGATTTTTCCCACCGGCCGCAACCATGACATACTGAATTGGAATCTTTTCCCCATCTTTAAATGCCGAAGATAAAATTTCCATGGTCCCTCCTCCGAAAGCGTAGTCTTGCCCAAGCCATAAAGGGATAAAAACAATTAGCCATAAAAAGTATCGATGGGCAGTTCTCAATTTTATTCCTCCCCCCAGCTGAGTCTGAAAGATCCGTATCCATTCCCACACGAACTCCTCATTATCATTATCATTAAGTTACTGGAGGCCAGTTGATAAGTCAATAAAAGAAAATCCGCGTTAAAGGTCTTCCCCTTCTGCCAGAATATTTATCAAGGCGAGATGATCATCGATAAAGGTATTTTTCGCTATCCTTCTATTTTTATAGGCGATGAATTTTACCCCGGCAGATTCAGCCGTTTGCTCGTCGATCTCAGAATCCCCCAGAAAGATAGTTTCCCCTCGCTCTACGTGTAATGTCTCGATGATCTTCTCGATCGATTCCGGATGGGGTTTGGGGTTTTTTACGTCGAGAGCCGTGATCACTAGGTCAAAATAGGGCCAGAGATCGAACCAGTCCATGACGTATTTCATTGATATCGTTCGATTTGTATTGACCGCCCGAAAGATTCCTGTATCTTTTAAGATCTTAAGCGTTTGCAGGAGGTTGGGTTCCATCTTTAAATAAGGAATGTATTCCTTTGGATCGATCCTGCGAAGCGATTCTAAAGCCTTTCGTTCCAAACTTTCCTCATTTTTAAAGATGAAACGGATGGCTTCGAAGACGGTGTGCATATGAGCGAATATTAATTCCTCTTCGGTTAAAGGGGGTCTCCCAACGGATGTACAAATGTGGTTGTATAATTTTCTGTTGGTCTCGATGGAATCAAAGAGAACCCCATCACAGTCGTAAATGATGCACCGAAATTTCCGTTTGGCCTTTTGAATATTCATCTCTCCTGCCCCCGACTTTCCAGGCCAATGTTCCCAAAAATTATACCTCGGATTATTCGATTTTCCTACCCAAAGTATACTTTAAGACACCCCTGGATTCCGGCTCCCTGCTCCCCGCTCTCGCGGGGACAATCTTCGGGCGGACAAGCTTCGTGGGAATGACGAACCTGCACCATGCGAATAGTTAGGCAACCTTAGGGTAAAGATTTAGTGGCGACGTCCTTCTTTGTTCTATGTTCCAATACATGATTTTTATGGTAAAATGCTGAAAAAATCTTTCTGGTTTTCTCTTCTAAGAAAAGAATGCAGCTGATCTTGTTCGCTTTGGGTGATAAGCCTTTCAACGGAAATTCGGGCGAATGGGCAGAGTGATGATCCGGAATGTGCATACTTTGAAGCGTTTTGAAGATGATATCATAAAGAAGGGCCCTCAACTCTCTTTCCAGGAAGCCATTCAGTTATTTGAGTCGATGTGGAAAGAAGGGATGACCCTGGGGATTCTCCCCCTTTCCGATCCCCTGGAGGGCATCGAAGTGGATATCGAAATCGCAAGGGTACTCAATTGTTTGAAGAACTCCTTGCCCGAATAGCCGCGGGTCTTTCGAGGCGCAACCTGCCGTACATGATCATCGGTGGACAGGCCGTTCTGTTGTATGGTGAGCCCCGGCTGACCAAAGACATCGATATTACGCTTGGGGTCAATATCGACCGTCTCGATGAACTGCTTTCGCTGGCCAAAGAAATTTCTTTGACGCCCCTGCCTGAAGACCTACCTTCATTTGTCCAAAAAACGATGGTCCTGCCTGTCCTCGAGAAAAGTACAGGAATCCGAGTTGATTTCATCTTCTCCTTCACTCCCTATGAAACGCAAGCCATAGGAAGGGCAAAGAGGATAACAATTTCCGGCCAAGAGGTCTGTTTCGCTTCCCCCGAGGATCTAATCCTTCACAAGATTTTTGCAGGCCGACCCCGAGATCACGAGGATGTGAGGACCCTGATCCGGAAGAATCCAGGAATCGATCTAGCGTATATCAGGCGCTGGCTAAAGGAATTTGACGCAGCGGTGTGTGAGAAAGGGTTTCTGGGTTCATTCGAAAAAATTCTGGAGGATAGGGAAGAGAAATAATTGATGGAGAGTTGGAATGCTTTTTTACAGATACCCGCAGGACTTCTCCAAAGGTGGGATCTTTTCCTTATGCCTAAGATTCCTTCTCGATCCATGGATGCGAAGGGTGGAGGGGCCACTTGCCCAGTTTTTTGGCAGCCATAGGGTTAAGGCTCGATCGTACCTGAATTTACCCTCCCCAAATTTCTAGAGCCATCGTTCCGGGCAAACCTTCCCGCCTGTCTCGAACCTCTTGGCTCATTCCTCTCCGGCCTCGGCCAAAATAGAGGAGGAACCACCCAAATTTTTGGATTTTCGGAAGCATCCATACTTGACATTTTCAATGGGTGGAATAAAATAAGATCGCTTTGGTTTCATCATCTTATAATATTCATAATCTTTTTCTGTGGGTGGAGGGCCTTTAAAAAATGGGAATGAATGTGATCATGGGAGGGAGCCTGAAAAGCAACTATACCCTCTTCGATTCGATTCAGGCGACTTGCCTCCTTACCGACACCCACTCTAAAATTCTATACACCAATCGGCAGGCGGAATCCTTCTTCGGTTATCAGCCCGAAGAGCTTGAGGGCCAGAGGATAAGGATTCTTTTTCTTGAAGAAGATCTGATCTATTTCCTCCCCAACATCCTCTTCCTCACCCTTTACAAGAAGGGTTTCGAGGGGGAAGCGCTTTTGAGGCAGAAGGACGGAAAAAAAATCTTCGCTCATCTTTTCACCGGCTCTTTTAGGGAAGAGGAAGAGGTGTTTTTGATCTTTACCTTTCAAGAGATTCAACGGCTGAAGATTTTGGAGCGAGAGAAGGTGGAAGTGGACCGGTGGGCGAGCTTGGGCCGGATGGCGGAGGGGATTGCTCATCAATTTCGTAATCCAGTGGCTTCGATCGGAGGGTATGCAAACCGGCTTTTGAAGGGGCAATCTTCGCGCAAGAGCCGATCCTACGTCAGCCAGATTCTGCAAGAGACGGGGAGGTTGGAGGCGATTCTCCAGCGGGTAGAAGAGTATGTTCGGATTCCCCGCGCAGTCTTGCGGAAGGAAAAGATTCAAGAGGTGGTAGAGGTGGCGCTGTCAAATTTTTCTAAACCGGGTAAGGAAAAAGAGATCTCTTTTCATCTACAAGCGAATGATTTAGCAAGGGATGGGCAGCTTTTCATCGATCGGGGGTTGATGATCAAGGCTATTTCTAATATTTTGGAAAACAGTCTGGATGCGGTCTCAATGGCCCCCTTGCGGAGGCAGAAGAAGGGCATAGAGGTATCCCTCGCGGATGATGGGGAGGTTGTGGAGGTTTCGATTTCCGATCAGGGGCAGGGGATTGCTACCAAGGACCTGAGCATGATCTTCGAACCGTTCTTTTCTACTCGGGCCGACCGAGTGGGTTTGGGATTAACCTTCGCCCGGAGAGTGATGAAAGAACACGCAGGAAAAATCCGGGTGGAGAGCCAGGCGGGCAAAGGGACGACGGTCACTCTTTATCTGCCGAAAGATCGTCGGAGAAAAGTCCGGCGAGAATGGATCTCCCCCGAATCCGTGGAAAGAGAAGATGGCTGAGGAAAATCGCTCGACTCATTTTTTTCTCCCCCTTCGCTTGATCCGCTGCAAACCTTAAATTTTCCTCCCCATGCCTTTTCCGGGATAGGGCAAGACCCAAGACTCCTGATTCCATTCTGCATAGAAATCAAAGTCTAGAATCCAGCCCATAGACTTTCCCTTAGGGGGTTAGATAGAAGGCCTCCAGGGTGCAAAGACCGCCTTTTCTTTTTTCCTCGTGATGAAGTATTTCTCCTATCCATATATCTGTTAAAAGCCCCTTTCATCAATAAGCTAAGTATTTTTCAGATTTATCGCAATATACTCTTGTCTGAAATTAAGGCTTCCTCAAGGCTAATTATTTCCGTCCTTGGGCCTCATATTGAATCTCAGCCTCGGAACGCCGGATGTAGGTAGGGGTGAAGGAAAATATGTCCAGGGTCAGGCCCTTTCTAAATTTGGGAAGGCTGAGTCGGGCTACGTTAACTGCCCGGGGCAGAGACAACTCAGGTGGCGCAAAAAGAGCGTGGGAACCGAGTTTTTCTCTTAAGAACTCCCCGTAAACTTCGATTCCGTTCCCCAGAAAGATCGTTTTCTCAGAGATCCGTGAGCAAAGATCTTCCGGAGCCAAAGCCCAGTCGCCACCGATTTTTTCCAACCCGCTATTTTCATCCCCGCGGAAGAGGGCGGCATATACTTCTCGCTTCCGGGCATCCAGGATAGGGCAGATCGGCGTAGAAGCGAACTGAACATTATGAGCCAAAGCATCCAGGGTTGGAATACCCGCCACAGGAACCCGCAGGGCGTAGGCCAGGCCCTTGACGGTGGAGACCCCGATGCGCAGTCCGGTGAAAGACCCGGGTCCCAGCGCCAAAGCGATTCCTTGGACATCGCCAACGGACAAGGAAGCTTCTTGAAGTAGGCTGTGGATGGAGGGCATTAACCTTTCCGAGTGGGTGCCCGGAAGGTTCAGGGTATGGTCCCCGAGGATCTTCTCGCCCCTGAACGAACCATCCTCATGAAGCGGAGCTTCCACCAAGGCCACGCTCCCGGTCTGGGTGGAGGTTTCAATGGCCAGAATGAGCATTTTTTATTGCGTCCCTACGATGCGGGAGAGGTCGTTGTAGATGACCAGGAGCATGATCAGGACGATAATAAAGACGCCGACCTGCTGGGCCCTTTCGCGGAGTTTCAAGCTCACCGGTTTGCCCGTAAATCCCTCGATGAGGAAGATCAGGATGTGCCATCCGTCCAGGACCGGGATGGGCAGCACGTTGAGGATGACCAGGTTGATACTGATCACGGCCATTAAGATGACTAGATTGAGGGCACCAGCCTTGGCTTGTTGACCGGCCAGTTGAGCGATGAGAATTGGGCCCCCGATGGTTTTGGCCGAGACCTTCCCCTCGAAGATTTTGACGATGCTGATCACGGTCAGCTCCGTGATCCCCCAGCTTTGCACAAGGGCTTTGTAGGTGGCTGTGAAGGGGTCAAATCGCTCAACAAATAGGCTCCCCGATGGTTTAATCCCGATCAGGCCCACGCGCACTTCATCGCCAAAGAGGTTTTTCTGGGTGGAGACCTGAGGGGTGACCGAAAGTTGTAATGTTTTTTTGTCGCGCTCCACCTTCAAGGAGAGGGACCGGCCGCCGCTCTCATGGATGATCTTGGCCAAATCTTCCCAGCTTTTAAGGGGAGTGCCATTGGCCTCCAGAATGCGATCGCCTTTCAAGAGGCCCGCCTGGTGAGCTGGATAATCCGGCGTCACTTCTCCCACTTCTGGAAGCAAAGTAGGCATGCCCACCATGAAGATGGCGGCGAAAGCGATCAGGGCGAAGAGAAAATTGAAGAAAGGTCCGGCGAACACGATCCCCAGGCGTTTGCTCGCAGGTTGAGCGGAGAAAGACTTGGCCAACAGCTCTGGGGGTATTTTTTCTCCCGGCTCCTCCCCGACCATCTTTACGTATCCCCCCAGCGGAATCAGAGAGATCTGATATTGGGTTTCCCCGATCTTTCTACCGAATAGCCTGGGTCCAAACCCCAGGGAGAAAGTGACAACGCCGACCTTCAACTTCTTGGCCACCCAAAAATGGCCCAGCTCGTGGACGAAGATCAAAACTCCTAAAACAATGATGGTGGCGATGATCGTTGTGATCACGGGTTACCTCGATCGATCATTTGCTGGGCCTCTTGTCTGGCCCAGGCATGGGCGCGTAGGATATCTTCCAGGTTGCGCTGTTCTGTAGGATGGTGGTGGTCCATGGTTTCGCAGATCAGAGGGGAGATTTGCCGAAACCCCAAACGACCCTGTAAGAAGGCCTCCACGGCCACTTCGTTGGCGGCGTTGAGGACCGCGGGCATAGTCCCGCCTTCTTCCAGGGCCCGATAAGCCAAACCCAGGGCCGGAAATCGCTCCGCATCCACCGGACTGAAGGTCAGCTGGCTGATCTCGAGAAAGTTCGGCGCAGGAAGCTTCAAATCGAGTCTTTCGGGATAAGAGAGGGCATACGCGATAGGCCCGCGCATATCTGGCAGGGCCATCTGGGCGATTACCGAACCGTCAATATATTCTACCATGGAATGGACGATAGATTGCGGGTGAATGTGGACCTCGATCTTCGAGGCGGGGACCCCAAAGAGCCAGTGGGCTTCGATGACTTCGAGCCCTTTGTTCATCAGCGACGCGCTATCGATGGTGACTTTCTTCCCCATATGCCATTGGGGATGATGCAGCGCCTGCGCCGGCGTGACTTCTGCCAGCTTTTCCAGCGGGGTATAAAGAAAAGGGCCCCCCGAGGCGGTGAGGATGATGCGCTTGATGTCCTCTTGGCGATGTCCCGCCAGAGCCTGGAAGATGGCGCTGTGCTCGCTGTCGATGGGAAGAATCCGTATCCCTCTTTCCCAGCTTTCTCGTACCAGAATCTCGCCAGCCATGACCAAAGATTCTTTGTTGGCCAGGGCCAGGGTTTTTTGGGCTCCCAAGGCGGTCAGGGTGGGCATGAGGCCGACGCTACCCACCAGGGCGGAGACTACCATCTCCGCCTCCGGATGGGAAGCCACGGCCATGAGGCCTTCCATGCCCGAAAGGATGCGGGTTTTTTTTTGAGGCAAGCGAACCTGGAGGCGCTTCGCCAATTCTGGGTCCCTCACCGAAGCCAGTTCCGGGGAGAAGCGCAGAATCTGTTCTTCCATCTTTTGCGTGTTGTCACCCCCCGCCAGGGCCACCACCTGAAACTTATCCGGGTACTGGGCAACGATCTCGAGGGCGTTGACTCCGATGGAACCCGTGGAACCGAGAATGGAAAGCTTTTTCATCAGTGAATTTCATCCCTAGGAATCCAGAATCCAGGAGCCAGCATCCAGAATAAGGTCGTTCTTCTGACTTCTGACCCCTGGCTCCTGTATTCCTCCCCTAATTTACCCCGGCCCGGCCGCCCAGGAATAATAATATACCAAAGGGGAAGCGAAAAGCACGCTGTCGATGCGGTCTAAAAGTCCTCCATGCCCGGGAATGAGAGTTCCGGAGTCTTTCACCTGGGCGCTGCGCTTGAGCAGCGATTCAAAGAGGTCACCCAACTGGCCGACGACTCCCACTCCTACAGCCAAAGCCAAAGCGTGAGAAGTGTGAAGTTGGGGAAAGAAAAAAAATCTAAAGAACAAAGCGCCCGCGATGCTGCCGCCGATGGCCCCCAGGCCTCCTTCCACGGTCTTGCTCGGGCTGATCTTGGGGGCAAGTTTTCTTTTGCCCCAGGCCCGGCCCACATAAAAGGCCGTCGTGTCGCCGAAGTATACGACGACCAGGGTGAAAAGAATCCAAATCCTGCCCTCTTCCAATCCGCGCATTAGGATGAAGTGGGCTAAGAGAAAGGGTAAGTAAAGAAGGCCTAAAAGATGTTTCCCGACCCGGTCGACTCGGACAGAAAATTCTTCTTGGTGAAAGAGCGCCGAGATGAGCAGAAAAAAGAGAACCAAGGCCAGGCCGGCGATGAAGCATCGAGGGTCTCTCAGATATAGGGAAAAAGGGAGCAGGATACCGAGAAGCATACCCACCCCTCTTTCGCTTTGGGGAATCCCTGGCAAAGACAGGGCGTAAAATTCCTTCAGGCCTAAGAGGGTAAGAGAAAGGATGAACAAAAGGAAAAGCCAGGAGGGAGTGTAAAGGATGAAAAGGATCAAGCTCGGGGCCAGGATCAACCCGGAGAGCCAACGCTTCAGGTGCATGAGGTTAGCGGTTCCCTGTTTTGATCTGTTCACTGGTCAGTCCAAACCTACGTTCTCGATCCTGATAACTCAGCAAAGCTTGAATGAGTTCCTCTTTGTTGAAGTCTGGCCAGAGCGTGGAGGTTACATAGATTTCCGTGTAGGCCAGTTGCCAGAGGAAAAAATTACTGATACGCATCTCCCCGCTGGTGCGGATCAACAGGTCAGGGTCTGGAAGATTTGCCGTCCAGAGGTATCTGGGGAAAAGGCTCTCATTGATTTCTTCTGGAAGAAGGGTTCCTTCCCGGCAGTAGACCATGATCCGGCGGATGGCCTGGAGAATATCATCCCTCCCTCCATAGCTCAAAGCCAAAGTCAAGGTCATCGCTGCAGCTTGGGAGGTTTGCTTGCTTGTCTCGTTGAGGACGGCAGCGACATCCCTGGGCAGGCGGGCAAGATCGCCGATGGCCAGGAGACGGATGCCGTTGGCCAGCATCTCCTGGAGTTCCGAGACCAGGTATTCCTTGAGGAGGATCATGAGGGCCTCCACCTCTTCTGGGGGGCGGCTCCAGTTTTCCGAGGAAAAGGCAAAAAGGGTTAGGTAAGGAATCCCGATCTCCCGGGAGGTGCGGACGATATTCCGAACGGCTTCGGCACCCTGATGGTGGCCAACCATGCGGTCCAGGGACCGTCTTGCAGCCCAGCGTCCATTCCCATCCATGATAATAGCTACATGGCGGGGAAGTTTTTCTTTATTTATACGGTGCATGACATTCCAGTCATTTCTAGGGTACTCACCGGAGAGTTCTTTTGAACTCATGACCTGCCCTGATAACAGTCAGGGTTTACAAGCAGAACACCTGCGCCCAAAGAAAGGGGGGCCGGCGGGAAAGGGCGAAAGGCTTCAGACCTCCAGAATCTCTTTTTCCTTGGCCTGGAAGATCTCCTCAGCTTTCTCGATGGATTTATCCATGAGCTTCTGGACCTCTTCCTGAAACTTGAACTGTTCGTCCTCGGAGACCACCTTGTCCTTTTTAGCTGTTTTCAGTTGCTCGTTGGCGTCCCGGCGTATATTGCGCATGGCCACCTTGCACTCTTCTTCCATGCGTTTAATGACTTTGACGAGTTCCTTTCGTCTCTCTTCGGTGAGGGGAGGGATATTGATGCGCACGATTTTCCCATCGTTGAGGGGAGTCAGGCCCAATTCTGATTTTTGGATGGCCTTTTCGATTTCTCCGATGACTTTGGGGTCCCAAGGCTGGATGGAAATTGTCCGGCTTTCAGGCACTGAAAGAGAGGCCACCTGAGATAAAGGCGTGGGAACCCCGTAATAGTTCACCCGCACGCCATCCAGCAGGGCCAGGGAAGCCCGCCCGGTCCGCACGCGGCCCAGGTCTCGGCGCAGCGCCTCTATGGATTTTTCCATTTTTGACCTGAATTCGCCTATAAAAACTTCTTTTTTGAACATGCCTTACCCCCGAATAATGGTGCCGACCTTCTGGCCCAGAACCACCCGCTTAATATTCCCCTTCTCTGTGAGGTTGAATACAATAATTGGCAGATGGTTGTCCATACACAAAGAGATGGCCGGAGCGTCCATGATCTTCAGCCCTCGCTGCAAAACTTCCAAGTAAGAAAGTTTTTCGAACTTCTTCGCCTTTTTATGGATCAGCGGGTCCGTGTTGTAGACTCCGTCAACTTTTGTGCCCTTGAGGATCACCTCGGCCTTCACCTCCATGGCACGGAGAGCGGCGGCGGTGTCTGTGGTAAAGAAGGGGTTGCCTGTGCCCGCAGCGAAAATTACCACCCTTCCCTTCTCCAAGTGGCGGACGGCTCTTCTCCGGATGTAGGGTTCGGCAACTTGGTAAATCTCTATGGCAGACATCACCCGGGTGAATACGTCCATCTTTTCCAAGGCATCCTGTAAGGCCAGGCTATTGATGACGGTAGCCAACATGCCCATGTAGTCGGCCGAAGCCCGGTCCATCCCCTGGGCGCTGGCGGCTACGCCGCGATAGATATTCCCGCCGCCAATGACGATGGCCACTTCCACGCCCAATTCCCTCACGTCTTTCACTTCCACAGCTAGCTTCTGGACCACGGCGGGACTAATGCCATACTCCATCTCCCCTACCAGAGCCTCTCCGCTAAGTTTGAGCAGGATGCGTTGGAAAGCGGGCTTGGGCAAAGATTTCAACCCTTGGGAATCCCTTCTCCGACCTGGAAGCGACTGAAGCGGCGGATTTCCACTTTCTCTCCTAGTTTGCCAATCAACCCATTCAGCAGGTCCTGGACTGTCAAGTCCGGGTCCTTAACAAAAGGCTGTTCCAGGAGGCAGACCTCGCTGTAAAACTTTTCCAGTTTGCCTTCAATAATTTTTTCTGCAATCTTTGGGGGCTTGCCCGCCTCTAGGGCCTGTGCCCCGTAAATTTCTCGTTCTCTTGCAAGGACCTCGGAGGGTACGTTTTCCCGGTGGATATAAAGCGGACTAATGGCGGCGATATGCATGGCGATGTCCTTGGCGAAAGCCTGGAAATCGTCCGTCTTGGCTACGAAATCCGTTTCGCAATTGACTTCCACGATCACGCCGATTTTTCCGCCGGCATGCACGTATGAACCCACCCGTCCTTCGGAGGCAATCCGCCCCGCTCGTTTGGCGGCAGTGGCCAACCCTTTCTGTCTCAGGTAATCCACGGCCTTCTCGAAATTTCCCCCTGTTTCGGAAAGGGCTTTCTTACAGTCCATCATTCCGGCGCCCGTCTTCTCCCGCAGATCCTTAACCATGCTGGCTGATACTTCCACGAGATGAGTCCTCCTCTTCTTCCTTCTCTTTTTTTTCTTCCTCCTCAGCCACCGGCTGGCCCGATGCAGCGGCTACTTCAGCCTTCTCGGAGACCGCTCCTTCCCCCGGGATGGTTCCTTCCGGGGCAGTCAAGCGGGCTTCCAAGAGTTGCTTGCCTTCAAGGCAAGCATCGGCGATCTTGGAAGAGATGAGACGAATGGCCCGGATGGCATCATCGTTTCCGGGAATGATATAGTCCACCTCGTCGGGATCGCAGTTCGTGTCCACGATAGCCACGATCGGGATGCTTAGCTTCCTGGCCTCATGTACGGCAATCCTCTCTTTGCGCGGGTCGATGATAAAAATTCCCTTGGGAAGCTTGGTCATGTTTTTGATCCCTCCCAGGGTCTTCTCCATTTTCGCCTGTTCCTTTTCCAGTCGCAGGACTTCCTTTTTGGGGAAGGCGGCAAAAGTTCCATCCTCCTTCATTTTCTCCAACTTCTTAAGGCGTTCCACGTTCTTCTTGATGGTCCGAAAATTCGTCAGAGTTCCGCCAAGCCAGCGCTGGTTTACATAAAACATGCCGGCCCGCTGGGCTTCCTCTGTGATCGCGTCTTGGGCCTGTTTCTTCGTCCCCACAAAGAGGATGCTTTCGCCTTGGGCCACGGTCTCAACGACAAACTTATAGGCTTCCTTGAAGAGGCGCACGGTTTTTTGCAAGTCGATGATATAAATTCCGTTGCGCGATCCGAAGATGTAATCCTTCATCTTCGGGTTCCAGCGTTTGGTCTGGTGGCCAAAATGGACGCCAGCTTCCAGCAATTGTTTCATGGTGACAGTGGACATAGGATCTCCCTCCTGGGTTTTTTCCTCCGCTTTCCTTTTTCTGGCCTCACATCCCTACGGCCGGGACACCCAGGGCCAGCTCGGAAAGCGTGTGTTTTTCTTAAATTTTTATTTATAGCATCTAATATTCTATTGAAGCAAGTCCAAAATATAATATCGCCCTTTCTCTAACTTCGGTAAGAGGCATTGATCTTGACGTAATCATAGGAGAAATCGGTGGTGAATACGGAGGCGCTCTTCGTCCCCCGTTGCAGATTTATCCGCACTTTATACTCTCTCTTTTTCATTACCGCCGTCGCTTGCTTCTCTCTCTCCGGTCCGGTTCCCTGACCGCGGCGGACGATGTCCACGTCGTCGAAGGAGATGTCGACTCGATCCGGATTAATGGGAGCCCCCGAGTAGCCGACGGCACAAAGGATCCTGCCCCAGTTGGGATCCTCTCCGAAGAAAGCAGTTTTAACCAGGGGAGAGGCGGCAACTGTCCGCGCCACCCGCTCGGCTTCAGAAGTCGAGCGGGCCCCTTCCACGGCGATTTCAACTAACTTTGTAGCTCCTTCCCCGTCGCGGGCGATCATCTTGGCCAGGGAAAATAAGAGTCCATGCAAAAGATCGGAGAATTTCTTATAACCTGCGGTGTGGAGGACAATCCGCCGATTTCTGGACTGCCCATTGGCTAGGATCAGAAGGGTATCATTCGTGCTGGTATCGCCGTCCACTGTTACGCGATTGAAAGATCCTTGGGCGCCCTCCTGTAAGGATTTTCGCAGCGCCTGGGGGGCAATGGCGGCATCGGTGAGGACGAAAGAGAGGAGGGTAGCCATTTTCGGGTTGATCATACCTGCCCCCTTGGCTATGCCCGCGATTGTGATCTCTTGCCCGTTCACGTGGCTTCGGGTAATCACCGCTTTGGGAAAGGTGTCCGTGGTCATGATGGCCTGCGCAGCCTCCCCCAGGCCCCCGCTGGATAGAGAATCAACCAGCAAGGGAAGATTTTTTTCTATTGCTGGCATGGGCAATGGCTTGCCGATCACGCCCGTGGAGGCCAGGAGCACGCTCTCCGGATTAACTTTCAGGGAGGAGGCAACCAACCTGGAGAGACGCCGGGCATCCAGCAGGCCCCTTCTCCCCGTGCAGGCATTGGCGCACCCGGAATTGATGAGCACGGCCCGGGCGCTCCCTGACTTGATTCGCTCCTTAGAAAGAAGTACAGGGGCAGCTTTCACCCAGTTTGTCGTGAAGACCCCGGCGGCCACCGCAGGAACTTCGGAATAGATAAGGGCGAAGTCCCTTTCCTGGGTTTTTTTGATGCCCGCGGATATGCCCGCAGCTGAGAAACCGGGAACTTGGAAATCCGGCGGAATATGTTCGCTCATGATCAACCCTCTGCAGCAAAGGGGAAAGAGCATAGCGCATGGAGTAAAATACTATTTTTTTCTATATGTTCTTTGCGCTTGGCTCTAGGCTCTATGCTCTTATCTGCCATGGCATCTCTTGTACTTTTTTCCGCTACCGCAGGGGCATGGCTCGTTGCGGCCCACTTTCCTATTCTCTCGCCTTACGGGCTTTTGCTTCTCGTCGACCTCTTCCCCATGGCTGAGGACGAGGGGTTGTTGGCGAACCGCTTCAAACTGAACCACCTCCGCGGGGCGGGCGATCTGGACCCGATAAAGCTTCTCGACGGTTTCCCCTTTGATTTGCTGAATCAGCTCCATAAACATCTGGTAGCCTTCCTTCTGGTACTCCTGGAGCGGATTGCGCTGCCCGTACCCGCGCAGGCCGATGCCTTCTTTGAGGTGATCCATGGCCATCAAGTGCTCTTTCCATAAGGTATCGATGGACTGAAGGTAGATCACCTTTTCCAGATGGCGCATGGCTTCGGAGCTGAACTCGACCTCTTTTCTCTGGCAGACTTCTTTGGCCTGGGCCAGGACTTTCTCCAGGAGTTTCTCCCGGGTCATCTCCGAGGTTTCCCCGGGCCGGAGGTCCAAAGCGAAGGAGAAGAGGCGCATGAGCGACTCGTTCAGGCGGTGATAATCCCATTCTTCCGGGTAGGTTTTTTGGTCGGCAATAGGATCGACGAGGTCCTCGGCCAACTCGGCGATGGTTTCCTGGATGTCTTCGACAACTTCATCCTGGGCCAAGATCCGTTTCCTCTGCTCGTAGATTACCGTCCGCTGTTTGTTCATGACGTCGTCATATTCTAGGAGGTGCTTGCGAATGTCAAAGTTGTGGGCTTCCACGCGCTTCTGGGCATTCTCGATCGCCCGGGTGATCAAGGAGTGCTCGATGGGCTGGCCTTCCTCCATCCCCAATCGGCTCATCACTCCAGAGATGCGCTGAGAGCCGAAGATCCGCAGCAGGTCATCTTCCAAAGAGAGGTAAAATCTGGAAGTTCCGGGATCCCCTTGACGCCCCGAACGACCGCGGAGTTGATTGTCGATGCGCCGCGACTCGTGACGTTCAGTCCCCAGTACGTGCAGCCCGCCGCTCTCGATCACTTTTTTATATTCTTGGCTGGTGAGGGAGCGCATCTCCTCCGAGATCTTTCGGAAACTTTCCCCATCCGCGGAGGGGTCCAGTTTTCGGCGGCGCGCCTCCTCGCGGGCCAGCATCTCCGGGTTCCCCCCGAGCATGATGTCCGTGCCCCGTCCGGCCATGTTGGTCGAGATGGTTACGGAGCGATACCGGCCGGCCTGAGCGATAATGTTCGCCTCCATCTCGTGGTATTTGGCATTCAAGACCTGGTGGGGAATCTTTTCCGGTTTGAGCATCTGGGAGAGTTTTTCGGAGTTCTCGATGGAGATCGTCCCCACCAGGACGGGCTGACCCCGGTGGTAACAGTCTTTCACTTCTTCCACCACCGCTTTATACTTCTCCCTCTGGGTGCGGTAGATGACGTCCGCGAAATCCTGGCGGATCATGGGCATGTTTGTGGGGATCACCACCACGTCCAGATTGTAAATCTTCTTAAACTCTTGGGCTTCGGTGTCGGCCGTGCCGGTCATGCCCGCCAGTTTCTTAAACATCCGGAAATAATTTTGAAAGGTGATGGTAGCCAAGGTTTGATTCTCCTCGGCAACTTTCACACCCTCCTTGGCCTCGATCGCCTGGTGTAAGCCGTCACTCCAGCGGCGTCCGGGCATCATCCGGCCGGTAAATTCATCGACGATAACCACCTGGCCGTCTTTGATTACGTAATTAACATCTTTCTCGAAGAGCCAGTAGGCTTTGACGAGCTGATGGATAGTGTGAATGCGCTCCGAAGTCTGCTGGTACCGAGTCTCCAACTCCCGGCGCGCTTCGATCTTTTCCGCCGGGCCTAAAGCCTCGTTGTTATCAATGGCCTGGTACCCTTCTTCCAGGGAGGGGACGACGAAGGCATCCGCCCGTCCTTTGGACAGAAGCTCCAGGCCTTTTTCGGTCAGCTCAACAGCATTGGACCGCTCATCGATGGCGCAGTGGAGCTGCTCGTCGAACTGAGAGAGAATTTTCTGGCCGGAAAGGTAGGATTCCAGGCGTTCAACGCGGGTCTTCAGGGCAGGTTTCTGGGCGATGAGGTCCAGAAAGCGGGGGTTTTTCGGGTCTCCGCGCTTGACCAGCAGAAGTTTTTCGATCCCCTCCTCGCTTTCGGGGTCTTTTTCGAGAAGTTTTACGGCCTCATCGAGGATGGTATGGGCCAGACGGCTTTGGTTCTGGCGCAGACGGATGACCAGGGGTTTCAGTTCTTCATAGAACCCCTCCTCTAGGTGCTCAATCGGGCCGGAGATGATCAAAGGAGTCCGGGCTTCGTCGATCAGGATGGAATCGACTTCATCCACGATGGCGTAGTTCAGCTCCCGCTGGACCATATCTTCAATACGAAACTTCATGTTATCGCGCAGGTAGTCAAACCCGAATTCGTTGTTCGTGCCGTAGGTGACATCGCAGCGGTACGCTTGCTGACGCTCCGCGTCGTCGAGCTCGTGAACGATGACGCCCACAGACAGGCCCAGGAAATGGTAGATTGCGCCCATCCAGGCTGAGTCGCGCTTAGCCAGGTAATCGTTTACCGTTACCAGATGGACACCCTTGCCGGGGAGGGCGTTGAGGTAAACCGGCAGGGTAGACGCTAAGGTTTTTCCCTCGCCGGTTTTCATCTCGGCGATCTTTCCTTGGTGAAGAACAATCCCGCCGACCAGTTGGACGTCAAAATGGCGCTGGCCCAAAGTACGGCGCGCGGCCTCTCGGACCAGAGCGAAGGTCTCGACCAGCAGATCGTCCGGGGTTTCCCCCCGGGAAAGGCGCTCGCGGAACTCCGCAGTCTTGGCCTGAAGCTGTTCATCGCTCAAGTTCATGAGAGCTGGCTCCTGTTCGTTGATCGCATCGACCAGGGGGTTCAGGCGATTGAGCTCTCGTTCGTTCTTGCTGCCGAATATTTTTTTCAGAGCATTGCTGAACATCTTCTTCCTTAAATAGACGCTTAAATAAAAACCCCGATAAAGCACTCCTTATCGGGGTCGAGCCTTCAAACCCTTCTAAAATTTAGCACATTTTGGCCGTCAAGGGAAGGGGAATTCTGATGCTTAGTTGAGATACCGAAAGGGATTGACTGGATTCCCCTGAATGCGCACTTCGTAGTGGAGGTGGGGTCCTGTGCTGTTTCCCGAAGTACCCACGGTTCCGATCACCTGCCCAATTTTGACTTGTTCCCCGGTTTGGACTAAAAGTTCTTTCAGATGGCCATAAGCTGTGCAGAACCCATGGCCATGATCGATGCAGATCAGCAGTCCATACTCCGATTCCTGCCCGCAGAAGGTAACGACCCCATCTGCGGGGGCGACCACTGCGGTCCCGGGCAGGGCAGAGATGTCTATTCCCTTATGGGTCTTCGTTTCCCCCGATGGGGAAGGTGAGCGAGCATCGCCGAACGCCGAAGTGACCGGTCCAAAAACTGGCCATAGGGAAGGGGTAGAAAGCAGAATCGACTTTTGAGCCTGGAGGAACTCGCCGATCTCCTTCAGATTTTGCTCTCTATGGAAAGCCTCCTTTCGCAACTCCAGCAGGTCTTGATAGAGAAGGCTAACCAGTCGAGACCTCTCTCGCTCCAGGATGGAGACTTGCCCATCCCGGAAGAAGGCGGTTTCCTGCCGCACTTCAATGGTTTCACTGGAGGTCTTTTTTCGAGGGACCACTGGGGAACCCTTCTTGGTTTTTTTGAGCTCGTTGACTTCTTTCAGGTCCCTCTCCATCTCTTTTTCCATGGCTTTGAGCTTGGTTAATTGCTCCTCCAAAAGGGTAATCTTATCCAAGAAAGAGCGGATTTCCTTCTGCTGGAAAAGAGTTTCCGTCCGCAGCTCCTGCAGCTCGCCCAATTGCCGCTTGTAAACCACATAATCGTAGATGATAAAACCAGAGACCACGAATACGATGGCCAAGACAACAGCGGCGATTTTGAGGGTGAGAGGGGAAAAAATGAATTTTTTAGCTTGGGCCGCTTTTTGAGAAATAATCAGAACGGTATAAGATTTTTTAGCCAACCTTCCCCTCCGCAGGAAGAGATGATAATGGGGGAACCATAAACCTGGGTTGTTATCCAGTTTTAGTCGATTTGGCTACATCTTAAGATTGCATCCTTTGGGGGAATTCCATTTACCACGTAGACCCATACCTTGTCAAGTTTTTTCTGGGATTTTTTTAAGTCCCCGAAATCACAGTTTTATTGAGCCCTCCCAACAGACCCTCAAACTTCTAAGAGAACGGCCACTTCGTCGCATTCAGGAAACTTCACGCACTTGATGCAATCGGCCCATATCTTATGGGGCAAGGCGGCCTTATCCACGACCTTGAAACCGAACTTACGGAAGAAATCGGGCTTGTAGGTCAGGGCAAAAATGCGGTAAATCCCCAAGCTAATGGCTTCGGAGAGGCAGGCCTCGATGAGCTTGGTTCCGATGCCCTGTCGGCTGTATTCTTCCCGGACGACCAGAGAGCGTATCTCTGCCAAATCCTCCCAACAGATGTGCATGGCGCAGGTGCCGAGGATCCGATCCGCCCCCTCCTCTGGAAAGATATAATAATCCCGCAGGTTATCATAGAGCTCGCTTAGAGACCGGGAAAGCATCTCTCCCTTTTTGGCCGAAAGCTCGATTAGCTTCTGGACTTCGCGTACGTCGGTAATTTTCGCTTTGCGAATCGCCATTTCCCTAGAATTGAGGGATTAAGGGATTGGGGAATCAAAAAAATCAATTCCCGGATTCCTGAATTCGCTGTATTTTATCCTCTCGAGGCATTTTTAATCATTTCTCGGGCATGGTCAAGCGTTTTTCCCGTAATCTTTAGCCCGGCGAGCATGCGGGCAACTTCTTGCAGGCGCTCCTCTTCGGTCAAACAAATTACTTCCACAAAGGTCCTTCCTCCCTGGGTTCTCTTAGAGACCTTGTAATGGGCATCGGCAAAGGAGGCAATTTGGGCCAGGTGGGTAATGCAAAAGACTTGGTGCTGCCGGGAAATCTCTTTGAGTTTTCGGCCCACAACTTCGGCGATTCCGCCTCCAATCCCGGCGTCTACCTCGTCAAAGATGAGGGTCTTAACCCAGGTTTCCTCGGCGAAGATGCGTTTCATGGCCAGCATAATCCGGGAAAGTTCTCCTCCGGAAGCGATCTTGGCAAGGGGCTTCAGCTCTTCCCCTGGGTTTGGAGAGATGAGGAACTGTACCCGGTCCATTCCTTTTTCGTTCAATCGGGGGGAGAGGTCCCGGACCCCACCAGGCTCTTCCAGCCCTTCTGGAGGCTCCGTCTCCACCTGTACACTGAAGAGAACCTTTTTCATGCCCAGGGTGGAGAGTTCTGTCTCCACCTTGCCGCCTAGCTCATGGGCGGCTTTCTTTCTTCGGTGGGAGAGTTCTTTGCCGGAAGAAAGGGCTCGAGCGTGGAGGGCGGTTGCGCTGTTCTTAATTTCGGATATCTTTTCTTCCAAGCTTTCCAGGCCTTTCCGTTCCTGATCGATCTTTTCTTTGTAGGTCAGGACCTCATTGAGCGAAGGCCCGTACTTCCGTTTGAGTCTATTGATCTCATCCAGGCGAGATTCGATGGTTTCCAAGCGCCTGGGATCGAAATGGATTTTTTCTCTATAGGAGCGTAGGGAAGAAGCCACGTCCTCAACCTGGAAGAGGGAGGATTCGACCGCCGTGGCCAGCAGACCTAAGGAGGGGTCAATTTTCACGCCCTCCCGTAGTCGCTGCAGGGTCGACTTCAGGCGTTCGGCTACAGATCCACTCTCCCCGTAAAGGACCTCGGCGCCTTCATGGGCGATGGAGTGGAGCTTTTCTGCATGGACCAGGCGGGCGCGTTCGGAGACCAGCTCTTCCTCTTCGCCGGGCTTCAGGTTGGCCCGGCCGATCTCCTTTGATTGAAAGGCTAGAAGTTCCATGCGGTCGGAACGTTGCTTTTGCCTGCTGATCAATTCCCCAAGTTCTGAGGTGGCTTTGGACCATTGGGTATAAACCTCCTGGAAAGCTTGGCGCATAAGGAGAAGGTTGCCCGAGAGGTCCAAGATGTCAATGTGTCGCAAGGGATCGAGAAAATGTTGATGTTCATGTTGGCCGTAGATATTGATCAGCTTCTCCCCTAGCTCTTCGAGCATGTGCAGGGTGATAGAGCTCCCGTTGAGAAAAGCCCGGGATTTCCCGGAGCGGTGGAGGAGGCGCCGGACCAGCAGTCCATCCGATTTCTTCAGGTCCAGGCTGTTCAGGATTTTTAGGTCGTCCTTTTCCGTGAGGTCAAAGAAAGCTTCGACGGAGGCCTCTTCTTGGCCCGTTCGAATCATTTCCGGGGAAGCTCGGCTTCCCAGGAGAAGGTTGATGGCATCAACCAGGATGGATTTTCCGGCGCCGGTTTCGCCGGTGAGGATGTTGAACCCGGGCCCGAATGCAACATGCAGCTGGTCGATGATGGCGAAGTTTTTGATGTTTAGCTCGGTCAGCATCTAAAGCCTCTTCCGGCCTCCCATCAACGCTCCCCCCATTTAAATTTGGTGCGCAGGATTTGGAAATAATCCTTGAAGGGAGATTTGATGAAAAAAACGTGGTCCTTACCCTTGGTAACGACCACCTGATCGAGGGGGTGAAGAGTGCAGCCTACCTGCCCATCGAGGGTCAATTGGACGTCGCTTTCCTCGGACTCCAGGGTGAACTCCACGGTGGCATGATCGGGGATGAGTAACGGCCGATTGGTCAGAGCGTGTGGGCAAATCGGGGTGATCAGGATGGAATCCATGGAAGGATAGATGATGGGACCTCCGGCCGCAAGTGAATAGGCCGTTGAACCCGTAGGGGTAGAGATAATCACCCCATCCCCCCGGTAAGTGGTGACGTAAGCTCCGTCGATGCTATTCCGCAGGTTGATGATCCGGGCCAGGACACTCTTGGATATGACCACATCGTTGAGTACCGAAAATTCGCCCACCCGCTGACCCTTGCGCAGTACAGTGGCGCAGAGTTTCATGCGCTTCTCGGTCTCCATCTTTCCGGCGAGGATTCGTTCCAGAACTGGATAAAGTTCCTCGAGGGTTATTTCAGTGAGAAAGCCCAACCCGCCCAAGTTAACCCCTAGGATGGGTACGTTCTCGCCCTCCATGGCCCGCACGGCGCTAAGCAGGGTCCCATCGCCCCCAAGAACGATGAGGAAGTCGACCCACTGGCTGATTTCTGATCGGGGGCGGGCGAGGGGATGGTTGATCGTGGGGGCGATTGCTTCATCCACATAAGCCTGGACCTCTCGTCGCCCCAACCATTCGATAAGCTCTTTGGCCAGGGAGATAGCGTCGGGTTTATTCGGTTTGACCACAATCCCAATACGGCTCACCACCTGATCCTCCAGAACCTGAAAAGGGTTCGAGGGCCCAGCGTCCAAGGGGTCAAGATGAGAACACGGGAACCCTTGAACCCTTTATTTGAGTTGTGAATTAACCGGTTTTTACCATAAAAGAAATGGGCTGTCCACAAGGATTTGGGGTCTGCCTCCCTTCGCTTTTCTTTTTCGGTCATAACTTCACAATAATTTAGCGAGGACAGGTGGGGGAGGCGCTGAGCGCGGGCCATTCGGCCGGATCAGCCTTCTTCCATTCCCTCGCTCTTTTTCCGCAGGTCGAGGACGGAAAAAAGCATATGGGCCTGCTGAAACGGCAGAAGTGAGGCTTCGGGCCATAACAGAAGCTAAATCTAAGAGTGCAAAATGGTCCGCGAGTTGGGGTCGGTCGCGAAGATCATTTCTGAAAACCTTTTGACCCGGGGGCTGAAAAGCCTCAATTTTCTTAAGGAGGAGGGAAATTGAATTCCGGCCAGGAGTTGACATTGAAAAGGGGGCTATTCTATGTTAATCTTGGACGCAGTTTGAAGGAGAATTCGGCCCGCTCATGGATCTTTTCGAAGCCACGAAGAAAAAAACAGAGGAAGAGCGAGACTTCATTCCCTTGGCGGATCGGATACGCCCAGAACGCCTGGAGGATTTCGTCGGGCAGGAGCGCCTTTTGGCCCCCGGCCGTTTTTTGCGATCCTTGATCGAGAAAGATCAGTTGCAATCGCTGATTTTCTGGGGACCTCCGGGAACGGGCAAGACTACATTGGCAAGCATCATCGCCCATTCCACCCAATCTCATTTCTTAGCTTTCTCTGCGGTACTTTCCGGAGTGAAAGAGATCCGCCAAGTGATCCAGGAAGCGGAAGAACAGAAATACCGGGGGCGGCGGACAATCCTTTTTGTGGATGAGATCCACCGCTTCAACAAAGCCCAGCAAGATGCCTTTCTTCCCCATGTAGAACGAGGTACGATTGTGCTCATCGGGGCAACCACGGAGAATCCTTCTTTCGAAGTGATCTCCGCGCTCCTGTCCCGTTGCAAGGTACTCACCCTGAGGGAACTCACGGGTGATGAGATCGGGCGCATCTTAGCCCGGGCGCTGGAAGATGAAGAAAGAGGGCTAGGAAAGCTTCAGGCAGAAGTAACTCCCGAAGCCCTAAGGCACCTGAGTGAAATGGCCCACGGAGATGCCCGAGTGGCGCTGAATGCTCTGGAGGCGGCTGTTCTGACCACAGCGCCAGACGCCGCTGGTCGGAGATTCATCTCACTGCCAATCGCCGAGGAAGCCATGCAGCGCAAGGCTTTGCTCTATGATAAGGAAGGCGAAGAGCATTACAATGTCATCTCAGCGCTTCACAAAAGCCTGCGGGGAAGCGACCCCGACGCTGCGCTCTA
>Ga0187886_1000795_pt1 | contig 33694 bp, 31 predicted proteins | sample June2016WEW_20_1_FD_133001 | JGI IMG/M metagenome (GOLD analysis project Ga0187886, IMG submission 133001) | Peatland microbial communities from SPRUCE experiment site at the Marcell Experimental Forest, Minnesota, USA - June2016WEW_20_150 | ecosystem: Environmental > Terrestrial > Soil >...
ACGACCTTAAGGACGGCCACCTGGTGCTTCGACATGCAGCAGACTGTCACGCATGTCCCGACTCACCAGTAACCGATCAAGTGTCACCTATGTCCTGAACTCAGACACTCTCGCCCCGACCACGCGTGATCCTTCGGACCACGATCGTGGCTGTGCGAGCCACGATCGACGGGTAGACGAAGCTCAGCTGGCAGCACCGCCCTCATCCCATAGCGGGCCGCGTGCGCGCTGAGATCGACCGTCGCCTCCTGGAGTTCGAGCACGTCGATCTGATCGAACAGCACCGACACGAGGAGCTGGCGGCCCCTGCCGCCCTTGGCCTTGACCCCCGTCTGGGGCAGTTCCCGCAGGTAGCGGATCGCCACGTCGGCGGGTACCGGCGCTCCCGGAGCTAGCGCACGACGAGGATCGTAGACGCCGCCAGGATCACGACGACCAGCAGGGCTACTCCCACGGCCATCGAGAGGTCATAGAGATAGCGGTTAGCGGAGAGGCGGCCCTTGCGCAGTCTGCCCGCGAGGCCGGCGGCGATGAGCCCCACTGCCGAAACCGGCGCGAACAAGGGGACCACGATGGCCACGACGACCAGGAATCCGTCCGCGGCCAGCAGCACCCAAGGGCTTTCACGAGGAGTTTGGATCACGTCTGTCTGCATGCTCTCACCAGTGATAGGTCGGGTTCCCGTACGCGTAGATGGTGACATCAATCGCCGGATACCAGGTCTGGATGGTGATCCACAAGCTGGTGCAGCTGAAGTAGCCCTGGGAGTAGGACTCGTACCACGTGCTGCCCTGGCCGCCGTACGTCGGGTCGTAGTAGACGCCGTTGTAGACCCAGCAGAGCCCCTGCACGCTTCCGGTTTCCCACCGAGTCGGCTGATTGGTCAACACGGAACCGTTCGAGCACCAGAAGAATTTGTTGGAGTAGGTAACGACCGCTGATCCCCACATGTTGTACCCGACGTGATTGATCCAGCCAAAGGTCCAACATCCAGAACCGACGACGGCCGGCGAGACCAGCCCGAGGGACTTGGTGTTTCCCGTCGGCCCAGTGGCTACCGTGACCTTCTCGGTGACCGGGGTCAGTGCCTCGATCACAAGGGTGCGATCGGCCGGCGAGAGCGCCCCGATCGCGGCGTCCAGCGATGGTGCCTTGGCGAGCTGTGCCAGCAAGTGGTTCGCCCGCGCCTGCGGGGTCGGCGCGGCTGCCATGACCGTTCCCGCCGGGAAGGCAAGCACCACCGAAAGCGCGACCGCAAGGGCGGCAACAGCCTTCATCATCCGACTGGTCATCAGATACCCTCCTGTGCACGAAATCGAGCTGTGCACGAAATCGAGCCGAAGCTTGCACACCCTATCGGCTTGTCGCAAGAGTCGCGCGTGACTTGGCCTCTTGTCAATACGACATATACCCACCAGCGCCGGCGCGCCCTCGACTGGACACGCGGACAACGGTGCGCTTGATCCCCGCGCGTGCTCCTTCAGCCTGGCATCGACTCCACCGCAGCCGACAACTTCGGGCCAAGGATCTTCACCCGTATGGTGTCGGCGCTAATCCTCTCGCCCCGACCATATACGGGTATTCGCAGCTCAGCCGGCAGCACCGCCGCCAGCCCATGACGGACCGCGTGCGCGCTGAGTGAGACCGTAGCCTCGCGCATTCCCAGGACGTCGATCCGGATCTGGAGGACCCACGCCCGGGTGCAAGAGCGGGCCGCGGCTGCCCCAGGCCGACCGGGACCAGACGTTCCTGCCGGGTACGTTCAGTGCTTCAGGCTTCTGATGGCGTCAGCGACCTCATGCAGCGTCGCGTCGAAAGGGGCACCAAACAGCGGCCCGGCATCCACTACAGACCCGGCTGATCGGAGCCCGGTCTCGTCCTTCCACTCGCAACTTACCCTAGCGGCCGGCAGGTCTTCGGGTTTCATGCCGATGGTCATGACGTCGATCAGCTCCCACACCACTTGACCAGGTGCCAGGACAGCAATCATGACGACCTCGCCGGGTTCGTATGTCTTTAGACTCCGGCCTGGCCCGGCGCGACCAAGCCTGTCGAGGAATGTGACGCCCACATCATGGGCAGGTGCTGCCCCGAAGTTCTCAATCCGCAAGCCGATGTAGGCTCCGCGCGTGTCGGCGAACGCAACCACCGACGCCCCTACACGCGCGACTCGCATCTCCTTGACCATCTGGCTCGTCGCGACAACGTAGGACAGGGTCAGCGCAGCAACTGCGAACGTGCCTATTGCTGCGAGAACTTGAGCCGCCGCCCCAATAGCCGAACTGACGGGTGGTCTGTTGGGTGCTGCGGAATTGTCCAGCTGCCAAAGCGCAGCTGTCAACGCGATAGCGACCACCACCAGGACGGCCGCCAGCATCAGGCCTACCACCTTTCGTCTCACTCGACCCGCCCTCCAAAGGATTCCCGGCCCATGCGAGCTGGTCCAGCGACCAGGCGCTTCAATCGCAACGCCGAGCAACTCGTTCCAGTACGAGTACCGTGCGCGCCCTGATGTTCGCCTTGATCACTTGGATCCGGCCCATCTCCTCAAGCATCGCACGTGCAAGTCCCGGAATAGACAAGCCATCGCCGCAGTACCTAGCGTAGTTCTCCGCATCTGCCCGGACGCCTCTTCTGTGTTCGTCCTGTTCCTCACTATCAAGGAACTCGATGAAATGAGCCGTCCGCAACAGCCTTTCTTCGAGACGCAGGCTCCTGCCAATTGGTTTCTGCGTCCCCGGCAGAAGGGCACCGTCACGTGCGTACTGCACGTAGGCGAGCCGACCGACGAGTTCCCTGATGTAATACTGGCCAGCGACAGTAGCGAACAGAATTCCATTCGGGTCAGAGAGGAGCTGCCTCGACTCGATCAAATCCGCGTTGGCGAGACTCTCGATCGCCAAACATATCTGGCTATGTTCATAGCCTACGCTGTCGAGGCCGTGCCAAACCATAGATTGCGGTGTGGCGTTCCGCTGCGCAACAAACGCAAGGACTCTCAGCTTAATCAGCGAATCCCAAGGTGAAACTGCGGACCCGTTCCCAAAGACGTTGCAGAAGAACCGCCTCGGGGGCCGGAAGAACGGGCCATGACCGAGGGCTGCGACCATGATCAGGCTATGCAGCCCTATGGGACCGCGGTCCCAGAATCCCAGTGGCGCCAGATGCGGCGGAAGGCCTCCAGGTGGACGAAGGAATCGCCAGATCTGGGTGTTCCGGGACGAGATGTACAACTCGACAAAGTCCAGCATACGCCGCAAGTTGTGATTGTACGCGCGCTCTACGAAGTCGCATCCCTCTCCGGTGCTCAACACCTCCGTAACCCGTCCCAGGAATGTCAGCAACTCCTCTCGGTGGGTGAACGTCACCTTCGGTTCGAGGGGAACATCTTCGACCTCAAACGGGCCTACACTTCCTCGTCGCACCAAGCTCATCAGAAGCCTCAGCCGCCGTCGCACAACCTCGTCGATTCGAGGAGGCGTGAGGTACATCACGGACAGCGTGTACTGTGAGGTCACTTGCTCCAAGATCCCCTTGATGGCGTTGTGCCGGACGACTAGCAAAAGGCCACATCCATGCCAAGAGGCCTTCTGGAGGACTAGGTGGACCAGCTCCTCCTGCTCGGCCATCTCCCACGTGTCGATGTTGTCGAGACAGATGACGACTGTCCTTCCCAGTGTGTGTTTGAGGTATCGAATCCGACCGCTGTTGAATCTGGGTACGTCCCGTCTCGTCTCTCGGAACCATTCCTGCTTCGCGCGGTCTCGCTCATCTGCAAAGTACGTGTCGATGGTGCGCCCGACGTTCTCGAAGTCGTACGTGTAGGCGAACACATCGGGCAACGGGGGGAGGCCGCCCAGGTGCTCATTGAAGTACTCGGTCAGTCCAAAATCGATACACGCTTCGAAGCCCCTTACTCTCGGCTCTGTCTGGAAGTACGCGCCGCGAACCTCGTCGCGGCCGAAGTCCAGATGCAGGAATACGAAATCCCTGAGAGCCGGTGACTTAGGCGCCTTGAACTGTATGAATCTGGAGAGGAAGGTCGTCTTGCCGCAGCCCACCCGGCCGACCAGCATTGTCGGGCGCTGCCCGTCAGACGACAAGAGCAGCTCAGCGAAGTGGGCATCAGCTGCATCAAGCGCCGAGCCGTCGTCCAGGTTCATGGACCCCCGGTCAGTGTTAGGCGCTTGTGTGCTGCTGAACAGCTCTGGGTAGTACGCCTCCATAGCCAAATCATGCGTGTAGCGCTCGTATCGATCCGCTACGAACAGGCGCTCGAACAGCGCCTCGGGGGTCAGGCCAGTGGTTTCGGCGAGCTGAGCCGTTTGTTTCGGGTCGTGCAAATCACAGAGAGCCAGGCGTAGCGATGAACCCAGTTCCCGAGCAAGCGAGTTGGACGGCCATTCTTCGTAGGGCTCGTTCTCGCATGGCTGGGTCCTAGGCGGTCTCACGGCGTCCACCCCGCGTGCATCGAGTCGTCCGTGCCAACCGCTGGACGAGCCAAGAATCGGCACGAGTCGCCGAATGATAGACGATAGCCGGCACGAGTCAAATCCTATGCGCAAGACACTGCTGCGACAATCCAATGATATTGGTCCAGATGCCACTATCGAAAGGCGCGCAGGTCTTCGATGCTCGGCAGGCTAGTGCCTGGGGCCGAGCCGGCCTGTATGTCCGGTCCGGTCGAGGATGCGCCCGCCCAGCTGGGACTCACCCGTCCCCACCATTGGGTACCGTCAACTGGCACTGCCGGTGCGGCCTGCTCGCCCCTTGTCCAGCCCCGAGCTCGGCCGCCCTTCTCGTCGAGAGGGCAAGGCGAAGGCACCGCTGCGGTCTCACAGGCGAAGACGGCTGCGTGCCGCTCACGCGGAGGGGCAGCGTCCTGGCGGTGTCGCTCTAGCGCTAGAGAGCGGACCGGAACAACCTCGGCCCGATGCTGCGCACCTTCACTCGTATGGTGTCGGGCCTAATCCTGGCGGGCCGCCGACCAAAGCGCGGCGTAGCCGGACCCTGAGCGTCAGTTGCCGGTTGGAGAGACGCTTGGGCTGGGCGACGCGGGCGGGAACTGCGTGGCGCCGCACGCTCCGACTTCGTCCGTGTAGTAAAGGTTGGCCACTTCCTGCTCCGAAGCCGGCCCGAAACTGGCCGATCCGGCCGCGTCGATCGTGATCAAGCCGCCCGAGGCGTTTCTCCACGAGCCGACGACGGAGCAGTCCGGGCGAAGCAACTCAATGCTGGCCTGCAGCTCGCCGACCTCCTCAAACCCGAGCACATCCACGTCCTTGTGGGCGGGGGCCTTCAATACGTGTATCTCGCCGTAGTCGTAGTGCAGTCGAACGTAGAAGTCCTCGCCCGAGCTGTTGCTAACGCCAACGCCAATCGAGTGCAGGCTGCAGCCGGCGACGATAAGGGTCGCGACCGCTGCAAGGAACAACGCCCTGACGGTCAGCCGCGATCGTGGATACGACCTCGATGCCAGGCTAGGTCGTTGCACTAGAGACACTCCGGTCGCATCGTGGTGGGCGGCAGGCACCTCGTGAATTCGACCACTTGGCCGCGGCTCCCGTCGACGACGGTCCGACTGCCGATCGGATCGCGCAGTTTCACTATGAGTTCGAGCCCCTGGCCGGCACCGTCTACGCCGAGGGTGATCGGCGGCGGGAGCGCTCTCACGGTGATCGTAACGGTCGTTGTCGTCTCGACGACACTCGTCACTCGCGTCCACGAGCGGTTTTCAGTCTCGGCCCCGACGACCAGAGTGTGCTCATCGACGACACGGTAGTACTCGATCCGCACGGCGCGATCAGTTACGAGGATCGTGCAGGCCGCCATGCCGATCAGGCAGAAGGCCACGAATAGAATCGTGGCGAGGACGATCCAGCGTCGCCGCGCCTTCCGGACCCTCATTGTCACCCCCAATTCGCTGTTCAGGCTCTGATCGCGCGCCTTGGATTCCTGGAAACCGCCGCTATCCTGTAACTCGGCCGCCTCCTCCGGCCGAGTTCCGGTCTGACTACCCTTGCTTTAGGCGGCACGCAGGCCCGATTCCGCGCAATCCCCGTGCGACAACGCGTCATGGTCCGTCGCCGCGCTGCAGCGCGTCAAGCGAGGGCTCGGCGCTCCAAGCCGTAAGTCCCCGACAGCACCTTCACCCGTAAAGTGTCGGGCCGACTCCTCTCGCCCCGACCATTCGAGTAGTTCAGCGGCCTACCCTCACCGATTCCGCCCGCACGATCCCCGCTTGGCGAGACTCCCGAGGGCGCTCGGCTGGATCTGTGGCCGACTCTTCGACTGCCTCACCGATTGGCCAGGCTGGCCAGGAACTCGGCGGGAGTCAGGACCGGCACGACGTCCCGTAGAACAAGCAGGTGCGAGTCGCCAGACACCAACACGTCCGCAGCCGCGGCACGCGCCAGGTCGAGCAGATACTCGTCGTCCGGGTCAGCGCTGAGCGGCTCCCCGGCCGGCGGCGGGTCGTCGTGGATCGTTCCCTCGTGGCCAATGAGCTCCATGTATGCGGCGGCTTCGGCCGCAGTGACATAGGGGCGGAACTTGGGGCGCCCCAGAACATCGCCAAGCTCGGCCAACAGGATCGGCGAGACGACGAGCTCGAAGGCGCCGGCGCGCAGCTCGAGCAGGAGCGCGGCGCTGGGACCGCCCGGACTGATCAGCGCCGAAACGAGTACGTTGGTGTCAAGAACCGCGCGAGGCACGCTTGTCGGCCCGGACCGCGTGGGTTTCCTCGACCGCGAGACGCATCGCCTCGTCCTCGCTCAGTCCGGAGCGGGCCCAGACGCTCGCGAGTACGTCGAAGCCGAGGTAGGCGCGCAGTGCCTCCTCCACAACTTCCGAGTCGCGCTTCTCCGTGCGGGCTGCGCGAACTCGAGCTGCCCGCATCACGTCCGCATCGACGTACAGGGTCACTTTCTTCTTCGTCGCCATGATTGCCATCATACCGGCATGATGGCATAGCGGCAAGACGGGTCAGAGCTGGCCTGATCGGAGGCGGCTTCTAGTCTCTTGGGGCAGGATCGGGGAGTTCGCCCCACCCTGCTCAGGCATGTGGCGGACGTCGTTTCCGCACATGCCCCGTGGAACTCGCTACGATTCTCTCAGGGCCTCCGGTTCGCCGGATTAGGGGTTGAGCATGCGTCGAATCGTTACGAATGCCATCGGCATCGTCCTCCTGCTCTTCGGGGTGCTACTCGTCGTCGCGGTGGTCAGTCACTCGGTCTGGTTCCACGGGAAACTGCCGCCGGACACCCTGCCGACGAATGCGTCGCAAGCCGAAGATGTCGCGTTCTCGGTCGCTTCGAACGCGGGATGTGGCAACTTCGACAGTGGATTTCCCCCATCCTCTCCAGCAGCTTGGGTGTTTGAATGCAGCATCGGGGACGTCCCGTACGGCATATATGTCTACGGTGGGGACGAAGCACGGTCGGTGGGCCTTGCCGAGCTTCGCGCGGATGGCCGTCCCTTCGTGGCGAAGGCCTACTACGCCGTGACGGTGCTTCGATCGGAGACCACGAAACACGATGCCTTCACCGCGACGCCTCCGCCTAAGTCGATCATGGATCCGTTCAGATAGGCTACCCAGGCAAACCCGGTGCCCTCATTACGCCGACCATCGCTCGTTCGCCGGAATTGACCGACCCCGACAACGCAGTTCCCCAAGACACCCACGGACCGGCCTAGGTTGCTACAACACAATCATGACGCCGGGGCATCGTCGCGTCTGAGTTCAGATGGCCAGCGGCAAGGCCAGGGCCGCAATCTGCCCCGGAGCCGGCGCGATCTCGTATCTCAGTTGGAAAGCGTAGGACTTACTCCTCTCGCCCCGACCATTTCCATCACTTGTTGCATCGGCAACAACCCGGCTTTCATCAGCGCCTGGCCTAGGAGCCAGGCGTTCGGCTCGACTCTCCGCCATTCAGTCGGGATCGCGGAGGAGCGGGCAGGTCATGCAGTGGCCGCCGCCACGGCCGCGGCCGAGCTCGGAACCGTCGAGGGTGATGACCTCGATTCCCGCCTTCCGCATCAGCGCGTTGGTTGACTCGTTGCGTTCGTAGGCGACCACGACCCCCGGCTCGAGCGCGACTACGTTGTTGCCGTCGTCCCACTGTTCGCGCTCGGCCTGCCAGCTGTCGCCGCCGGTCCCGATCACACGGAAGCCCTTGATCCCGAGCGCGTCACCGACGGCGTCGAGAAACGAGGCCTCGCGGCGGACGTCCAGCTCGCCGGCCCGGTCGGCCGGACGGACCGAGTACGCCGTGATCGAGTCCACTACGGACGGGAACAGCGTCACGCAGTCTCTGTCCAGGAACGTGAACACAGTGTCGAGATGCATGTGGGCGCGATCGCGTGACATCCCCGCCACGATGACCCGGTCCGCCGCGCCGGCGGCAAACAGGGAGAGCGCGATCTTCTCGATCATCTGCCCGGTGGTGCGCTCGCTCATCCCGATGAGCACGGTGCGCTTGCCGATCGGCATCATGTCGCCGCCCTCGGAGCTGACGCGGCCGAACGACTCGCCCTCCTGCTCGCGCGAGTACCAGAACTGGAACCCGGCGTCGCGGAAGAGCGGGTGGAAGCGGTAGATGGCCTCCACGTTGAGCGCCTCTAGCCGGCGGGCGGGCCAGTACATCGGGTTGACCACGACGCCGCCGTAGATCCAGGCCGAGGAATCACGGGTGAAGTAGGTGTTCGGCAGCGGACGGAGGACGAAGTCGTCCGCTGTCATGGCCGAGACGACCACCGACCCACGCCCCACGACCCCGCGTGCGAGGTCACGGCCTTCGCGTCCACCGAGGACATCGACGGCCTCGCGCTTGGTTAGCCCGCCGATGAGATGGTCCGCCAGGACGACCGGCTCGACGTCGTCGAGGTAGGCTCGGACCTCGTCGGCCATCCCAGCGCCGAGAGCGAAGGGAGTGACCGCACGCTCGAGGACCCACCTCCGGGCGTCGGGCAGCGCAAGCGTCTGGGTGAGGAGTTCCTCGAGGTACAGGACCTCGACTCCGCGGCCGCGGAGCAGATCCGCGAATGCGTCGTGCTGCTCACTTGCGCGCTTCACCCACAGCACGTCATCGAACAAGAGCTCGTCGTGGTTCGCGGGCGTCAGGCGCTTCAGCTCGAGATCCGGCCGGTGGATCATCACCCGACGGAGCTTCCCCACCTCCGAGTACACGCCGAACGGCGCCCGACTCGCGGCGGCCGGCTCTACGGTCGATGTCATCGGCGCTCCTTCTCGTTCCGTCTCCGGGGGGCCCGAGCGACGGCCCTTGGCCGCCAGACGCTCACATCATGAAGGTGGGTACAAGCCTCGTCCCGACCGACGATCCCGCCTAGGGCGGGGCCCAGTGGCGAGCTCAGTCCTCAGCTCACCGCTTTCTTCACCAGCGCGCCGATCCTTACCTCGTCGGCGGCGGTCAACTCCGTCAGAGCGAAGGCGGTCGGCCACATAGCGCCTTCGTCGAGGTTCGCCTCGTCGCTGAAGCCGAACGTCGCGTACCTCGAGTTGAACTTCTGCGCGCTTTGGAAGAAGCAGACGACCTTGCCGTCCTTGGCGTACGCGGGCATCCCATACCAGGTTCTCGGCGAGAGGTTTGGCGCGGTGGCCTTGATGATCGCATGGAGCCGCTCGGCCATGGCGCGATCCCGTTCCGGCATCTCGGCGATCTTCGCGAGCACGTCGCTTTCCCCGTCCGCCTTGGCCGCGCGCGGGCCGCGGCGCCCGGTCGCCTTCAGCTCTTGAGCGCGCTCCTTCATCGCGGCTCGTTCCTCGTCCGAGAATCCTTCGGACGTCTTGTCGATCGCAGCGGTGCTCTTGGCGGACTTCTGAGTGTCCTTCATTGCAGGTTTCCTCTCACCATACCTTCTCCATGACCTCGGCCGGTCGGGCTCTGGCGTCGCGGGCGCGCAGTAGGCGCCGGTTCAAGTCCGCGACCTCTCGGCTCACGGTGCAACGCTACGCCGTCAGGGGCGTGTGCTCAGCCCAACTCGCAGGGTGTTGCACGAGAGCGAACTCACCCGCACTCCTCAGGAGGTCTCCGAGCTTCGCCGGGTGTTCGTCACCCAACACGCTCCAGCCACCGGCGTTGGCCGACTACCTTGCACCCGAGTCGGAGTGGGACATTCAGGTCGTCACGGTCGGCTTGACTCCTCTCGCCCCGACCACAGCAACTAGTCGAGGTCATTCCAGGCTCGGTCCCAGCCTTGAGCCTTCGCTGACGCGCTCGGGTCAAGACTGACCTTCCGGGGCGCTGAGGACAGCTGACACCCGCGCGGCACGGCTACGGGGCAACTACGACGGTCACCTCGAACATACCCGCGCCGCCGGTGCACTGAAGTGCCTCGCCGCAGCTGCTCCGGCTCGCGGAGATGAGGGCGTTGCCCGGCGCAAGGGCCTTGAAGGTTGCAGTGACGGTGCCGCAGCCGGTGCCGGGGATGCATTTGACCGCGCCCGCGCCCGAGTAGACGGGTTGGCCGACCATGGTCATGACCGACGGGTCAGGGCTGTCGTGGACGGTCCAGTAGATGTTGTGCAGGACGAGCTTGACCGTCGCACCGACGGACACGGTGAGCGTCCGACCGCTATCGGCCTCGCCGAGTTCCGTCGTGCTTGTCGGACCGGCCGGCGTGGCGGGAGCCGTGCTGCCGGTGCCGGCGGGTGCCGGGCTGCTCATCGGGGTCGAGTGGCCGGAGGTCGCGTTCGACCCCGTCGCCCACGAGGTGAGTCCGGGCGACGTGAGCTCGGGGGCGTTCGAGGGCGATGCGCCCACGCCGGCGACGCAGGCAGCTGCCACAAGTGCCGTGCAGGCAGCGGTCGCCAGCGTCCGGGCGATGACGGTTTGACGAGAGTGGATCATGCCGAGGCCTCTGGTGTGATCGAGCCTCTGACGTTGGCCGACGCCGCGGAGTTTCCCGAGGGCGGCGATCTTCGGTGATCGCCGCCCTCGGGGGAGTTACTCGTCAGTGGCCGGACTCGCCGATCACGGGGCGGCGTTGACGAGACCGGCACCGTATGCGTCGGCGTCGGAGATGGCCCGGCCACCATTGTGGCAGTAGCCGGTCGGGCAGGCGTCACCGGTGAAGTCGCCCACCGACGTGTCGGTTGCACTCAACGGCTGAGTCGTGTTGCCACGGACGTGCTGGGCGCTGGCCTTGAGCATGGCCACGAGGGACAGCGGCTTGTGGCGCAGCGAGGGGTTGCGGCTGGCTATCAGGGCCACGACCGCCGAAACATGTGGAGTCGCCATCGACGTGCCCTGAATCGTGCTGTAGCAGTCATTGGGGTAGAACTTGGGTCCAAGAGCCGGCGAGTTGGCGAACGCTCCCGAACCCGTCCAACACGGGATCTCGACCGCCCAGTCGGAAGTGATGCTGAAGTCCTCATAGGCGGTCGTGCCGTCGGCAATCGTGTAGGGGAAGCCGGGCGTTCCGCCCCCGTCGTAGCGAGGGATGTTGAACTTCCGTGCGCCGCCCGGCGCCGCGATGTCGACGCGCGGACCGTAGTTGCTGTAGTAGGCGAGCTGGTTCTCTCGCCCGACACCGGTCGGCTGATGGAGATCGCTGGTCGGCTTGCAAGTGGCGCTGCCGGGTGCGCCCGTTCCGTCGGGCGTGTCGCCGATCGTGCCCGGGGGGCAGGAAGCCGACGGAGCAGCGACGACGTTGTTCGTGGCCGAAACCATGACGACGCCGGGAATCCCACCTGGAGTCTCGTAGAGCCCGTAGAGGTCGAGCAATGAATCCCCAGGAACGGTCTCACTGCCGTGGCTGAGCACGCGGCCGCCCGCGCCGACGCGAACGTGCTCGTTGCCGGCCGCGGCGACGATGAGCGTGCCCTTGTGCAGGGCATAGGCGACCGTCTTGACGTACTGCTGATAGACGAGCGCCTGGTCGGGCTGCGCGAGATCCATGTAGCCACCGAACGAGATGCTGACGACGTCGATGTCGTGATTGGCGGCGTAGGTGAAGGCTGCCAGGATCTCGGAGTCGTAGGCGTAGCCGCACCACTGCGAGATCTTCAGCGCCACGAGCTTGATGTTCGGCGCGATTCCATTGATGCCCAGGCCGTCGAGGGCGGCCGCGATGTTGCCGCCGATCCAGGAGCCGTGGCCATTCCAGTCGGTGTTCGCCGGGCCGCCATAGGTCGCGGCCATATCCGCGTCGCTGGCTCCGAAGTAAGTCGAGCAGAGCGGCGGGTCTTCGCTTACGGTGAAGTCCTCGACGTGCACCACCTGGGAGGCAAGCTCCGAGTGCGTGTAGTCCAGGCCAGTGTCTGCGACGCCGACAGTCACCGACTTGCTGCCGGTCGATGTCTTCCAGGCTTGCGGCGCTTCGATTCGGTTGACGTTCCACATCAGACCCGGCAGCGACATCGCCGGATCCGGGGTGACCTTGGAATGGCTGCCACCGCCCGCGCCGTGCGGCGTCAACTTCGGAGGCGTTACGGCGCCGCCGTCCGGCGGTGCCAGCTGCTCGATGTGGTCGGGAGCGACGCCCGACGCATGCACATCGCTCGAGAGACTGCGCAGGTTGCTCCCTCCTGCGACCACGAACGTGTCGATGTCGGGCAGCTCGTGGAGGATGCGACCGCCCGCGGCGGTGATGTCTGTTCGCAGACCGCTGTAGTCCCCGGCGCTCTTGGCGACGAGGATCCAGCGGTTGCCACCAGCATGGGTTGGGCCTGCGGCGGCGGCCGGTGGAGCCGCGGCCGCGGCGCTCACGATCATCACGGCGACTGAGGCCATAGCGATCCAGGGATGAATCCGTGTCATCATCGACTCCTCCCAAGGGCACTCCGTGCCCACGACACGTGCGGCGCGGTCTCGCCAGTGGCTCGGCGCGGTCAAGGCGACCTGTGTGAAGACCACGCGTCACCGCCCACCGCTTGCCGGCTCATGGTAGTGACTTGGACGCGGCCCCGGCAGCCGGTAGGGCGGCCTATATGGCTCGCTACCTATCTCGGCCTCAAGTCCTCTCGCCCCGACCACCTACGCGCGGCGCACTGAAGTCGCCGGCCGTGGAGCCGCGCCGGATGGCCGGGCGGCTGCCGGTCCCCCACCGATCGACCCCGGAGACTCCGGCTCGTGGCCGAGTGGGAGCAAGGCCGCTCGCGACCTGATAGCCTCTCTCTGGCGGCGGCCCCTGCCGCGACTCCACTCCCACCACGAGGGCGTGCAGGCTTGTCCGAGGCAACGCTACTGGGCCTGATCGCGATCTTCGCGCTGGCCGTCACGTTCGACTACATCAACGGGTTCCACGACACCGCCAACGCCATCGCGACCTCCGTCTCCACGCGCGCGCTCAAACCCGAGTACGCCATCTTCCTGTCGGCGACGGCCAATTTCGTGGGCGCCCTCGTCTTCGGGGTGGCGGTGGCCACGACGATCGGCTCCGGGATCGTCCAGGACAAGATGATCCTGGGGAACGGTTCCACCGTGCTTGCGGCCGCGTTGATCGGGGCGATCAGCTGGAATCTGATCACCTGGGCGCTGGCAATCCCCAGCTCGAGCAGCCACGCCCTGATCGGCGGGCTCATCGGTGCGGCCTGGGCCGCCGCCGGCGCGGACGCCGTCCAGTGGGGCAACTTCGCGTCCAAGGTGCTCGTTCCGCTCGTCAGCTCGCCGGTCCTGGGCTTCGCTATCGGCCTGACGCTCATGGTGATCTTGCTCAACTTCATCGCGCGGGCCAACCTGAGTCGCCTCTACCGGAAGCTCATGCGACGGGCGAGCGACTCGCCGGGTCGGGCACCCGACGAGATCCCAACGGACGGGACCAGCCCGGGTCGCATCAACGACCGATTCCGCCGCCTGCAGCTCCTGTCCGCGACGTACATGGCCTTGAGCCACGGCTCCAACGACGCTCAGAAGACGATGGGCATCATGACCCTGGCTCTCTTCAGCGCGGGAGCGATTCACGACAAGGGTGTCCCGGTGTGGGTGATCCTCATGGCGGCCACGGCGATGTCCTTGGGCACGGCCGCAGGCGGCTGGCGGATCATGAGGACGATGGGTCAGCGCGTCGTCAAGCTGGATCCGGTCCACGGATTCGCGGCCGAGACGACCGCCGCCACGATCATCCTGGGCGCGTCGCACCTCGGAATGCCCGTCTCCACCACCCACGTCATCTCCAGCGCCATCATGGGCGTGGGCACCAGCGACCGCTTCAACGCCGTTCGCTGGGGAGTGGCGCGGAGCATCGTCACCGCCTGGGTCCTGACGATCCCGTGCGCCGCCGTGATTGCGGCCGCCTCCTACCTTGGGCTCCACCTGCTGTCGGGCCCGATCGCAGCGGGCCTGCACGTCTTCGGCGTCTGAATCTTTCGCCTGTGGAGCCTCGCCCGGCGAGAGAAGCGCGGCCCGAGCCAGAGGGTATCAGTCCGTCTCGCGGCGCCTGAGCACGTATCCAACCCCACGCACCGTCTCCAGATACACAGGGTTGGCCGGGTCGGCTTCGATCTGGGCCCGCAGCCAGTGGACGTGCACGTCCACCGTGCGCGTCTCCCCGGCGTAGTCGTAGCCCCAGACGCGCTCGAGGAGCTGGTCGCGGGTGAAGACGTGGCCGGCGTTCCGGATCAGGAAGGCCAGCAGCTCGAAGGCCTTCGGCTTCACGGGCAGGACTTCCCCACCCCGGAGCAGCCGCCGGCCGGCAAGGTCGACCTTGACCTCCCCGAGATCGACCGTCTCGATTTCGGGCGCCTGGGCTTGCTGATCGGTCCGGCGCAGCAGGGCGTGGATGCGGGCCAGCAGCTCGCGGAGGCTGAACGGCTTGGTGACGTAGTCGTCCGCGCCAAGCTCCAACCCGACGACCTTGTCCACCTCCGCGCTCTTGGCGGTCAGCATCAGGATGGGCACGCCCGACTCGGCCCTGATGATGCGGCAGACCTCGGTGCCGCTCAGCTCGGGCAGCATCAGGTCGAGCAGGATCAGGTCCGGGTGGAGACGCCGGAAGGCCTCCACGGCCTCCCGCCCGTCCGCCGCCTGGACCACGGTGAAGCCCTCCGTCTCCAGGCTTTCGGCCAGCGTCTCGCGCAGTGTCCGCTCGTCATCGACGACCAGGATCGTTCGAGCCATCCAGCCTCCCTCCTACGGCGTGGTAGCCGCCTGAGCCTCGAGCCTCTCGATCGCGCGATCGATCCGGGCGAGCGTCCGCTCGTAGCCAAGGGCCACCATCGTGTCGAAGAGCGGCGGCGTGGCCGTCCGGCCGGTGATGGCGACTCGGATGGCCATGAACAGGTCGCCGGCCTTCCAGCCGCGATCTTCGAGGAGGCGCCGCAGCGGGGGCTCGATCTCGTCCGCCTCCCAGCTGACCTGGCCGACGTCGGCGATCGTCCGGCGGGCGGCGGCTAGGGCGGTCGCGATGGTGGCCGCGTCCCAGCGCTTCGGGATCAACAGGGCGGGGTCCGGCTCGAGGTCCTTCACGAACAGGAAGCCGATCACGTCTCCGACCGCGGCGAGGGTCGGCAGGCGCTCCTGGAGCACCGGCAGCAGAGCCCGCAGCTCGCCGTCGGAGGGCAGCCAGTCGATGCGCCCGGCGGCCAGCTCGGCCTCCAGGAAGGGCCGCAGCCGGTCCATCAGATCGTCCGGCGAGAGGCGGCGGATCCACTGGCCGTTCAGCCATTCGAGCCGCTCGCGATCGAAAACCGCGCCGGCCCTGTTGACGGTCGCGAGGTCGAACCGCTCGATCAGCTCGGCCAGTGAAAGGACCTCCTCCTCCGTTCCGGTCGACCAGCCGAGCAGGGCCAGGTAGTTGACGAAGGCCTCTGGAATGAAGCCCTCGGCCCGATAGTCGGCCACTGCGGTCCGGCTCTTGCGCTTGCTCATCTTGGTCCGGTCGGGATTCAGGATGAGCGGCAGGTGGCCGAACTGGGGGACCGGCGACCCGAGCGCCTCGAACAGCAGGATGTGCTTGGGCGTGTTGGAGAGGTGGTCCTCGCCGCGGATGACGTGGCTGATCGCCATCGCCGCGTCGTCCACCGCCACCGTGAAGTGGTACAGCGGCGTCGCGTCCGCGCGCAGGATCACCAGGTCGCCGCCAAGGGCGTTGGTGTCGATCTCGACGCGGCCGCGGACGATGTCGTCGAAGGCGATCGTGCGATCGGGCGGGACCCGGAAGCGGAGGACGGGCCGGCGGCCCTCCGCCTCGAATGCGGCCCGCTCGGCGGGCGTCAGGTAAGCGCAGCGGCCGTTGTAGCGAGCCGCCAGGTGGTTCGCCTCCTGGCGCTTGCGCTCGGCGTCGAGCTCCGCGGCCGAGCAGTAGCAGTGGTAGGCCTTGTCTTCGGCCAGCAGTCGATCGGCCGCCTCCGTATAGCGGGCCAGACGCTGCATCTGGCGGTAAGGGCCGTAGGAACCGCGCTCCGGCTCATCCCCCACTCCGGGCCCCTCGTCCCACGTCATGCCGAGCCAGTGCAGGCCGTCGATGATGTCGCGCTCGAACGCGACGGTGGACCGGGCCTGGTCCGTGTCCTCCAGGCGGAGGATGAACGTGCCGCCGTTGTGGCGCGCGAACAGGAAGTTGAAGAGGGCAGTCCGGGCCGTGCCCAGGTGGAGCGGCCCGGTGGGGCTCGGTGCGATGCGGACGCGGACGTCGGTCATGTCCTAAGTGTACGGGCGGCGGCCGGCGGCGGCCGCCTTCGGGACCGGCACCGCGACCCTGCCGGCCGGCGGGCGCCGGCGGGCGCTCGCCCCTTCAGAGCAGCTCGCCCACCGGCGCCAGCTCGAATCTGGCGACCGTCTCCCCAACGATCTCGCCCCTCGGATCGAGGGCCAGCGGCCGATGGTAGCGGCCCAGGGCTCGCAGGGCGGCCGCATCGAGCACACCGAGCTGCTTGAGCGTCTCCACCGAGGCGGCTGTGTAGGCCCGCTTGACTCCGCTGCCGTCCTCGATCTTCAGAGCCACGCCGGCCGCCCTGGCTCCGCCGGGCCCCGGCAGGATAGCGAAGCCGCGCAGCCCTTCGGCCCCGCCCTTGCTCAGGACGCGGCCCGGCACGGCCTTCATGACCGAGGTATCGAGCCGGTCGCGGCTGCCGGCCACCATCTCCGGGTTGGCCAGCATGGCATCGCGAATCCTGGTCAGGGCATCGGCCAGGCCGGCGCGCGAGTCGGAACCGGGGATTGCGGCCGGGTCGGCCAGGAGCGCAAACGCCCGAGCCACCTCGTACAGCGGGAAGGCGTAGGTGGGCACGCCGCAGGAGTCGACCGAGGTGACGAGCATCTCCGGCGTCGTGGCGAAGGCGCGCGCGACGGTCGCGGCGTAGAGGCGCTGGACGGGATGGTCGGGTCGCCAGTACTCGGCCGTCGGCCAGCCGTTGATCCTGCACAGGAGCAGGAGCGAAGCGTGCTGGCCCGAGCACATGTGTCGAATCGGCCCGGGCTTCTCGCCATCCCGGGCCAGTCGAGCCGCGGTCAGGGCATCGAGGGGAGCCCCCTCGGACCCACAGGCGAGCAACTGCTGTGTCAATCCGGCCCGACGGAAGACGCCCTGGAGCGTCCTGACGTGCAGGTCTTCGCCCGAATGCGAGCCGGCCATCATCGCGAGCTCGGCCGGCGTGAGGTCCAGCTCCTCGACACCTCCGGCCTCGACCAGTGCCACCAGCCCGAACGGTTTCACGGCCGAGCGCAAGTTGACCACGGTCTCGGGATCGCCCAGGACGCGGCGCACGGTCCCGGCGGCGGTCACCTCGACGACGGACCCACGGTGACGGCTCTCGACGACGCCGCCGCGAACCTGGCGGACCAGGACGGGCGGCGTCCGGGGCGACTCCTGCGGGCGGGCGACCTGCTTGCCGCGGACGTGGACCGTCCGAGTCCGCGTGACTCTTGGCGAGGCCGGCTTTGGGGCCGCGTCCGCCGCCGCCGGCCGGGATGGCCCCGTGTCAGCCTTGGACGCGGCCGGCTTCGCCGGCACAGAGGGCGCCCGCCCACGATTCGGGTCGGCACCCGGCCGCGACGGCGACATCTACCCTCCAAAGTCCAGGCCGGGGCCGCGCGTCAGCTATGCGGCCCAGAGCGCCGGCCCCGACGGGCCGGCGGTTCGAGCATACTCCGGCTTTGGCCGAGAGGGGCAGGGCCCCGAGACTTACGTGTCGTGCCGTGAGGGACCGCCTGGGTGGCGCTCCCGCCGGCGCGGGGATTCTCGGTCCGGACCGTCCGTGGGCAGGACGCGGTCTCGGTCGGGAGATCCGGCGGCGGCGACGCCGCGGCTCCGCCGGCTGCCCGCGCGGCGCGCCGAGAAGCCCAACCTCGCCGCAGCCGCCTCATTCCACCCGGCGTGAGCAGGGCCACGACCAGCAGGGCCATTACACCGAGGAGGATGAGCTGCTCGGCACAGAGCGCGCCGAGAACCCGTGCGTCCCGCCACGTGAAGGCGGCCATGAACCTGGCCGCGGCCCAGAGAGCGAGTATGGCGACGAAGCCTCGACCGCCGACCAGCACGTGCCACTCGCGTCGGGGCGACCAGCCCGGTCGAATCACTCTCCGCCAGCGCCGGAAACGAAGCCGCAGCAGTAGCGGCAGGACGACGACGATGGCTGCCGCAAGGAGGACCAGCACGCCCTCCAGAGCCTGCGACGGGAGCGCCGCGTAGCCCGGGTTGGCGCTTCCCCACGGCCCGGGCCCGGCGTAGCTCGTAGCCCAGGATGCCTCGGAGTAGGCTCCCTGGCCCGTTCCGCCGAGCGCCATCGCCAGCTTCCCAAGTCCGAGCCCCAACAAGACCGGGACGCCTGCCAGGCCCAGCCATCGGTCTATCGGGGCCGCCAGGAGCCTCCCGACAGCGAGCCCGGAGAGGGCACCGAACAGTACGGCCAGCGTGAGGGCAAGCCCGCCCTGGCCCGGATCGGTGAGAGCTGACGGATTGGCCCCGTAGTAGTCCAGGTGGATCAGGCCGTAGTCCAGTCGCCCACCGATGACCGCGCCCGGCACGACCCCGAACGCGACCAGGATGAGGTCGTCGCGCCGCAACCGCACGCGGGAGTCGCGGGCGCCCGACCCGGCCGCATCCAACGACCCTTGAGCCCGGCCTCCCAGGAGCGCGATCAGCACGAGCACGAGGAAGATGACCCCGCCCAGGGCCAGCGTCTCGAGACGAACGGTCAGCCCGAATGGCGCGACCGTCGGATCGAAATCGAAGCGGGTCACATCGAGCACGGTCCGCAGTTTACCGGTCGCGCGACCTCCCGATCTCGCGGCGCGGAGCGGCTCCGGCCAGAGGGCGCCTGCGGGACCTGGTCAGAACAGCGGGGATGAGGCCGTGGCCGCAGCTTCCCTACGAGAGAGGAATCTTCGGCAAGACGTGGGCCGAGACGTCCGCGTCGCTTGCCGGAGTCGGGACATCCCTGAAGAGGGACCAGTCTTCGACGTGCTCGACGGACCCCTGCGGTTCGATCCGCGCGGTGGGGCCAAGCGTCTCGATCTCCAGCATACCCGCCTCGGTATACGTCTCCAGCGAGCAGCCGAGGTCGGGATAGGCGGCGCCTGGCACGTATGCCACTCGCTTGACGAACAGATGACCGTTCCTTGCATAACCGATCCAGCCCGCGGGGGCCATCAGGCCAACCTTCTGCGGGCCTGCCTGGGTGGGGTCCTCGCGGAGCTGGATGAAGGATCTCCCAATGCGCCACCGCGGATCGCTCAAGTCGGTGTACGCCCAGTAGGTCAAGGTATTGGTGGGCAGCAGGTTCTCGTCGTGCGTGCCGCGCGGAGGCAGCGGCAGGATCGACGTTCCCCCGGGCGCCATCACGCTGATCGCCCATGGAGCCAGCTCCACCATCCACATGTTCAGATTCCGCAGCCGGTGCGTAACCCGAACGCTGGCCGAGTCCGGGGCGAGGCGAATGTCTATCTCCTTCTGGATCCCCGTCGTCTTCTCGACCGGCTGGAGCAGGCGCACGAATGGGCCGTGGTCCTCGAGGGCGATCGCCGAGTTGTCCGGAGACGTGGTGCGGGGGGAAACCTCGGGTGCGTGCCACAAGCGATGGCCGCCGTAGATGCGCCATTCATCGCCCCCGGTTCGCCCGATCTGGTCGGCGTATTCCTTGAACTCATTCTCGTCGTCGACGAATCCGCAGCGGATGATGCGCGGTCCGACGTCGGTCGTTACGACCAGATCTATCAGGTCGTTGGACAGGCGATATGAGTTCTCCCAGCCGCAGTAGTTGACCTTCTCGATGTGCGCTGGGGCATTCAAGGAAGCATCGACGCCTTCCATGAGTCCTCCATTCCCTGTTCGCTCATCAGGGTGGCGTGCCGACTCGAGGTGGCAGTTCGCTCCGCGCCGACGGTCTACGCGGGCGCCCTCAGGATAGGTGAACAGGAGCCGGATTGCCCGACCCGGCTGTGACATCGCCCGCGACACGACCCTCAGGTTCGGCGACTTGCCCCCCTGAATCCCGGCACCATGCCGCGAGTGTCATCCAGCCGACATGCGTAGTGTCGGCTGGATGCTCCGCGACCGCCCCTCTTCGTGGCTTGATTCGATCATCGACGACGGACCGGTCAAGAGCCGGTGTGGTGTCGAGTCGAACGGGGGGTGGTCGCCCGATGTGCGGTGTGAGCCGCCCCGAGGGGGGTCGGACGGGCGATGGCGCCGGCCCCGGGATCCCGGGGGCCGGGACCGGCGCTCGACCTGACCGCTAGCCAAGGAAAGCCCCGGCCGGACGGGACCGCCGGGGCTTTCCCGACTCAGGCGAGGGGCAGAAAGGCCGTGGCTGCCTGGCAGGACCGGCCTCAGCCTCTCACCGCCCCCAACGTGTCGACCAGGCTCCGAACTGCACCGGCCGAGACGTGCAACGCCTCGAGCTCGGCCTCGGTCAGAGATACCTCGATGATCCGCTCCACGCCTGAGGCGCCCAGGATGATCGGCACACCCATGACCAGGCCGTCGATCTTGTACTCGCCGCGCAGAAGCACCGCACATGCGAGGACCCGCTTCCGGTCGTTCAGGATGGAATCGACCATGTGCAGCACGGACGAAGCGGGCGCGTAGAAGGCGCTTCCGGCCTTGAGGAGAGCCACGACCTCCGCACCGCCCTCGCGGGTCCGCTGCACCAGGGCCGCGATGCGATCCGGCTTCATCAGCTCGGGCAGCGGTATTCCTCCGACCGTGGAGTACCGCGGCACCGGGACCATGGAGTCGCCGTGGCCGCCCAGCACGAAGGCCGATACGTCCGATGCGGAAACGCCCAGATCCTGGGCGATGAACGACCGGAAGCGGGCGCTGTCCAGGACGCCGGCCATGCCGATGACTCGCTCGCGCGGGAAGCCGCTGGCTTCCAGGGCGACGTGGACCATCGCGTCGAGCGGGTTGGTTACGATGACCAGGATCGCGTCCGGAGAGTACTGGATCGCCTTCCGGACGACGTCCCGGACGATGACCGCGTTCTTCAGAAGCAGGTCGTCACGAGTCTGGCCCGGCTGGCGTGCCATCCCGGCCGTCACGACGATGACGTCCGACTCGGTCGTGTCGGCGTAATCATTGGTGCCGTAGATCATCTGGTCGTGGTGCTGGAGCGGCGCGGCCTCGACCAGATCGAGAGCCTTGCCCTGCGGCAGCCCCTCGACGACGTCGACAAGGTAGACGTCGGCTACGCCCGCCTCGGCGATCCGCTGGGCCGCGGTGGCGCCGACGTTGCCGGCACCAATGACCGTGACCTTGCGTCGACAGACTGGCATTGGAACCTCTCTCTTGCGGGACGCCGGCGGAGGGAGCCGGCGCGATTCGATCGCGGTACGGGCCGGCGCTGGCATCTCGCCGGCCGACAGCGCGGATCGTACCCGGAACTGCGGCCGGCGGCGAAATACCCCTGCCCAAGCCGGCAGGTGCTACGCCAGGCGCGACACCGAGCCCGAAAGCGTCCCGGCGGCCGGGGTCGGGTCCGCCGCCGAGGTCACGGATCCACTCCAGCCGCGGCGCAGACAAACGGCCGCTGCGATCCCGATAAGTAGCATCCCGTGCCGGCCCATGTCCAGCTCGGTCAGCGGCGAGATGCCGATGAAGAAGGCCACTGGCTCCCGGAGTGACGCCGGGCGCAACGGTCGTCTGGCAGCGCCGGCCGGGCTAGGGCCCGGTGTGGCGCTGGCTGCCACGCGCCCGTAGCCGCCGGCAGCACCCTTTGCGCGGTCAGCTTTCGCCGATTCGGTAGCCCAGGCCGTAAACCGTTTCAATGGCCGAATCCGGGATGGCGGCCGCGAGCTTGGCCCGCAGATTCCGGACCGTGACCTGCAGAAGGTGGGTCTCGTCCTGGTAGCCCGAGCCCCACACGGCCTCGAGTAATTCACGATGACCGACTACGCGGTCCGGGTGTTCAGCCAGGTGCTGCAGCAGCCGGAACTCCGTGGGCGTCAGGTGGATTTCCATACCTGAGACCTGGACCCGGTGGCGGACCGGGTCGAGAACCAGCCGTCCGCGCCGGATCGACGTCCCGCTCATGTCGTCCCCGGGATGGGCTCGGCGAAGCGCTGCCTCGATCCGCGCCATGAGCTCGGGGAAGCTCAGGGGCTTGGTGATGTAGTCGTCCGCCCCGAGGCTCAGGCCGTGGACCCTCTCGGCCTCGGTCGCCCGGGCGGTAACGAGCAGGACCGGAACATGGCTGGCTGCCCGGATCCGCTCCAGGACCTGCCAGCCGTCCCTGCCGGGCAGCCCGATGTCGAGGAGAACGATGTCCGGCTCCTCCGCCTCGAAGATGGCCAGCGCCTGTGGACAGTCGCCGGCCATCTTCGCCTCCCAACCGTGGCGCTCGATCCAGAGACGCAGGAGGCTCGCGAACTCCCGCTCGTCCTCGACGACGAGGACACGCCGTCCGCCGGCCGGACGACCCTCCAGCTCCGCCGAGGTCATGCTGTTCCTCGCTCAACAGGCGGGGACTCACTCGACCGACCGGCAACGGAGCCGGCAGCCGCCGAACGTCCCGCTGCGGCGCGATCATTGCCTCCCCTCGTCCAGTCCTCAACGGCGAGCGGCAGGTTGAGTGAGACGCACGTGCCACCGGGCCTCTCTTCGAGCCTGATCCGGCCACCGTGCGCCTCCACGAGCCGCTTGCTCAGGTACAGTCCGAGCCCGATACCGGGCGTCCCCGACGACCTGGCATCGCGGCCGCGATAGAAGCGGTCGAAGACTCCCTCGCGCTCCTCCGCGACGATCTCCGGCCCGTCGTTGTCGACGGTGACGACCGCCTGATCGTTCTCTCGCCGGACTCGGATCGTCACCATCGACCCTGCCGTGCCGTACTTGCGCGCGTTGTCGAGGAGATTGGCCACGACCTGTCCGATGCGGATCGGATCGGCATACACGGGCGGCAGATCGGGCGGCACGGAGAGGCTGACTGCGAGCGAGCCGGGCATCTCGGCGACCTCATCGATGATCGACTTGAGTAGCGGCCCGAGCGAGATCCGGCGAGGGTCCACGGCGAGGCGATCGCTCTCCAGCGTTGCGACGTCAAGGAGCTGGTCGACGAGCCCGCCCATCCGGTTCGCCGTGCCATCGATCCGTTCGATGAAGCCGCGCCTGGCCGTCTCGTCGAGGTCGAGATCGAGCAGGCTTTGCGAATACCCGCTGATGATTGCCAGCGGGGTGCGCAGTTCGTGCGAGACGGCGGCCACGAAACTCGACTTGAGCGCGTCGAGCGCCTGGCCGGCGCGCAGGTCGCGGAAGACGGCGATGGCGGCGACTTCGGCGACGGGTGTACGAACGTAGGTCGCCGATACGGGGATCCGGGCGTCCGCCGGCCCGATCGTCGTCTCGTCTAGAACGATGATCGGAGCTGCCCCGGTCAGGACCTGTCTGAACGGGCACTCCGGGCCGCCGCGGTTCGCGCGCGCGGGCAAAGCCGCGTCCCCGGATGCCGGCCCGTCTCCATCCTCGATAACATCCGGCGAGAAGCCGCCGACGCAGCCGAGATACTCCCCGCAGCTCAAGGGTCCCGACTCTCCGTCGGCACGACCGAGGAGCGATACTGCGGTCGCGTTGTGCCGCACCACCCGACAGTCGGAATCAACGGCGACGATCGCATCGCTGGCATTGTCGAGCACGGCGGCGAGGATCAACCGTTCCTCCTCGAGCGCGGACTCGAGCGACGCGAGCGACGCGAGCCTGGTAGCCCGGGCGAGGTCGCGCCCGAGTTCGTCTGTCTGCCTGGCGGGCGTTTCGCTCGTCGGGCGTCGAGCGGTAGCTACGAAACCCGGAAGCCCGACGCCTGGTTCCCATTCGAGGGCTTCGACGGCCACCCCGTCGCAGCCGTTCAGGCCGCACCAGGCCGCGGCCGCCTCGACGTCCTCGAACCTCACCGGGAACTCGCCGACGCGACCGTCGCACCCGCTCGATACCGCGAGGAGGTCCAGAGCAGAGTCGGGCGCCCCAGCGGCCCAGACCGCCGCGGCCGGCGCGTCGCGCAGTTCGCGCAACTCCGATAGGGCGTGGCCGGCCGCGGTGACCGCCAGTCTCTCGCGTCGTGGCCGCGGATACAGCCCGGACTGAGGCAAGGTCGATCCTCGGGTTCGTGCCCAAGAGAGTGGGCGCTCGTCGCCTCGAACCCCGGACGCGAACCGTATGCCCTCGATCGTGGACCGGTCGGGCTGGGACGTCAACGTCGGCCGGGCGAGCTCTCGACTACGAGCCGCTGGGCGGCACTACTGGTTCTCCGCTGGCACAGTCGCCCGCTCCGAGGCGTCGACGCCGCGGCCACCGGGCCACGGCCTGGCGCAGCCGGGCGCCTGACATTTCGAGAATGATTTGAGGATTCGCGGCTACCCACTGGACTAGAGTGCCAGGCGGGGTCGCGCCCGCAGGCTATGCGCCCGAGTAATCACGTCCGCGAACCCGTGTTGGAAAGGAGGAACGAGCGCTCAAGCCCTCGTCTGTGTGTTCCGCGGCCGGGTTGCACAGCCGCGAGTCGCGATCTATCGCCGAGGGCATCAACGCCGACGGCTCGAAACCAGTTCGACGTCAATCGGTACTCCTGGTAGTCCCCTCTCGCAGCCATATCGAGGGAGTCAGCCAATGTGGGAAAAGTTCTTAGCTGAAGTCTTCGGAACCGCGACGCTCGTCCTGTTGGGCGACGGCGTCGTGGCGGGAGTCCTGCTCGCAAAGACTAAGGTCAATGCCCTGTCGGGCGGCAACCCCGACGTCGCCGGATACCCTGCCGCCTCCGGCTGGATCGTCATAACCTGGGCATGGGGTTTGGCCGTGTTTTGCGGCGTGGTCGTGGCGGGGCCGCTCAGCGGTGCCCACCTCAATCCAGCCGTGACGCTCGGCCTTGCAGTGATGGAAGCCATGAAGCAAGGCAGCACCGGCATAACCTGGCAGGCCGTTCCGCCCTACATCGCCGGTGAGTTCGTCGGAGCCTTCATCGGGGCCTCCCTCGTGACCTTGCATTACTGGGACCACTTCAAGGCCACCGCGGACAAGGGCCTCAAGCTGGCCGTGTTCTGCACCGGCCCGAACATCCGCAACTACCCCCTGAACCTGATCTCGGAGATCATCGGCACTTTCGTGCTGGTCTTCGTGATCTTCTGCTTTGGCCAGTCGCATAGCCTGGCCCCGGCGACCGTGGGCGCGCTGCCGGTTGCCCTGCTCGTGGTGGTCATCGGCCTCTCCCTCGGAGGCACGACCGGATATGCGATCAACCCCGCCCGCGACCTCGGCCCGCGGATCATCCACGCCGTCCTGCCGGTCCCCGGCAAGGGCGGCTCCGACTGGGCGTACTCGTGGGTGCCGGTCATCGGCCCGCTCATCGGCGGCGCCCTCGCGGCGGTCGTCTACTACGCCGGGTTCACGAACTTCATTGTTCTCCAGATTCCAAAATAGTCGTCCCCCCGTCGTACCGCCGGCTCGAAACCAACGCGCCGGCGGGACGACGACATGGGGGCTGACGCCATCCAAGCGACGAAGAGGTTCGCTCAACAGGCTCACCAAGGCCCACCAGGGTCGGGCGAGCTACCTCGGAGAGCGCAGCGCGGGTCACCACGGCCCCGGCGCGACTCCTGGTATCTGCTCCCAAAGGCAGCCGCGAACAGGTACTGCCCGGCCGCCTGATCGGAACGTTTTCCTTATCGAAGCTAACGAGGTGAGGTCCGAATGGCCAAGTATGTCGGCGCCCTTGACCAGGGCACTACGAGCACGCGATTCATGATCTTCGACCACAGCGGTGGCGTGGTCGGGATCGATCAGAAGGAACACGAACAGATCTACCCCAAGCCTGGCTGGGTCGAGCACGACCCCGCAGAGATCTGGACGCGCTGCGTCGAGGTCATCCGCGGCGGGCTCAAGAAGGCGGGCATCACCGCCTCGGACCTCGCTGCGGTAGGCGTGACCAACCAGCGCGAGACGACCGTCGTCTGGGATCGCAAGACCGGCAAGGCCGTCTACAACGCGATCGTCTGGCAAGATACCAGGACCGACGTGATCATCAACGAGTTCGCCAAGGACGGCGGCCAGGACAGGCTGCGCGCCAAGGTTGGCCTGCCGCTTGCCACGTACTTCTCGGGCCCAAAGGTCAAGTGGATCCTCGACAACGTCGCCGGTGCTCGCGCGAAGGCCGAGGCGGGCGATCTGCTGTTCGGGAACATCGACACCTGGTGCATCTGGAATCTCACCGGCGGCCCCAGCGGCGGCGTCCACGTCACCGACGTGAGCAACGCCAGCCGGACGATGCTCATGAACCTGGCGACCCTCGACTGGGATCCCGACATCCTCAAGCTGATGGGCATCCCGCGCTCGATGCTGCCGGCCATCAAGGCCTCCAGCGCCGTGTACGGCAAGGCGGTCGGCGACCTGGCCGGAATTCCGGTCGCAGGCGACCTGGGCGACCAGCAGGCGGCCCTCTTCGGCCAGACGTGCTTCTCGGCCGGCGAAGCCAAGAACACCTATGGCACCGGCTGCTTCATGCTCCTCAACACCGGCACCAAGGCCGTTCCCTCCAAGAGCGGCCTGCTTACCACGCTGGGCTACAAGATCGGCGACCAGCCCGCGGTCTACGCACTCGAGGGCTCGATCGCGATCACCGGCGCCCTCGTCCAGTGGCTGCGTGACAACCTGGGCATGATCTCGTCGTCGGCCGAGATCGAGACACTCGCAAAGACCGTCGACGACAACGGCGGCGTGTACTTCGTGCCGGCCTTCTCCGGGCTGTTCGCTCCGTACTGGAAGAGCGACGCCCGTGGTGTGATCGCCGGCCTGACACGCTACGTGAACAAGGGCCACATCGCCCGGGCAGTGCTCGAGGCGACGGCCTGGCAGACCCGCGAGGTGCTCGACGCGATGAACGCCGACTCCGGCGTTCCGCTTACGGCCCTCAAGGTCGACGGTGGCATGGTCTTCAACGACCTGCTGATGCAGTTCCAGGCCGATGTCCTGGGCGTGCCGGTCATCCGGCCGAAGGTCGCAGAGACGACCGCCCTGGGCGCCGCCTACGCCGCCGGCCTTGCGGTCGGCTTCTGGGCGGCGGTCGAGGACCTGCGAGCGAACTGGCAGAAGGATCGCGAGTGGACGCCCAAGATGGACGCCAAGACTCGCGATAAGGACCTCAAGCTCTGGAAGAAGGCCGTGACCCGGACCTTCGACTGGGTCGAGTAGCAATAAACGACGGGCCCGATGGGCCGGCCTATGCCGGCCCATCGGCGTCAAGACGGCCAGAGAGAGATGTCCCAGGCAAGCAGCGCTCCCCATGTCGTCGTCGTCGGCGGAGGTGGGACCGGAGCTGCAGTCGCGCACGACCTCGTGCTACGCGGGATGTCCATCACGCTCGTCGAGCGTGGCGAGCTCACATCCGGCACGACAGGCCGTCATCACGGCCTCCTGCACAGCGGTGCCAGATATGCGGTGAAGGACCGCGAGTCGGCTGTCGAGTGCATCGAGGAGAACCGGATCCTTCGCCGCATCGCTCCAGGGTCGTTCGAGTTGAACGACGGGCTGTTCGTCGCGATCACCCCGGAGGACGAGGCGTGCGAGCCGCTGTTCTTCGAGTCCTGCCTCGCCTCAGGCGTCCCCGCCCGCAGGGTCACGCGCGAAGAAGCGCTTCGCATGGAGCCCAACCTCAACCCTGCTCTCCGCTGTGCGGTCCAGGTCCCGGACGGGACGATGGACGCGATGCGGCTACCACTCCGCTTCTTCGCCACTGCCAGGAGGAACGGGGCGACGATCAAGCCGTTCACGGAGGCCGTGGCCATGACGATCGTCCAGAACCCCGGCGGCCGTTGCGTCACGGGAGTCGCCGTGCAGGACCACATGAACGGCCGGCGCTACGAGATCGGCGCGGATATCGTCGTGAACGCGACCGGGCCCTGGGGCGAGAAGATAGCCCGCTTGGCCGGCGTCGACGTACCCATCCAGCCATCGCCTGGGATCCTCGTCGCCGTCCGCGGCCGCTACTGCAACATGGTGATCAACCGCCTCCACGAATCCGGCGATGGGGATATCGTCCTGCCCCAGCGCGAGCTCTCGGTCATCGGCACGAGCTCTTGGGTGACCGACGATCCGGACCATCTCGCGGTGCCGGCCAACCACGTGGAGGAGATGTTCCGTCAGGGATCGGCGATGATCCCGGCCATCCGATCGGCCCAGACGCGTGCAACATGGTCGGCCGCGCGACCTCTGATCGGTGAGCGGGGCGCCTCCACAGGACGCGAGCTGAGCCGGACGTTCAAATGCTTCGACCACGCGGCCGAAGACGGCGTCGAGGGCTTCGTGACGATCTCCGGCGGCAAGGCGACAACGCTCCGAGCGATGGCCGAGGCGACAGCGGACGTCATCTGCAGGAAGCTCGGCATCGAGAGCCCGTGTCGGACACGGGAGTATCCCCTGCTTGCCCACACGGACTACTACGCATGACCGACGTCATGGACCCCGGATTCGACACCCATTCCACTGAAGCCCCGGGCCGGCCGTTCCGTTTTCGCGTATTCCGCTACAAGCAGGGCGACCGGGCACCCCACTTCGAAGAGTTCTCCCTCCACGTCGCCGAGGATACGACCGTCCTCGACGCTCTCACGGCCATCCGCAACCGGCTCGACCCGACTCTCGTTCTCCGCCATTCGTGCTTCCACGCTTCGTGCGGAACGTGCGGCCTGCGAGTCAACGACAGGGAGGCGATGGCCTGCGTCACGAAGGTGGTGGACCTCAAGAGCCCCGTCATCAAGGTTGAACCGATTGCCAACCAGGCCCTCGTGGCCGATCTCGTGACGGACATGGTCGACTTCTACGCCAGGTTCAACGCGATCGGCCGAGCCTTCGTGCAGGCCGTCGCCGGGCCGCCGGATGCAGCCACACCGGAAGGCGTCGGCCACTACAGCCGCTTCGAGAACTGCATCGAATGCGGCCTCTGCCTGTCGGCCTGTCCTATCGTCGCCAGCGACCCGCGCTACCTGGGACCCGCCGCTCTCGCGGCAGCGTGGCGCGCCGTCGAGGAGCCACGCGGGCTCGATCCGAACGCAATACTGCAGCTCACCGACGATGAGCAGGGGAGCTGGCGGTGCCACGCCGCGTTCGAATGCTCGGAGGCGTGCCCGGCGAACGTCGATCCGGCCGGCGCGATCATGCTCCTGCGACAGCGACAGGTGGGCGAGCAGCTTCGGTCAATGCTTGGCGGGAGGCGCAGGTGAGCGAGCGTCTGGTCGAGCAGAGCCCGGCGGGACGGGAAGGGGTCGACTCGGCGGCGGTCCAAAGACGGACGGACGGCGCGAGTCCTCGCCGGCGGGGCGTAGCCAGTTGGGGAGATCCCAGAGGTCGCCGGCTCGGCGGGTGGGCCTTCGTGCTCCACAGAGTCACCGGGCTCGGAATCCTGATCTATCTCTTCCTACATTTGGCGGTGCTATCGCTGCTCGCCCGCGGGCCGTCGGCCTGGGACGACTTCGTCTCGATCGCCCTGAGCCCGTTCTTCCTGTTCTTCGATGTGGTCCTCATCTTCGGCTTGCTTGCGCACGGTCTGAATGGAATTCGCGTGACGCTCGTCGGCTTCGGCCTGGTGGTCGATCGACAGAAGGCGATGTTCGTGGCGCTCATGGTTCTCGGCGCGATCATCCTGATCGTCGCCGCCCTGCGCATCTTCGAGGTCGGCTAGAGGTACATGGCGATGCAAGAGCAGCCGGCAGGCGGTCCGAACCGAACGAGGTGGACCCCTTCGGGCGAGGAGCAGAAGCACACGTGGGGCTGGGTCCTGCAGGCAGTGACCGGCATGCTCGTTCTCCTCCTCGTGACACTCCACATGATCGCCAACCATTTCGTCGTCCAGCGCGGCCTCCGCGACTTCGCGGCCGTGGTCGCCTACCTATCGAACCCGCTGGTCGTCGTGCTCGAAGTTCTGTTCCTCGTGGTCGTAACCTGGCACGGCCTGCTCGGCCTGCGCGCCGTCCTGTTCGACTTCGGGTTCAGCCGGAGGGTCGAGTCCTGGATCACCCGCGTGCTGTGGGTGGTCGGTGTGGCAATCGTCTTCTATGGCCTGTGGCTGACCTGGGTCATTGCCTCGTACCACTGATGGTGCCTGGTCGGTGTGTCTTGGGGCTTGCGCCGTCACGGCCGATCTGATAGCCCTTGACAACGATGGACACGAGACTCGAAGGGCATCCTGGAGGACGGACAAGAGTGAGAATGGATGGCTCGTCGGGCAAGCTCGCGGAGTTCCTGGCTCGGCTCGCCGAGTCGCCATGCTGCGCCGCGATCACATCCGACGAACATCTCGAGCCGGCGCTCGGCAGTGCAGTCTCGATGCTCTTCATCCTGCGCGGCGATGGGCTCGAGCTGCAACCTCTTGTAAGACGCGTCCATGCCGCCGGCAAGCTCGTGGCGGTCCACGTCGACCTGGTGGACGGTTTGCGGCCGGATCGCACCGCGATCACCTGGCTGGCACAGGCCGGGGTCGATGCCGTCATCAGCTCGCACGGGCAGCTCATGCCCGCGATCCAGCGCGAGCGCATGGTGGCGATCCACCGTCTGCTGCTGGTCCGGCGCAGTCTTCTCGACTCCGGCCTGGCCGCGGTCAAGCGATCCGGTGCGAACATCATCGAAGTCCTCCCCGGGGTAATCCTGCCGGACGTGCGCCACCTGCTGCCGAAGATGGACGAGCCGCTTCTGGCCGGCGGCTTCATCCGCACCGAGGAGGAGGCCCGGGCCGCGCTAGCCGCCGGGGCGGTGGGCGTGACGACGAGCGCAGAGAGCCTGTGGGGTGCCCGCCTTGCCTGAGCGCTACACACTCCCGTACCTGCCGACCGTCTTCGTCGTCGGCTCCGGACGAGACCCGCTTGCCGGGGCGGGCGACCTCGAGTTCGGGATCCTTCTCCGAGACATCGACCTCATGACTCTCGTGACCGTGGCCGAAGCCGGACCAGAGCGCATCGCCGTGGACCTCGACGGCGTAGACGGCCTGGGGGCGGACGATGCCGCGGCGAGGTTCGTGGTCGAGAGGCTCGGAATCAGGATCGTCATGACTCGCCGGCCCGCACTCGCCGCGTTCGTCGCCGCGGTTGGCGGCCTGGGCCTGGTCCACGTCTTCGCCTTTGACTCGACGGGTCTGGGGCACGCCCTCGAGAGTCATCCAGCCCGGCCGCGCGTCGGCACCGTCATCTCACCGGGCCCGGTACTCTCGCACCTGACGGCGGCCGACCTGGAGCGCCTGCCCAGGCCAGTAGTCGCAGATGGCCTGATCGACGCACCCGATCGCGCCCGCCGGCTTCTCGCGGTCGCCGACAGCGTCGTCGTCGACCCGGAGTGCGCCCGAGGCCTCGCGGCAGGGATCGGGGAAACCCGCTGACAGACTCCGCCAGGGCCGTCCATGTACGATCTGGATCCGCCCAAGAGCGCGGGCGCCGGGCGCGCTGATTGGGACCGCATCGCGGGCTGGACACACTACCCATCTTGACAATTGTTGCCCAGGCGGCTACACCATGACTGGTCTATCTCCGGGACTACGATTCGGAAAAGTCCCGCCTCGGCTTTATGTCGAGGCGGGTTTTCGTTTTCCGGCGAGACAGACGGGACAGTCGCCTCGATGGTCCGGGAACTCAGGCTCGTCAGCCCCGATCGGCCAGGTACCTTCGATGCGCCGGCCCGACCCCAGAGCGCCCGGCGCGCCGGGACTCCTGCCCCACACAAAGGCGACACCTCCGCGAAATCGGCCTTGCTGGAGGCTCTCTCGCGAGAGGTTCGGACGACGCTCGCGCTCGTGAGCGGTTATAGCCAAACCCTGCTCCACATCGACCTCGACGACGAGGAGCGGGCGAGGTGCCTCACCCGAATCTCGAGCGCGACCGAGCACGTCGCCGAGCTCACGAACGAGATGCTTTCGCTCACGACCTCCCAGGACGATGGAAGGCCAGCCTGCCAGCCGGTCGCAATCAGCGGCCTGCTCAGCCAGCTCGGCCGCCAGTTCGCCGAGGAGCGGGATCCGCCGCGCTTGATCGCCCAGATCCCTGCGGAGTTGCCCCTCGTCAGCGCGGATCCTTTGTGGATCGTCAACGTGCTCCGGATTCTGATAGCCACGATCGGAAGGGGCTCGACCGAGGAACGGGCGGTGCAGATCGAGGCACGGACAATCGGCGAATGGGTTGTCGTCAGCGCGCAGAACGCCGACGAGCCCCTTGTGAAGGCGACGGCTTCTCCCGGCTCGCCGGCGACGCAGCGATGGCACGGAGTCAGGTCCACGCAGTGGATGGCCCTTTCCGGGGATCGCGCCGGCACCATGAGCCACCGTTTCGATGTGCAGGTCTCGGGCGAGGATTCGAGCGCGCGACCTGGCCTCGACTTCTGCCGTCAGCTCATCGAAGCCCATGGCGGCCGGATCTGGATCGAGTTCGCTTCGGGCGCTCGAGTCTCCTTCAGCCTGCCACGCTACCGGCCCGAGGCGACCACCCCTGTGGAGAGGCGCGAGCCAGGCGGCCTCGTTGGAGCGGTCAAGCTCTGACGGAGCCTGCTCGCCGCAGATCCCAGGCCGGCCCCGGGGTTACCGGGTCGCTTGCCGGTCAGGTCCACGCCAGAGAAGACCGCGTCGCCCAGTACCGCTCGGGCGGTTCGACATGCGCCTCTAGCTCTGACAGGTCACCTGCCGACAGCGTTGCGTCGACCGCCGCGAGGTTGCAGGTGAGCTGACCCGGCGTTACCGCGCCCGACAGCATCACGCCTGACCACGGCTGAGCGAGTGCCGCCGCTATCGCAACCGCATTTCGGGTCCGTCCGAGCCGGCAGGTGCTACGCCAGGCGCGACACCGAGCCCGCCGGCGGCCCGGCGCCTGCCGTCGGGCTCGCCGCCGAGGTCACGGATCGACTCCAGCCGTGGCGCAGACAAACGGCCGCTGCGCCACCGCAAGACACGAACATATTCAGATCTTGATCAACGTCAGCCTATTGTCGTGAAGTAGCCGGTCACATCGAAGATCACCTGGGCCGTGGGACCAAGAATAGGAGCGGCATAGGTGACACTGAGGGTGCCTCCGGCACCGAGAGCCACCGTGACCGCGTTGGCCCGGTCATCGCCGAGGGGGAAGTTGAGAGTCGAGCTGGTCGGGTTGTTCATCGAGTTGGGACCGACGTACAGGAAGCCCCCGCTGGTCTGCTGGGTCACGGTCAGGTTGCCGGTCACGGCGATGGCATCGGCGGCGACTCCACCATTCCCTGTGACCTGGAACGTCTGGGCCACATGGGAGCTGAAGATGCCCAGACCGCCGGTGTGATCGCGGGAGTCGAGGATGCGGGCCGGAGTGAGGGCGTGGTATGA
>Ga0187886_1000796_pt1 | contig 33639 bp, 32 predicted proteins | sample June2016WEW_20_1_FD_133001 | JGI IMG/M metagenome (GOLD analysis project Ga0187886, IMG submission 133001) | Peatland microbial communities from SPRUCE experiment site at the Marcell Experimental Forest, Minnesota, USA - June2016WEW_20_150 | ecosystem: Environmental > Terrestrial > Soil >...
GCCGCCCCCATCCCGCAGAGTTCTTTTTTATATTCTTCTTTCTTCGTCGTGAGAATTAATTCGGCTAGGGCGTGAATCTTCAGGCTTTCGACGCTGCTGTGGCGACCAACCGCATACACTACACCCAAATCCATGTCCGGAGAATTTTTATTCGCCGCCCAAAGCGTTTCCGCCGCGCCCAGGCATTCATGCGCCAATCGATCGTCGAAGCCCGTCAGCACCCGGGCGGCCAGGGCAAGCCCGGCAGCCGCGAATATTTGCCGGGCGGGATTGGTCTGCGGAAAAGCCAGCCGGTCATCCAATGCAGGGATGACTTCCTCGATTTCCTGTAAATTCTCCTCGGGGTCGAATATCGCGGAATACCGATTGGCCACTTTTTTATACCAGAGCCCTTCGATGCGGGCGGCGCGCGATTGCGTGACGGCCGGATCAACGACGAGATTATCGGTTTGGGTGGATGGATCTCCCAAATGGACGTATTGCCGCAAGGTGGGGACGATGACTCCCAGTCCAACGCCGCCCAAGGCGCGATAAAAGTTGAGTATCCAAAGTACGCCGTGTTCGATCTGCTGGAGAATATCGGGTCTGCCGTCGGGCTGGTGAATTTCCACATGCTGATGTTCCTGATCGATGGTCGTTTCATCGTAGGTGATGCCGAATTCTTCATAGATGTGCGCCAGCGCCATGATGGTATTGATCTGCGTATCGGTTCGGACGTCGTCGTCGCCGGCATCGTGCCATCCTCCGGTATTGATCCCGGGGATATGTTCGAGCGGTTGGAAGGCGGACGGGACGGAAGGCTCACGGATATTGTCGTACCCGTCGAAATGGGTGATATGCGGAGGCGCCATCAAGGCGTCGTCCATGTGGCATACGCCGTGCCAGACCCGGTATTTTTGGTTGACCCGCATGTGGCACATTTGCATCGGCAGGAAATACTCGAGGGTCGGCTGCCAAACGTGGCGCTTGAAGACATTCCGATCGATCGGAAACGGGTTGGTGGCCGAATCTCCGTATTTCATCACGTAAATGCCCGGTTCGGTGATATCGGAAAAATCGAACGTGGCATATTTGTAACGCAGATACACCCCCCATAACCCGGGCTGCTTATCCATCACCGTCCGGTATTCGCCGGACGGACTCACTTTTTGCACCGTTACCCGCTGGAGCGCGGTTTCCCGCTTGTCCAGTTCGATGAACGCCGTCTTTTTCTGGGCAGGGTGATAGCCCACCTGCGAGATATGGATCACGGGTTGATATTTCCAATTGGGGATCACATGCGGGGTGATCTTCCATTGGACGGCGTTTTTCGTGGCACCCGCCCGGACGAGTGAGCGGACGACGAACCAACCGTTGTTGTGCTTCAGGCTGCCGTCCAGGAGCTGCAGGGGGTTCTCCCGGCTTTCGATCGCCATCCGGAATTCATCGGATTCCGGAGCAACCACCAGGGTATTCCCTTCCGCCAGGGGCACGGCCTCGGCTTCGCCGTCGGGGTTTTTATAGGTCGGCCCGTTCGCCTGGCGCGGAAACACGCCCGGTTGGGCATCCATAAAATACGTGCGGCCGTACAAATCACCGGGGAAGAGTTCCAGACAGTAGCCCACGCGGCCGATCCATTCTTCGGGAAGCGACTCATCCAAATCCACCGCGACGATAATCGATGCCCCCCCCGCCCGAACCCGGACCGTGTAGTTGATCCGCAGATCGGGATAGATGATGGGATTGAACCCCTGCCGATCCCGGTCCTTATCGGGATAGCGGCACGGGACGCTGATTTCGTTGGCCGACCGGTCCACCTTCCGGTTCTGCAGCGCGACGGTCTGGGGGCTGACGCCTTCTTGCCGGAAGCCTCCGCCGATTTCGGGAACCGGCTGCCACTGTCCGGGCGCGGGACTGAGGCGCAACTCCCCGCCCGTCGCCACCCGTTCTCCATGCTGGATAATCTCCACCCCGCCCTGATGGCCTTCGGGGAACGTGTTGTGATAGACCAGCACGTTCAACCCGGGCATTTCGAAATAGTCCTGATCGTTGATGATCAATCCCGCTTTATCCATTTTCCAATTTTCCCTTTTATTTTTTGATGAGATCGCCCGGAGACTCAAGCCAAAGTATAAACCAAGACCGTGGAATATGATCGCACAATATTTTGATAGATTGGGGTTATTAATTTTCGGGCCAACAGGTATTTGGCGTCGGTCTGGATGGTCGCAATTATCCGGGGGACCGGCGCCTGCCCTCGCGCTTGCCCTCGCGAAGTGGGGGAAGCGGGGGAAGCGAGTGCTGTTAATAGTAGGGGGATTTATCCCCCGACGAGCAGCTTTTTTTAGAGGTTCCTCTTAATGATGTGTTGAGCAAGAATCTGACGCTTCGTTCCCCCGCTCGCGGAGCGCCCGTACGACAAGCCATACACAACCGCGGCTATGCGGTCCCTACACTCGTTTGAGGGGGAACCGGTGGTGGACCTGCCAATATCCGCCGCCATTGTCCATCAATGCGATTTCCTTTACCCTGGTCGGGATCGGGAGGCGGTTTTTGGCTGCGCGGCCAAAGGCCGCCGCGATCTCCTCCAATTGTTGCGGCTCATTGACCTGCGCCACGGTCAGGTGCGGAATAATTTCCGTGAACTCCCCGCCGTATGGCAGTGTTTCCGGAAAGCGTGCCGCAACGGTTTTGATCAGAAGCCGAAACGGATCGGCCGGCTCAGGCGATAGATAGAGCACATTGGGGAATCGTTGCAACTCGGTAAAGACCGCCTGAAAGCCGGGGAAGTCGGCAAACAGCTGCTCCAGACTGCGGATGACATCCGGCGTCAGGTCCCCGGGCGCCTTGAAGGGATAAAGCACGGTCACATGCGCCGGAATGCCAACAGCCGCAGATGGGTCATACTGATTACGGAAGCTCTCCACCAGTGCTTCTGCTTCGGGTACCAGGATCACAAGCGCCGATTCGATGGGCATGTTCATGGGTATGCCTCCCCGGCGAAAATCGATAAGCCGAACACGGGACGATGCCGCCAGCGAGCTTCACCTCGATTATGCCACACGAAGCCAAAGTCCGCTCCGCGGCGCACGGCGCGTGCGGCAGCCCGCTATCCGCCCGTTTCCATTGGGAACTGCTCGATGAACCGGGCCGCGGCGTCAACCTGGTCCGTCACCAATACATATTTCGCGAACTGGCCGGCGAACAGTTGCTGAAGAACGCCAACGACCGGGTAGGTTGTCGTCCAGTGGTCGACGCCAAAGAGGACTATCGGGCTGAACCGGTCAAAAGTTCGATAGTAGTTTTGCGCGCTGTCCTGGAAAATCTCCTGGATCGTGCCGGCTTTGCCTTCCATGCAGATAATGCCTTGCTTGGCAATCGCAAGCAAACCGTCTTCCCGAATGCTGTTTTGGAAATACTTGGCGATGTGCGTGGCGAATGGCGTGGAGGGTTCGTGGCCATAGTGCCATGTCGGAATCGCCAAACTCTCGCCCGCCGAATGAATCGATTGCGCGAGCTCGAACGCCGGTTTGAACCAGGCGTGGGCTTGGGCCACCAACGAAAAATCAATCCCGCCTTTGGAGTCGACGATTTTTCCCAGGGCGGGCACCACCGGCCGAGTTTTCAGCCGGGCAAGCGCATTTTCAAGATCCGCGTCGCCGCCGCCGGCGAGGGCGGCACCCAGGTGACTCGCCTCCATGGCGCCGGGACCGCCGCCGGTGCATATCAAAAAACCGCTGCGAGTGAGCCGCCGGGCAAGGATCGCCGTATTCCGGTAGGAGGCGGAGTCGCGGGCCAGCTGGTGGTCGCCGATGATGGCGACAACCCTTCGGCCTTCGATGAACGTAGCGGTCGCCTGGGATATGGCGTTGTCGTGCAAAGCTTGCATCATTCCCATATACGGGTTGGCTGGCGTGGTTCGGCCTTCCATGACGAAATGCCGGTAGATGATGAAGTCCGCCGTCTTCACCCAAGAAGCCGGTCGGCTTGGATCAAAACCTTGAAAAAGATCCGCGTTGGTGTACAGCTTCTGGGGGATTGGCTCGTACGGAAGGTTATAGCCCTGCATCGCAACCTCTTTTCCCTTCATGAGAAGGATTTCCGGCCTGACCTTTCGAAAAAGCCTCCCGCCGGCGGAACGCGTTCACCCATTGGTCCGGAATACCGTCGGCCAACGAAAGGCGGTTGAAGGTTCGATACCACAGGACTTTCCGGGCGGACAAACAATCTCTCCAAGCGATCAAGCCATCCCGGAAAACCGTAGGAATCCCTTTCTCAGGTTAGTGCTTCCTTCATCGTGCGCATCTGCACTTCGATGATCCGCACATTGTGCGACTGGGTGCATGCCAGCAGCACGGCGCCGGCGACGTCTTCCGCCTCAAGCATGCCGGACTCGGCCACGCTTTGCGCCGTGCGCCCCTTCCCCAGGGCAAATTCCGTCTTCACACCGCCCGGACAGATGACCCCGACCTTAATCCCGAGCGGGCGCAATTCCTTGTCGAGCGCCTGCGCGAAGCCCACCTGGGCAAACTTCGTGGCGCAGTAGACGGCTTCACCGGGAAAACCGTAGATCCCCGCCATCGAAGAAATCATCAGGATCGTCCCCGAGCCCTGCCGGATCATCACCGGGACGGCATGCCGGGTGAACAGAAAAGTCGTGCGGACGTTTGCATCCATCATTTCGTCGTATTCGGCTGCGCTGGTATCCACGAGGTTCTTATAGTTGCCGACACCGACGTTGTTGATGAGAATATCCAGCGTGCGGAACGTTTTTACCGCCGCGGCAACGCACGCTACGGCGGTTTCTTCCTGAACGGCGTCGCCGACAACGCTCACGGCTGTTCCGTCAGTTTTCTGCACAGCCGCTTCCAATTCATCCAAGCGATTCCGCCGGCGCGCCGTGAGAACCAAATTTGCGCCTTCCTGTGCCAAGGCCAGCGCGCTGGCTCGACCGATGCCTGAGCTGGCGCCTGTGATCAAGGCCGTTTTCCCCGCCAATTTTCCTGTCATCGCAATGTATCCTCCTGGAAAAAGACTTACATGATTGATGGCAATGCTTTTTACCGACGTTTTCCAACGCCGGAAATTTGGATCTGCCAAACCGCCGCTTGCTATTTTTTTGGCCTGGCCTATCGGATTAATCCGTCGACGATTTTTTAAGATCTTCAGGAAATTCCTCAACCTCTTGAACCTGGCGGATTTCAATAATTTCGTTGTCGGAGGCCTGACAACGCGACGCCCGTTTGCAGGCTATTTCAATGATAAATGCAATAAATATCCCTGCAACCTCAGGTTGTGATAACCAAATTGGGTAAATCGAATACGGTATTTCTTTACTGGATTATTGGAATTGAATTAATTTGCCCTTTTTGTTTCTTTAGTTTCCGTTTTTCCTTGAGGGTATGTTGGGCCTTTTTCCGTTGTTCCCTGTTTCCCTTGTCTTTGCTTCCTTTGTCTGCCATGTTTATCACTCCTTTTAATGCGCTATCCTCTCAACCTTCGATCTGTCGTTCCGGCGCTTGCCCTGCGCAATTCATCACCAGCCAAAAACCGGCTGGCGATTGCTCCGGGTGGCAGGGGCGCTCCGGCAGTTTGGACCGGGACCGAATGTGCGACACCCTACTCATTCTACACGAAAGACCCTCGAAACAAAAACCGTCGATATTCGCCGCACTATGCTGACCTTCCAAGATCTCAAGTACTGAATATTGTATTCCAACCTTTTTCAAATATCTTATACTCAATAAAAGGGTTCCCGGTCTGCACGCCGGGCGTTCTACCCGCACGGCAGGGGTTCCCAGCCCGACCCAGCCAGCCCCGCCCGGCGCCCCGGCCCACACGGCGGAAGCCTGCCCTCGCACCCCGCCCTCGCGCTCGTCCTCGCGAAGCGGGGGAAGCGGGGGGAGTGCACAGGTTCCCGTGTTGTTTGGGAACCTGTGCGATTACGAAGCGGGGGCCGGGGCGGGCTGTCCTGAACTCCGAAGGGGCGAGGGAAAGCCGAGGGGGCTGCAAGCGGATTTTGTGATACACTAAACGTGCGGATGAGTAAACGGATCTCCCGTTGTACTTGGACCGCCGATCCCTTCATACGCGGGCGGTCAATCAATTCCCGGCCATGCCGGAGAAAGCAGCAAGCAATGGACATCAGAATTTATGTAGGCAACCTGTCGAAATCGACCACCCAGGAGGAAATCAAAGCCCTCTTCGCTCAGGAAGGCGAAGTCACCTCGGTTGATCTGGTCAAGGACCGGGACACTGGTCTGTCCAAGGGCTTCGCCTTTGTCACCATGACTTCACAAGAAAGCGCAGACAAGGCCATCAAAAAGTACAATGCCTACTCCTTGGCGGGGAATGAAATCAAAGTTAACATCGCCAAGCCCCGAGTGGATCGCAAGTAGACAAACGAATAACGGAATACCAAAAAACCTCGCCCTACGGCGAGGTTTTTTTTATATTCCCTTCATCCTTTGCAGGCAAGACCGCTCATCCCCACATCATCATTTAGGCGGCCGGCGTAGCCAAATGGCGGGGCGCAGACGCGACGGATTTGTTCAGTGGCTCCCCGGTCCAAGAAGTAGAACCGGGGCAGAGCACACTGGAACGCCACCCGTTATGCGTAACTGCGGTACACAGGTTCGTACATGTGCGATCGGATATACGAAAGGCTATCCTCAGGATGGGTCTGTGTGGTCAACCCCTGATGCGTTGCAACTTCCGCCACAGCAGCGGCGACCGCCACCGATACGTCCCGAATCCGTTCCAGCGGCGGATATATGCTTCCGTGCGCCAGGTCATCTGCCGAAACCTGTCCCGCCAGCGTTTTGGCGGCTGCCAGGAACATCTCGTCGGTAACACGGGTGATGCCGTACGCGACGACAGCGAGTCCGACGCCTGGAAAGACGTAGGCATTGTTGGCTTGGCCGGGAACCACCGTCGCGCCGCCCACGATCTGCGGCGCGGATGGACTCCCGGATGCAAAGATGGCCTGTCCACCGGTCCAAGCGTAGGCTTCTTCCGCGGTACACTCCTGCTTGACCGTGGGATTGGACATGGCAAAAATAATGGGGCGCGCGTTAAAGCGGGCCATCGCCTGCAACACCGGCTGGGTGAACATCCCGGGCTTGCCGGCGACGCCGATGATCGCGGTCGGATGCAACGCTTCGACTGCCGAGAGCAAATCGGGGAGAAACGGATCCTCATGGGCATAGGGCCGCTTATGTTCGTTGAGATCGGTGCGACTTTGGACGACCAATCCTTTTGAGTCCACAAACCAGCAGCGGTGTCGTGCGGCCTCCAGTGAGAGGCCGGCTTCCGCCATCGCGGCCGCCGTCATGTCACCGATCCCAAGGGCGGCTTCGCCCGCACCAAGGAACACGATCGTTTGATCGGTCAGCATTTGCCCCGTTACACGCAGCGCAGCATAGACCCCTGCCAGTGCGACCGCTCCCGTGCCCTGAATGTCGTCATCGAACAAGCATACTCGGTCGCGGTAGGCGCCCAGCAGACGAAATGCATTCGCATTCCCGAAATCCTCCAACTGCACAAGCGTCTTGGGGAAGCGTGCTCCCACCGCGGCGATAAATTCCTCGAAGAATTCGTCATACGCCCTTCCGCGCAGACGGCGTTGCGGCAGGCCGATATACAGAGGATCGTGGAGCAGGGTCTCGTTATCGGTACCCACATCGAGGGTGACCGGGAGGCACAGCGACGGAGGTACGCCCGCGCAAGCGGTGTAGAGCGCCAACTTACCGACGGGGATGCCCATCCCGTCCGCTCCCAAATCGCCTAGTCCCAGAATGCGCTCGCCGTCCGTAACCACGATAACCCGCACATCATCGGACGGCCAGTTTTGCAGAATCTGCGGAATGCGTCCCCGGTCATTGGCCGAGACGAAGAGACCGCGCGACCGGCGAAAAATATGCCCGTACTCCAGGCAGGCTTGTCCCACGGTCGGCGTATAGATGATCGGCATTAACTCCGCGAGATGATCCAAGAGGACGCGATAGAACAACGTCTCGTTGCGATCGAGCAGCCCCATCATGAAAATATACTTTTCGAGATCGTCCGGTTTACGGCGTAGATTTTCAAGGACCCGCAGGGTTTGCTGATCCAAGGTAAACACTCGGGGCGGGAGCAAGCCGCGCAAGCGAAGCGCATCGCGTTCTGCTTCGGTAAAGGCGGTCCCCTTGTTGCGTGTTGGATCGCGATTCCAAGCTATTCCTTTGGGGTATGCAGATGACCGGGTCATAATCGTTGCACCTTCCCAGTTTCGAGAGATAGCCATCGGGTTTGGCGGGTGTATGAAGTAGGGGATCTACGCGGTTGACGCCAAGCAACATCTCGACTGTCCATCCCCACCACGAGCAGATGATGATCGTCAAGCGTGCGGTAACAATGAGAGCGTATGGGCGAGGACTCCGCCGAATGGCCTGCGGCTCAGGCGCCTGCCTGCCCCAGCGGGCCGGAGTAGCCGAGGTCCGTGTGTATTTCTTTTCCCATTTTATCAAGAAAGTAATAAACGTAAATTAACCAATTATTCGCCAAGCGGTGGCCAGGCCGCCCCGGCCCGTACTATGGAGCCTGCCCTCGCGCCTGCCCTCGCGAAGCGGGGGTAGCGTGCATATTCCTGTGGCTTTTAGGAACATATGCGGTTGCGCCTGCCCCGCGATCCATGTGGGGAAGCGACGGGGCTGCAGGCGCGAGTTGGGTGCGTTTTTTTAAGAATATGCTTCTTGGGTATGGTTGCCAGCGCTCGACGAACAAGTCCAGCCGCAGCGCCAAAGCGCAACGGAGTTGCGGTCGACCGCAACGATGATTAGGCGCCGCATAAATCCAACTTCAAGCGCCCCGATGCCCGGGCCAAAATCGCTGTTAGTCGGCAGCGATTGGCCGGCTTCAATCCTTCACGCTATCGACGCCGCACAATGAACAGAACGCCAAACAAGATTATCAACCCGAGCAGGAATCCCAGATTATACAGGCTGCCGTCGTTGTGCACTTCGTACATCGTTACATCCGGATTGAAAAACGACACAATCATGGTTATCGGGGAGATGATCCCGTGCCATAGCCCCAGCACGATACTTGCGACATATCCCTGCGCGTCCGGTGTGTTGCGCAGCGGGTTGGGGTTCGGCGCATAGACTTGTATGCTGACACCGGGCACTTTGATCTGGTTGTTCGGGATGGGTGTACTGCCTTTTGCGGTGGGAGCGGGCGTGTCCGTTTGGATGGCGGAACCGGAAGCACAACCCGCCAGCATGCCGAGCAATCCGGCCAGTAAAACCAAAGCGAATAATTGTTTCTTCATCTCCATGCCTCCAAAAAAACAATGGTTTCTGCGGCTAAACCTTCCAAATTTCCTACCCCGTTTACGCGGCTTGTTGTTGACCCACGTGCGTCAGCGGGGCATGGATATAATCGCCTTTGACGCGTACTGTGTACCCATGACGAATCAGAATAAGTTCAGTCGACATTGCCAATCCAGGTAAAGAGTGAATTTAATATAACACTCGTCATTGCCTCCGCCGATGGTCACCACTACAGCAACTATTGCTTTCTGAACTGATTATCGTCCGTGAGACTCTTTATTATCATGAATTGCATCATCCGCGGATGCACTCTACCGAATCACCGCTCAACGTCGGAATACGTTGTCTGGATTTGTGTGCAGCAAAGCAGCGTGGAAGCCCAGGTCAGCTGCATGCCTTTGCCGGGCGGTTTGCAGGCAGCGTTCTACTTCGACTCCTCGATTGCTTCTTCGACTTCCTTGGCGCCTTTTGCGTAGAACGTCTTTTCCTCGGGAGCCAGCTCATGGAGCAGACGGAGGAACTCTCCGGCGTGAACAAGTTCTTCACCGGCAATGTCCTTCAGCACCGCGATGGCGAGCTTGTTGTCCGTTGATTCGGCAAGCTGCGTGTACATTTGAGTCGCTTCGTACTCCGCAGCGATCATGAACCGGATCGCCCGGATGAGTTCCTTATCCGTGAGCTTCCTGTCGCTGGCCAACCCCGAGAGAGATGATCCAAAATCCGGCATGAGTTTTCTCCCTTTTCATTTCTCTGATTTTCGACCAGTGGACGAATTTACCATTGTCGTTCGCTGGATAACCTCAAAGCAGAGGCACTTTTCTTGATGCCTAACACCCACAAGATATTCCCCCTGTCCGTCGCAGACAGCGGTACAGGGGCTTCCGCTGTTCAGTCATTTTGTTGATTTTTCCTTGGTAACTCCCGGTTCTATTGCGAGGAGTTCCTCGAACAGCGATCGGTAATAAATCATTGCCTGCCTTAATTCTTCCGTATCCGCTTTGTGCTGCTCATTTTTGAGTGCGATCGCCCGCGCGGCGCGGTAATTACTCACCAAAGCGGGATAACTGACGGATACATCGGCCGCCCGCTGATCAAAATCGGCGACCGGATAGGCGCGCAATTGCATCACTTCCATGATCAAGCGGTCGGCATCGACGATCGCCTTTCCGGGTTCGTCGACAAATTTGGATTGGACGGCGGACCAATCGGCGAGATACCGCTCGCGCTCGATGGGAGAAAGCGGACGAAGATCCAAAGTTTTAACATGCTTCTCCCGTTCTTTCAATTCCGTTTGTGCTTTCTTCTCGCTACCCATGGCCTGCACCGTGTGATCGTACTCAGTTCCGAAACGATTACGGAGTTGCTTCGTGCTTCCACGGCGGGAAAAAACCAGACCCAGTATGATGCCGAGTATCACCACTGCCAGAACAACGACGATGATCATCATTACCGTAGTCACAACACACCTCCTTCAGATCTCGTGGAACAGCGGTTGGGAAAATCTTGTCAAGCCGATGTCGCTTACGGCGCTTGCGTCCCCAGCGGATTCTTGACCGGCTGGCCCGCATTGCCACCCTGATAATAGGCGAAGGTCACCGGCAGATCGAAACCGAAATATGCGGAGACGCGCGCCACAATCTCGCCCGTGATCTGCGCCCGGCGGGTGTTGTACGATTTGACGGCATCATTCCAATCGGTGCCGGCCAATTGAATGGTGTTCATTGCCTCATCAATGGTATCGCCAAGCGCCAGGGTAACTGCGGCATCGGGCACCGGCGGGGGAGCCTGGGTGATCGCGTTGACATACAGCGTAAATCCCTGTCCCAGGCCGCTGGGGAGCGCGCCTTTGCCTTGCAGTTCGTTCAGGTTCAGCTTGCTCGGGTCCAAGGGCTGACCGTTTGCGTCGCGGTAATTATTCAGCAACTTGGTCAGCGCATCAGCTTCCGAACGGAAGTTGCCGGTCCATACCTCGCCGCTGCTGCTCACCGCATCGTAATAATCTTTGGTGATCTGCGTTTTGGCCTGGATTTTGGCATATTGTGTATCCGTCACCAGCTGGAAATTGGCCGCCGCGGACTGCACGCCTTGCACCAACGCAACCAGCTCGTTGTATTCCGACGTGCCCGTATTGATGACGCCGCAACCGGTCAGCCCGACGAACGCGGCAGCCATCGCCAAAATGGAAAAAATCTGTTTACTGAAATGTTTCATGGTTTTCTCCTTTTTCTTTTTAATTGCCGCGCCCGGAGCGCCCACTGCCGCTGCCGCCACGCGTCGATGGACCGCTCCCGCCTCCGCCCCCACCCCAGCCTTCACCCCCGCCTCCGCCCAAGGGAAACCCCGTTCCACCGGAACCCATATCTGAGGAGTTGGAGCTGATCCCCCTGCGGACTCCCTGGGTCACCACCCATATCAGAAACAATAGGAAAATAATGCCCAAACAGAGCTGACCGCAAATGCTTAGGATTCCCAACGTTCCGGAAGGCGGTTGCGCCGAGAGATTCGTCTCCGGGGTCGGCGTCGGGGAAATCAGCGGCGGGTATTTGCTGCGCGCAACCTTGTCGAAGCCCTGTACCAAGGTCAGCAGCGCCTGATCCAAACTATGGGTGGATTGATAAGCATCCTCAGCGGAGCGGTTGAGTGCGGTCAGTTCGGGAGCGGTGAGTGCCGGCAGGCCTAAACCTACGCCATAGTGCACATCAATGTCGGTGGTTTCAACCACGATCAAAAAAACAAAGCCGTTATCCTTGCGCTCGCCGGTGGGCAGGCCAAGTTGCATATACCGCAGGAAATGCACGGCGCAGTTGACCCGGTTGCCGACCTGGTCCTGCGGTAGGATGAGAATCATCGTCTGTGCGACGGAATCGGCATTCAATTGGTCGAGAATTGCATCTACATCGGTCACCGCTTGTTCCGAGGCATAGCCCTCCCAACCCACTGTCCAATGGTATTGCTGCAGATCGTAGGTAAAGCCGTAATCAGGAGCGGAACCGTTACCGCAGAGGGGAGCGGCGGAAATTGGTCTGGCGCCGACCGGGGTGAAGTCAATCGAAAGACTGAATACCAATGCTATAACCGCTGAGACGGCTACAACCATCGGTGTGATGCCGCGCCGTACTACCTTATTATCTATGGCCGCCTTCATCTCAAAAATCACATCTTAAGGAGTTTTTCGTCATTTCCATATAACACTTCTTCCCAAGGATTCCCTTTCACAGCCGCGAAGTTAACATTGTTCCATTCATCGCAAGACGCTAATCCAAAACAGGGCGATTGCGACGATAACGATCTCGGATAATTTTCGAAATGTTTTAATTTCTTATCGGCAGGTTGAAAACACTCGAGATGCCTGATTTACTATATCGTCTTGGACGGGCCTTGGCTATCAGCGCGAGACCGATTGGCATGTCAGCCAATGTCGAGATGGAATGTCAGTGTTTGGACTACACCGCCCACGAAAAGCCGATTGGATCACGCCAGCAGGACTAACGAATAAATTTCGACGCCAATTTTTTCATCTACCTTTGATGCAGACTACGCAGCTTTTTTCAAGGCCAATATACTCATGTTTATATTATGTCCAAGATGTATGGGCCCTGCCCGTCGATCCTGTTCCCGTCGAAGCCCAGGCTGAACGGGCGGAACTGTCCGATGGAAGATTATTGCGTTTACTCCCGATGAGCATTCCGCTGAGGTTTATTTCGTTTCATATATCTCGGCATCACGAATATCAGGGGATGGCATTGAGTCTTTCCATATTAAATATTTTAATGGTCTGGAAGAATTTACTCCCAGGACAAAGTATTCCCCCGCAGAATTAATCGCGTGGATTGTCACTTCGCCAATGAAACCTGTTCGTAGATCGGCAAGGTCTTTTGCGGCTTCCAATACTGCGTCTTTCAATCCATATCCCATCTTTAAATACAATACTACAATCCTCGCTGTTCCCGCCCGGATTACCATTTCTCCCACACCGGTGCAAGCACATGCGCCATAGCGAGTATCCGCATAGCTTCCCGCGCCAATAATCGGGCTATCACCGAGCCTTCCCGGGTACTTCCACGCCCAACCGGATGTGCTGGTTGCGGATGATAATCTCCCCGTATGATCTATACTTAAGTAAACAGTAGTGTCGAATGATTTTTCAGGATCCCTAGCTATAGTCTTGATATCCAGAAGATTGATATTGGGGAAGAGCCTTCGCTGTTCTTCCGTGAGCCTGCTTTCAAGATATTTTTTCCATGATTGTATTGAATGATCCGTTTCATTCTTGTTTCTCATGGCTCCAATTTCTTTCGCAAATCTCTCCGCGCCTTCCCCCACCAGTAATTCATGATCCAATCGGAGCATTACTTCATAGGCTACTTCAACGGGGTGTTGATAACCTCTTAAAGCCCCCACTGCCCCTGTCCTCCTGGTATTGCCATCCATTACAGCCGAATCAAGTTGAAGTTCCCCCAGAATATTTGGCCACGATTATCGTCCCACGGAATGAATATTGATGTCATCTTCAACGGTTTTAATTCCCTCAATAATAGCCCGTAATCCATTGGTATTTGCTTTCAATAATTCTACGGCGATAGGAACACCGGATCTTCCTTCATAATTCGCAATTAATAGCATAAACTTTTCCTTTCATGCATGGGGTGTCTTTCCTTGCCCATATTTCAGATTCTGCAAGAAGAATAAAATGCCCAATAGCCTGCGGTTCGGGCGAATACCGCCCCGGTGGGGTGGGCCGGTGACCGGAAGTGTGTAACACCATTCATTTTCCATGACAGGTCATTAAAACAGTAATCGCCCTTTAACTCTTTCGGCGAAGCCAAATAGCCTTTCGCCGCGTGTTGTGCGATTATTCAATTATATGGCATTCTGCAACTGCGCAGCGAGAGTGCACCAACAGCGCGTGATTTATCGCCGCCCGCTCTCGCGCCAACTCCTGCGTAGCGGGGAACCGGGGAACTGCCTGCTTTTTGTGAATGGCCCAAGTCGATTATTTGCTTCTTGTAAACGGAGCGCAAAATTGCGATTTGTGTTATAAAATCAAGTACCAAGAAAATTGTTTCCGTCAAAGAATGTCTATTGCGCATTGCATCCAAGGAGACGAAAAATGAAACTTACACCACCCAAAGTTGTCACGTTTGTTATCGCGGTTATTCTAGCCTTCCTGGGCTTACTGGGCTACACGAAATCCTTGGCGATTGTTGAACCGTACTCGTTCTGGCTCCTTTTCGCCGGATTTGTTCTCCTCGCAATTGCCTGCCTTGTCAAGGGCCTCTAGTTTTTTTTCATCCTCTTTGACGGAATCAAGGATCAGAACTCCTCACCATTCTGTGAGGAGTTCTATCTATTTTTCGCTTGTTATTTTATAGCGCGTACTTTCGGGAACTCTTCCGTATAAGCCAGTCCCCATTACTTATATTCTCTGTGAATATGCAATATCTTTTGCGTTTGATAATCCCATGGGTAGTGGTGCAAACGCTTGACCGCCTGGGCAACACTCCACCAATTTTATACAAAAGGAAATCGAAGCAATAAGCGCCAATAATTCGCCATGGTATGGTCGAGTCGCCCCCGGCACGCTCGGCGCCTGCCCCCGGCTTCGCGCGGCGGAAGCCTCTCCTCGTGGAGTGCACAGGTTCCCGTGTTGTCTGGGAACCTGTGCGATTACGAAGCGTGGGCCGGTTCGGGGTTGAGCACGGGTGTTCGAAGGAGAGCCTGTCCTCGCGAATTGGGGGCCGGGGCGGCCCGCCCTAGCGGAGTATAGATGTCCCTATGGTTTTTAGGAACATGTCTGGTTGCGCCCCCGGCCCGACCCGCCGGGGCGGGCTGCCCCGCGATCTATGTGGGGAACCAACGGGGCTGCAGCGCGGGTTGGGTGCTTATGATATTCGTCAGTGACCTATCATTTCTTCCGGCCTGGATCAACCCGACCCGAGATTGTTGCTTTAACTTTTTCGTTGGTTATGGGTTCAAATTTCTCCAACTTGCCCTTGCATTCATCCAGCTTAATTTTAAGCTCTGCTAACTCTCTACTATTTCTGCCCATTGCTAATGTAGATCGAATCCTGCCTGGAAGGATCACAAGTATTCCTGCGAGTAAACCGACAAAAAAGAAGATAATAAGCAGAAGGGCTAGGGAGCCATTAACATGCCAAACCAGGAAAGAAATGCGTACCGACTGGGTGTTTTGCAGGGCAAAAACAAGCGCGGCAAGACTGAGAATTAATCCGAGGATGAGAGAGATTATCATAAGAACCTCCTAGACAAGGGACCTTCTCGAACGATGCATCCCAAAGGTGATATTCATTTGATGAGATTTATGCGTGCATTTGCAATTTCCGATTGGTCACTTCGGCCCAGACATTCGTACGCATCACTTAACCTTTCTTCGATATGCGCGTCCGACGAGCTTGTTGGGCCTTTTTTATATTTTTTAGCCTGGCTTTCTGTTGTGCCCCTGTTGGCTTTTCACTCTCGGGAACATTGGGCTTGTCTTTCGCCGTAAATATATCTCCCTTAACATGAGTAGGCTTTGATCCCAGGGCCTGGATCACCCTTTTGGCATCATTGGTATCGGCGATTAATGTATCCCCTTTAATATGGGCATCGTTTTTGCCGATGAGCCAAGCTTGCGTATCCCAGGACCCGCTGCTTCTTTTCCCAGCAAGGCGTAGAATATGGCCCTTCTCCCCAACATCTTGGTAGCGAAATGTTGTGAATTCATCCTTTGTTCGTACGACAATTCTGAAATAGTCGCCTTCCCCTTTTGTTCCAGGTTTTGCCCGCCATCTTCCCCCGGGCCGGACCAAAGCGCGTTTCCGAGGTGCCGTTTCCCGCCTTTTCCGTTGCGCTTTGTTGATATTTTTCTTCGCGGCTTCTTTCTGCTTGTATGTAGTCATCTGAATACCTCCTTGTAACTAGTCCAATTTGTATCTCCTCCCTGTGCTGCCAGAGCAGCCCAAATGCTTACAATCCGAGCCCACGGCTGATAGTGCAACACCCCATTCATTCTACACGAAAGATCATCGAAGCAAAATTCGTTTTTTTCGATCGGTAAGCCATTTCACCTGCAGCCGCGGATTGGGCACCCAGGATTTATAATGGAACCAACATCCATCTTCCATAGACGACAAATGCAGCCATGGCCAACAATATAATATCGGCGACAATAAGAGGTTTCTCACGACTAAGAACATGAATTACAATGGAAATTATTATTAATATCGCCAGAATTAATGCCGTAAATACCGTAATCCAATTATTCATTCCCAATATTCCAGGAAGAATTATTATTATGGAGACAATGAAGATAATTGCTGAAAATATTTTATGTAGAATCAATCCATTTTTACCTATTTTAATTATTGATTGTTGCATATTGGAATTATTTTGTTGCAGACCGTGTGAGTATGCCACGGAAAGGAATTTTATGCATAATATGATTTGAAGCAACCATAATATTGTGTTCATATTTTCCTCTTCTGGACATTCCTATTTATGTGCTCACGGAATATGATGAATTATTGCTTTCGGTGACCAACGGCAGGCGACTCACCTACCCTGGAGGGGTGCGCCGGAGGGCGCTTTGCTTGGCGTATAACATATGGTTCATTTTACACGAAAGATCATCGAAGCAAAATTCGCCCTTTGACGCGGAGGTTAATCCGACTCTGTGGATGAAAACCCTTTCCGACTAATTCCCCGGTGAATCGTACCGCTTGAGTCCGCGGTAGAACACGTTGCGGGCGAGAACGACGCACCAGACCGCGACGGCGGTCACGAGCCAGGCCCATGCCCCCCACGCGGCCTTGTTGAAAAGGTAGACGGCGGGGATGTAGCCGATGAACGCGTAGGGAAGGACGACGGTGATGAAGAACTGGATCGGTTCTGTAAACAGGGTGGACGGATATTTCGCGAAGTCCGCCATCTGGTGCACCATCAGGGGAAAGGCGTTGTAGAACGAAGTCAGCCAGAATGCCGAGCAGTTCGCCGCGAAGGAGATCGCGGTACGGATCGCGGCGGCGCTGACGATAAGCACGGGCACGAAGAGGATCCTGTCCGCCGTTCAGACGATATGGGTCCGGCCCAAAGCGATCACAAAAAGGATGACGCCGGTGACCATGTTGCCGATGCCGTGGACGCCGAGGTCGTAGGTGAGGATCTGGAGGATGGTCGAGACCGGACGAAGGAGAAACCGGTCCAGATCGCCCAGGTTGATGAGCCGCATGGTTCTCCACATTCCCTCGAACGCGAAGGAGACCACGCCTTCGGTGAAGAAGATCGAGGCGAGGATGAGGACGATTTCCCACATCGTCCAGCCCTGGATCGGCGGGATCCTGGAATAAAGCACGCTGAGAAACATCAGTCCGAGGAGCTGGAGGACGGAGCCGGTAAACAACATAATCACGAAATCCGCCTTGTATTCCAGTTTGATTTTAATGTTTTGCTCGAGGAAACGTACGAAGAGAAAAAGAGTGCGGCCGGGTCTCATCGTCAGCCTCCGTGAATAGTGACTTTGCGCATGGCGAAATGCCAGATCAGTTTCGCGAAGTACCAGAGCCCCACGATCCAGGCGGCCTCGACCGCGAAGGACACAAGGATCTGGGACTCGGGCATCTGCTCGATGAAGATCGTCGCGGGGACGCTGACGATCCCGCGGAAGGGGAGCGCGGCGGATACCGCCTGGAGCCAGCCGGGGAAGAAACTCAGAGGAATGATCGCACCCGAGAAAAAGTCCGTGAGTCCCCTCCGAAACCAGCTGAGGCCCATCCCCCCCGTGGTCCAGAACGTAAACAGCCCGAAGATGTAAATGATGAGGAACTTGGTGGTGAACGAGAAGACCACCGCCATAAGGAAATAGAGCCAGGTCACGGCGCGGTCCGGAGGAACGGTGAATCCGATCAACACGGCGAAGACAATGCCGATCGCCGCCACGAGGACGCCCTCGGCGATTCCGTTCCCCACCGTGATCGCGAAATTCGCCTTCTGGTAATCCACCGGCCGCACGAGTTCCACCGCGATGTTGCCCGTCCAAATGGAGCGCGAGACGCGGAACTCGGACGAGCCCGAGATGAGGGCGGAGGCGAAGAGCGAGATGAGCAGGTAGCCCTGCATGTCCTTCCAATCCATGCCGCCAATCACGGCGCCCGTCGCGTAGACCGCCCGCCAAAGGAAGAAGATGGCGAAGTAGGAGACGAATTGCGAGAAGATATTGATGAAGTACGAGGCGCGGTAGGCCGTCGTTTCCTGGATCGCGCAGAGGATGTGCCGGAAGTATTTTTTCAGCGCAGGCATTCGCACCGCCTCAGGTTCCGCCCGATAGTTCGAGCCGGCCCTCGTAGACATTCTTCACGACTCGCTCGATATCCGGTTCCTCGAGCTGGAAATCCACGACGTCGACGGTTTTCATGACGATTTCCAGCACGTCCTTCGCCGTGTAGCGGAACCGGTCGAACACGACGGCCATCTCCCGATCGCTGGAACTCGCGATCTCGACTCCCGCGGGCATCGCCCGGACCGCGCCCGCCCGGTCGATTTTCGCGCTCGCGATTATCCGGATGCTCCGTTCCTTCACATATTTGTCGAGGAGGCCTTGGATGCTTCCGTCGTAAATGATCCTGCCCGTGTCGATGATGATAAGCCTCCGGCAAACATCCTCGATGTCGTCCAGATCGTGCGACGTGAGCAGGAGGGTGACGCCCCGCTCCCGGTTCACCGTCTTGAGGAATTCGCGGATGCGTTCCTTCACCGCGACGTCCAGGCCGATGGTGGGTTCGTCGAGGAAGATGATGGCCGGATTGTGCATCAGGGCCACGGCCAGATCGCAGCGCATTCTCTGGCCGAGGGAAAGCCTGCGCGCCGACTGGTTGAGGAACTCGTCCAGACCGAGCATCTCGGAAAAGTACGCGAGGTTGTCCGCGTACGTTTTCGCGGGCACCTCGTAGATATCCCGCAGGAGCGTAAAGGACTCGATGACCGGGATGTCCCACCAGATCTGGGTCCGTTGGCCGAAGACGACGCCGATGTTTTTCGAGTTCCGTATCCTTTCCTTATACGGGTGGAGGCCGTTTACGCGGATCTCGCCTCCGGAGGGTAAAAGGATTCCGGTGAGCATCTTGATCGTCGTGGATTTTCCCGCCCCGTTCGGTCCCACATAGGCGACGGATTCCCCGGCCTCAATGGAAAGGTCGACGTCCGTCACCGCAACGATCTCCCTATGCTCCGGCTTGAAGAGATGTTGGACGGCGCCGATCACGCCCGGCTTCTTCAAGGGGCTTCGAAAGGATTTGCAGAGCCCTTTCGTTTCGATCACGCTCACGGGAATTCCTCCAGTTAAAAAGGGCAATCGATAGGAGAAAGGAATTTGGGAAAAGGGAAGGATAACCTGAAATCAACATCCTGTCGATTCCAAGTCCTGTGGAACGACAGTAAATTAATTTCTTTATATCAGGAGTGCCATCCTGCGTTGGTTTCCTGAAACGGATCCAAATGATATTATGCGATTACCATAAGGGGTTAATCATAAAAAAAAATGGAGCAACCCAGCGGCCTTTATCTCACCCCCCCTGCGCAATTCACCACCATCCAAAAACGGGTGGTGATTGCTCCGGGGGGCAATGGGGCGCCTGGCCGCCTCCGCATATCACTTTACAATTTTGGCAGGAAAATATAAACGCAGATTAAGCATTTTATCGATGAGCCTTTTCCTGTCCGCTGGAAGCGCTGGTTGGACGCAACCACCGTGGCCGCTTGACTCACTTGCCGCCAAACCGTTTTCTCTTTCCGCCCCGGTTCTTCGACAGAAGAGATCAATACTTTTCCCAATGAAGCACCTCCCCCAAGGTTTTCTTCTCCGGCGTCGGTATTTCCGCCGCCACCCCTATCGGGATTAGCGCCATCACGCGCTTTCCGTCTGGCACACCCAAGAGAGTTTTGAATTGCGCTTCGCGCGGCAATGCGTCCCCCTCCACCCAACACGCCCCATAACCCAAGGCCGTACCCGCCAGCAGCATATTCTCAATTGCCGCTGCGCCGTCTTCCACCCACCAGCGGGATACCGGATCCATTACCACCACAATCACCGCGCCGGCTTTCCCTATCCAGGCGCCGGCCGCCTTGAACTGATCGATCATCGTCCGGTCGGTTACCACCACGAAATCCCACGGTTGCCGATTACTACCCGTCGACGCCAATCGACCCGCATCGATGATGGTCTCCAAATCCGCTTTGGGAATGGCGTCGTCCGTGTATTTGCGGATACTCCTTCGCTTGCGAATTGCATCTAAGGCGTCCAATTCATCAATCCTCCATCAAACTCAACTTCCTTCAAAGACAAGGCGACTCAAAGCGGCGCGGAGCGGCCTGCGGCCCAACCGGCATGGAAGCCGAAAGCACGTTGCCGGGTTAATGGCTGGCGGCCTTCCTCTTCTCGAGTTCCGCGCGTATCTCGGCGTGTTTCTCGCGCGTGATGGGATAGGCGCGCACCGCCAGGAAGCTGAGCAGCAGAATCGCCGCGCCGACCGGGCCGATGAGCACGCGCATCGCCAGGAGAGCCGAAGCCGGCTGGACCGGGTTGGGATTCGCGGACGTAGCGTTAATGTATCCGGAAAGTTCGAGCGCCCAACCCGAGATGAACAGTCCCACGGCCAGACCCATCTTTTGCAGAAAAACGAAGAAGCCGTAGAAAATGCCCTCACGCCGCTGGCCCGTCTCCAATTCATCCAGTTCAATCACATCCGGCACCATACTCCACGGCACCAAGTATCCCACCGAGATGCCGATCCCCGCCATGGCCGCCAGGAGGAACGTCGGCACCACATCTCCCGGCCGGAGTAAGAATATCCCCATCAGGGCCAGCACGAAAAAGCCCGCGCCCAGGTAATACACGTTCTGTTTTCCGATCCGATCGCTGACCCTGGCCCAGATCAATACCCAGATGAACGAGGAGAACTGGATCGCCAGCAGCAAAAAGCTGAACATTTTCATATCCATTTTGATCCAGTCCTTAGTGAAGATTTGCAAGTTGTTTTGGCAGAACTGGATCGTCAGCCACGAGAGCATGTAGATCAGCGTGACAAGAATGAACGCTTTGTTGCGAAAGGCGATGCGCAGCCCTTCGAAAAACCCCGGCCCTTCGGTAGCCGGCTTTGCATTGATGGCGAAATCCGGCTCCCGGGTTCCGAAGAAGGTGATGAAACACGGTATGGCGATGGCAAACGCCCAGATTGCGGCGCTGGTGGCATAGCCCAGCGTGGGGTTATCGGGGAATTGGCTGACGATGATGCCGTGGAAAAAGGCCGCGACCACCCCGCCGACGATCGAGAAGCTCATGCGCACAGAGGAAAGCCTTGTGCGTTCATCGTAATCCTGCGTAAGTTCCGCGGTGAGGGCCGCATACGGCACGTTGACCGCCGTAAAGGCAAGATCCAGGAAGACGGCCACCACCAGGTAATACCAGAACTTTCCTGCGGCGCTAAAGGGCGGAACCACCCATTGCAGGAAGAACATGACCGCAAACGGAATGGCCGCGATGAGCAGCCAGGGGCGGCGGCGTCCCAGACGGCTCACCGTGCGATCGGTCAGCCAGCCGATGATGGGATCGTTGACCGCGTCCCAGATTTTCACGACGAGGAAGATGGTGCCGGCGGTCCCCGGGCGCAACCCGGCAACGTTGATCAGGAAGTTGAGCAGGAAAAATCCGTTGATGGCGGTGACGATGGCCGCCCCCAGGTCGCCGGCGCCATAGGCCAGCTTCGTCGTACGGGAGAGTTTGTTGGTTGTCATGAATCCTCTACAGGTCGATGGCTTTCGAATTTTCGATCGTCCAATGCGAACGGAAATCGGGCGGCAGCCCAACGCCCGCAGCCTCCGCTTGCGCGCGGAGCCGGAAGTGTTCATACAACAGATCGGTGATCGCGCGCATCCGCCGCCGCTCCTCGGGAAACGTGAGATTATGCGTGTCGAAAAGGATGCGCACCAGATTCATGCGGGGCGGAAGGCGATAGGAATGGCCTTCGGGCTCGTCCAAGTGGATGTTCAGCAGATTGGTCAGCTGCGGGTTGAGGCAGGCCACGAGCAGGCCGGGGTCGTAGAAAGTTCCTCCGCCGTCCGTGTATTGTTGGCCGTTCAGCTTGGCAGGCAGAATGTAGGTGTTCATACTCCAGCCGGCGAGGATGGCGCGCACCACCGGGGCGGGGATGACTCGCCAAGCGTGCCCGCCCCATTCGAAGGCGCGCGCAGGTTGCGTCATCCCAAAAAACTCGGTGTACCCGTCGGTGCGGGCGGCCGTCACCGTCAGCGGGAGGGCGATATCGTCGAAGGTGATCCGATCGGAATGCTTCGACCCGGTGTAAGCCGCCAGCCGCTCCAATAGAAACCCCTCCAACGGTCCCAGGTTTGCCCAACCGATCCAGAATTTAAAGGGGTTGCGGTTGACCGCGGCGATTTTGCCCGGCTCACAGCGGGCCATGAAGGTTTCGAGATCGTCCAGGGCGCGGCGCGCCGCCTGAGTATATACGTCGGGGTGCCGCGCGGCGGCGATTTGAACGGCATGGAAGAACCCGTTCAATACCCCCGCCGAGACGCCGTAAATCTGGCGGACTTCGCCGCCCCCGCGCGTAAAGCCATCCTCCACCGCCCGCGTGGCGACCATCCCGCCAAGGATGCCGGAAAAACCGCCCGCCCCGTAGATGACGTTGGCCGGCTGGTCGAAGGGGAACGTGTCCAGCTGCCCGTCGAGAATCTCCTGGAAGCGTACCGTCAAGATGGCATGGTTTTCCACCGATTGGCGCATATTGGTGGAAGCTTCCGTGCTGCCGATATAGGGCAAATCCACATGGCCGACCACCGGATGGGAAGGAGGGGGCGTGGGACGAGGAGAGAGGCGCGACGCTTGGGCGAGTGCTTCCGCCAATCCACGCTGACGCTCCAGTAAATCCAGGTAACTCTCCGCCAGAAGCGCCTGGTTGCGTTCGTGGGCTGAGTGCATTACGAAGGAGGATGTGAACCAGTTGAGCGGCCATGGACGGATTGCGGTATGGGGGCGGACCCGCAGAATCGGCCGCGGGGCGGTGGCTTCCAGGTCGGCTACGATGGCCCCGGCGTCCACGATGGACGGGCGGCAATCATATCGCCAGGCTCCATTCACTGCGTGGGCATCGGTCGAAAGGCGGGTGCTCAGCCCGGCGATCAACGCATCCAGGAGGGGGGCGTCCTGCGGCGGGGGAATGTGCACGAAGGAATAATCGCATTGCAGGCTGTCGTCCGGCGGCCCATACATGCAGAAGACGGCCTCGCGATCCACCGCGCACAGATACAAGGGCACGCCCAGTTCGGAGAGGCGCCAATCATCGCGACCGGTATAGGTGCGCAAGCGTGAGACTACCCAACGCCGCAGGGGCTGCAGGGTGTAGAACCCATGGGTGGGGTTCAGTTTCAACCCGCGCAGGTCGCGGCTGCGCGCCCGGCTCAGGAAACTATGGAAATCTGAGGGGGCGCTCCAAGCTTTGCCCCAAACGTGCGGCGACTTTTGGGCCGCCCAAGCCAACCCGAAAGCCAGCGCTGCCAGGTTGCCACCGCTCACCCCAAAGATTCGCCCCGCCGTAACGCCTTCGTTCAGCAACCGTTCGGCCCACTCCAGTTCTTTGAGAATCCAAGGCAGGTCGCCCAGCTTGGCGGATTGAAAGATGATTGTGGGCGGAGACGCCAAGGCCTGGGCGGGGGTTTTCACTTGCGGAATGTTACCGTAAGCTGGAAGTAATCGCAACCGATTTTCCGAACGCCTGCCCTCGGGGAGTGCACAGGTTCCGTGGTTTTTGGAACCTGTGCGATTACGGACCGGGGGCCTGTCCCGGATGATCCTAGCGGGGAGTTGAATTCTTAACAGGAGTAATACACAGCTGCGGATTGATTATCCCTCAGGCATGATCAACAGAGAGTTACAGTTTTCTTTTTTGCAAATAAATGAAGGAATATATTGAAGGATACCAGATGAAAATACCATCTGGTATCCTTCCGATCACCAACATTATTTGGTTTTTCCGTGAGCGAAAGCCCTCTTTGCTATATTAATTTTTGAGTATTTTCTCTCCCTTTCACAGTTTTATTAGTGACCGTGATCCCTTATTCACGGCAGCGGAACAGGTGCTGCGCTCATGGTAGCTTTCCGAGCACGGTTTTCGCTTCGGATTCCATCGCCGCGCGCGTGGGCGCCGGCCCGTCGGCGACAAGGTCGCTATAGCCGAAGAAGATCGTACCCTTCCGGACACCGATTGCGCTGCCGTTGAGGGTCCCCGTGGGCAAGGTGAAGCTCGCCTCGGCGTAGATCGCCGCATCCCCCAGGTTAGGCACGTCGGTTGGGACAAGCCCCTCGCTGGTCAGCTGCGCCAGATTCTCCTGAATCGTGGCCAGGAAGTCCGCTTGATACGCTTTCGCCGTGGCCACGTCCGGTGCCTGGCCGACCTCCACCATAAACACGTTCTTGGTGTTGGCGCCGTAAGTGCAGATCTTCCCGCCGCCGGAGGTGGTGCTCTCCTCGCCGGCTCCGAACGAGCCGCCGGCGAGCTTGGACGCCTCCGCACTGGTGATCAACTGGCAGGGGTCAAGTGAGGTCGCCGCCGTCGCCTGTTGTTTTGGGCTAGTTGGTGCCGAAGTGGACGTCGGAGCAGGTGTGGACGTCGGAACAGGGGTGCTGGTTGGTGCGGCGCACGCGGAAAGCAGCGCGGCAATGGTTAGTACTGAAATACCAAGTGTCATTCGAGTCATTTTAATGCTCCTTTTATTTTTTTATGATTGTTTATCCCATTTATCAAAATGATAGTAAACAAATTAAATACTATTTATTATTATTATTTCATTAGAGAATATTCTATTTAATATTTTTAATTATTATATTCGCCCAACGGCCTCCGCTTCGCAATTCTCATCGCCCTCAAAGAACGAGGGCGATGTGCTCCGCGAGGGCAGACAGGTGGCTCAGCCTGCCCCTCGCCTGCCCTCGCGCCTGCCCTCGCAAAGCGGGGGAAGTGTGCAGGTTCCCAGTTCCTATGGGAACCTGCACGAATACGAAGCGATGGGAGCGATGAGCATCGGTGAGCCCGCCCTCGCGCAGCATGCTTGATCCCGTGTTCTTTCGGGTCAAGCATGCTTGCGTAGCGGGGGCTTCCGATGCGAAGAATCCGCGAGTTGGGGAAGCGGGGTGAGCCTACATGTTCCTATGGTTTTTAGGAACATGTACGGTTGCGCCCCCGGCCGCACGGTGGAAGCCTGCCCTCGCGGAGTGCACAGGTTCCCGTATTGTTTGGGAACCTGTGCGAATACGAAGCGGGGGCCGTGGCGGGCTGCCCCGTGATCTATTCGGGGAAGCGACGGGGCCGCAGCCTCGGGTTGGGCGGAATTTTTGCAGGGTTTTTGGAAATCAACCCTTAACGGCTCCGGCAACCACACCCTTTATAATATACTGTTGGCAAGTCAAATAGAAAATAACAATCGGAATTATTGCCAGAACAAGCATTGCCATCATGGCGCCCATATCACGGCTGCCATAGCCGCCCTGCAGATACTGGACGGCAATCGGGATCGTTCTATAGTTGCTGCCGATCACCAGATAGGGCAGAAGATAATCATTCCAAATCCACATGGTGTTGAGAATTGCAACGGTAATATAAACCGGTTGGAGAATTGGCAATACGATCAAAAAGAATGTCTGGATCGGGTTGCAGCCGTCCATCGTCGCGGCTTCCTCTATTTCATACGGGATGCCTTTTACAAATCCGCTGAATATAAATACCGACAATCCGGCGCCAAACCCAAGGTAAATCACGATGATACCCACGGGATTATCCAAATGCATGATATTTGCCATTTTCGACATGGTAAACATCACCATCTGGAAAGGAACAATCATGGAAAACACCAAAAGATAGAAAAGGAACGAACTGATTTTGGATTTTACACGGGTAATGCACCATGCCGTCATGGAGGTAAACAGCACGATGGTCGCCACCGAGAAAACAGTGATAAATAGTGAATACTCGAATGCTTTAATGAACCCGGTCTTGGCAAGACCGGAAAAATAGTTTGTTGCCCCTACAAACGTCCGGGTATCGGGTAACGCAAAAGGCGTGTCGGAAATAAAAAATCTGCCTTTGAAGGAATTCATGAGCACAATAAAGATTGGAGCCAGGAATAAGACGGCCAGAATCAACAAAAATATAAAAGTGGCAGTTTCCGGAAGGTGTTTTTTGGCATTCATCAGTTCTCTATCTCCTTGCCTCTGGAAAATCGCAGCTGCAGCAGCACGATGACGGCAACAAACAGGAAGAAGATTACGGCCTTCGCCTGACCTACGCCTTCATAACCATTGCGGCCATAAAAAGTATTGAAAATATCGAGGGCGAGCATGGATGAGGCTCTGCCCGGGGCGCCGGCCGTAAGGGCAAGGTTCTGATCAAAGAGCTTGAAGGAATTGGTTACGGTAAGGAATGTACAAATGGTGAATGCCGGCATGACCAAGGGGATGGTTATGTTGTATAACAGTTGCCAGGAGTTTGCGCCGTCCATTTGGGCAGCTTCCATCAGCTCGGGGGAGATGCCCTGAATACCGGCGATATAAATGATCATCATATACCCTACCATCTGCCAATTCATCAGAACGACTAACCCCCAAAAGCCATAATTGGCGCTGTAGGTGATATCCACGTTAAAATTGATGAGAACCCCGTTGATAATGAGTTGCCAGATATACCCAAGAACAATGCCGCCGATGAGATTTGGCATGAAGAAAACGGTGCGAAAGACATTTGTGCCCCTGATTTTGCGGGTAAGGAGAAGTGCGAGCAAAAACGCAAAAACATTGATCAGCACCACCGAGACCAGGGCAAACTTCACCGTAAAGATCATTGCATTCAGAAAGGTATTATCTTCCGAAAAAGCGCGAATATAATTACTCACACCCACCCAGTGTGAATCGGTCACGGTTGTGAATTTGGTAAAAGAAAGATAAATGCCAAGCAGGAACGGTATCAAGAAGGAAATGAGGAATGCGACAACCGTCGGCAGTGTAAAGAACGCGTAATATTTTTTCGGCATTTTTTTCACAGGGTATCTCCTGCTCGGCAAAGGAATTGGCGCCATGCAATGCTGCGTCACCCCGCACCACAATCCGGGCGGGGTGACGCAGAAACCAAATCTACTGCTTATTAACTTTTCGCTTTTTCAATCTTCCACTGGTCAATAAACAACTGTTTTACATCAGCCCACTTCATGGTGCCTTGTGCATACTGCAGCAATGCAGCGCCGAAATTGTTCTTGAACGTCTGGTTCGGGAACACGGTGAAATTCCAGGCCACATTGTATAGATTGGTATCGCTGATGTAGCGGATCACTTCTTTCGCCAATGGATCTGTCGGTTTTTCGTTGTCGGCGAATGTGTCGAAGGGAGCAATGAAACCCAGATCCTTGGTAACGAAAGCCTTCCCTTTTGCGCTGCTATACAGCCACCAGATGAAATCTTCGGCAAGTTTCTGTTTTTCGGGGGAGGCTTGCTTGTTAACTGCGAAGAAGTTCTCGGTGCCAACGTTGATGGACTGCTTTTCTTCACCCGGCATGCCGGTATAAATTGGCAGGAATTTTACATCTTCCGCCTTGACCACATTGCCGGCGACACCCGAGATTTGACCCCAGGCCCAGTTGCCATTCTGTACCATCGCGGATTGACCCAGTGCAAACTCCGCCATGGAATCATCCACGCTTTTACTGCCCAGCAACGTCGGGGCGGTGGTCGAGTTGTTCAAATAGAGATCAAAGATATTCTTGAAATTGTCCGAATACTGGAATTTGATCGTCATGGTGGCGGCGGGGTCTTTGATGTCTATGTTGTTGTCCCTGAACTCATAAAATACCGGGACATCGGCAAGATGTGTCTGCCAGCGCCAGTCTTCGCCGGGTTTTAAAGAAGTGGAAGAAAACACGCCCTTAATCCCCAATTGGCCTTTCTTTGCGGTCATGTCTTCCACAACTGCTTTCAGCGTCGCAAAATTGTTGATTTCCGTCATGGATTTCGCTTTAGCGCCATCCATTGCAAAATACTTGGTCATGACGGCATTGTTGTAAATGATCCCATAACCTTCCACAACATATGGGACGCCAAATACGCCGCCGCCATCGGTAACCGCCAGGTTTTTATCGGAAAGATGTTTATACAGATCGGTGTCTTTGAGATCCGCACAGTAATCTTTCCAGGCTGCGTAACCGACGGGACCGTTGATTTGGAAGAGAACGGGCGCATCGGACTTGGCAATTTCGGATTTTAACGTTTGCTCATACGTTCCCGATGCAGCGGTTACTACTTTCAGCGTAACCCCTGTTTCCAGTTTGTATTCGTCGGCGATCTTTTTGTAGACTTCGGACACTTCCGGTTTGAAATTCAGGTAATACACTTCTCCGCCCGACGGAGCAGTGGTTGCAACTGCTTGTGTTGCCGGGACCTGAGTTTCACCTGCTTGTGTTGTTGGGGCCTGAGTTGCAACCGGTGTCGGGGTTGTGCATGCGGCAAGTGCAAACGCAGCGATCAGGAGAATACTCATTAGGGAGAACAACTTCTTGGCCATTTTTCCCTCCATTTGAAAAAAAGCCCTTACTACACCTTCTTAACTTACCGATACGGTTTTTTTAGACTCACCTCCTTTCATTTCCGTCGTCTGCTTCTTTACGAGTCACTCAGAAAAGACTCAGAACACAATTTCCATCCCGGAAGAGCGCCTGTTTAAAAGCGCAGTTGAAATCCAATTCTGTGGGATGTCATTAACTTTCTTTTTGTATCCGTATGTCGAATGGGCTGGATTGGAATAAATCGTATTAAATCAATAATCGTATGTTTAATAAGGTATTTTACATCTTCTCTTGGAATCAACCAGAAGAAGGTATTCAACCCTACCTCCTTTATTAACTACACATTTAGCTTAACCTCTCTTTTATTTCAAAAATTTATCTCTCTTAATATAATAGCATACCCAAATAATGTCAATTAATAAACGCCATTGTTGAATGGCTGATTTGCGTGGCTGGGGCAGTATAGCAAGGGTGGGGCAGCCAGACCGGGGGGTAATTCAATATCACCGGCGGGTGAGCCGGCTAAGCGGCCTGTATCTCCCCCCTGCGTAATTCATCACCACCCAAAAAACGGGTGGTGATTGCTCCAGGGGTAATGGGAGCCGCCTGGCCGGCTCTGCGCGGGAACACTCTTTAATCCGGAAGTATTTCTCCCCAGGTCGTTGCGGGTAAGATCAGCCCGCGTTAAATCCGTACCCAACAACCATAACCCGAATATTCAGGCCAGTTTCCCCACAAAATCAAGTAACGTCTGAAGGAATTTATCTCCATAGGATGAATTGAATATGTCCGTCCCGTGCATGCCAATCCCAGGATAAATTACCAGTTCCCTCGGTTCGGCGGCATTGTCATAGTTGAGCTGAGTGTCCTTGGCCCATGAATCGTTTTCAGCGGCGATGAAGAGTTTGGGATATTTAATGTCCAGCAAGGATCCCCCGAAGTTCGGACCGGCAATCATTACCAGACCGATCATTTCCGGTTCACTCGCTACGGAGCCGCAAGCCGTTACGCCCAGGCTGGCACCGATGCAAACGACGTGTTGGTAGCCGACATTTCTCAATTGCGCCAGGACGATGGCGATCTCCTGCGAAGCGCCGATATAATCCGACTGCAAGTAACTAAAGGTGATCACGGTGAACTTTTGTTTATCGACCGCCTTGACGAAAGGATCCCACTGCCCCTCACCTCCGGAGGACATATTTGCCAGGATAATGGATGTTTCGCCCTGCCCGTATGAATGGCCGGGGAATTTCTTGTCCGGTGGAATATCGAAGGTAACGATTCCTTCCGGAAGGGGAAAGGTCGGCGTGGGGGTAAAAGTGGGCAGAGGCACGGGCGTGAGCGTCGGCGTTGCCGTGGGAGCGGCAGGAGATGCAGTACAACTTACCGATAGAACAAGAAGGATGAGAGAGACAAATTGGATGAGGGTTTGTTTTTTGTTCATATCCTATTCCTATTTCAAGGGCATGGTGGAGACTAAGCCTTCGATAGGGTCGACCGGCGTTTTACATGGTCCGTTTCAAAGCGCCGTGTAGTAAATCGTCCGACAAGCGTGTGTTCTCCCCCCACTCCCGGCCTTCTTTAGGCCGCGCCTGGCAACTGATACAAGAACTTTTGAAAACCCGTAAATACTTTGCTGATCTCGTCGGGTTGGCCGATGTCGGCCACGGCGTCGACGAGCCAGCCAACTAAAACCGTCCGGCTGCGCCGAAGACCTCGTACAGACGGCCGCACCACTGGAAGTATGCGGTGCGAACACCTGCGTAGATATCGAACATGCTGGCTTCCGGTTTGGCGGCCGCCAGGCGCATGTTGTCGGCGGCGGCGTTCATGATGCTGGTGGCAAAATTGATCTTGCTGATGCCGGCTGCAATCGCCGCCCGGAATTGTTCGTCGGAAAGACCCGTCCCGCCGTGCATGACCAGCGGCACGTTCACCCGCCGGCGGATTTCGCCGACTAGCTCCAGATCCAGGCGGGGTTCACCTTTGTACAGTCCGTGGGCATTGCCAAAAGCAATCGCCAGGAAATCGACGCCTGTCTCTTCGACAAAATTCTCCACGTTTTCAGGATCAGTGAAACCGATCCGCCGGCCGCCGAGGGAATCATACTCCTCGCCTAGGCCGACCTGCCCCAATTCGGCCTCGACGCCCGCACCGGCAGCATGCGCTGCATCCACCACCCGCTTTGTGTTGGCGATGTTCTCTTCGAGCGGCAGTTTCGAGCCGTCATACATCACGTCGGTGAAATCATAGGAAAGCACTTCCAGGCACTGATCCACGCTGGCGCCGTGATCAAGCATCAGCGAGACAGGCACATCGGTATCTTCCACCCGGCAGCGTACGTAAGCTGCCAGGGCGCGGCAACTGGGCAAGGCGGCGAAGGGTGAGTAAATGCCGATGATGGTCGGGGCGCGCTTTTCCGTCAGGGCATCCATCACCCCCTCCATGCCCTGCATCTCAAACACGTCGAACAGAGGGACCGCATAGCGCTCCCGGCGCGCTTTTGCCAATTCATTTTTGATCGAGACCAGTGTCATCGTTGCACCTATTACCCTTCGGTCACTTCAATCTCCACCCGGAAATCGCGCTGCTCGCCCGGCTGCAGGAATTGCAGCGCGCCGCGAGCGCGCTCCCGGCTGCGCCCGCCGACCCGGCAGTTGGCCGGTTCCACTCCCAGAACATAATTGCTCTGCCCCATCATTTTCCACTGGACGAGATTCGGCAGAGTAGCCTTTTGGAAACGGACGCGCAACCCCAGTTTGCGCGGGCGGTTGACCAACTGGATACCGGCCCAGCCGGTTTTATCAGCGGGCAGGTCATGATAAAAAACCTGTTCGGCGTAACCCGGCGTCGGTTTCTGGAAGCGCATCCACTCATGCAAACCCGGTCCGGCTGCTGCGTCCCGCGGTTCAACGGGATGCGGTTCGGCCACCAGTTCGCTGTTCTCATCCAGGAATGGGAAGCCCAGGTTGATGTGGTACAGGAGCATCAGCGGACTTTCGGCCGCGCCCAGGTTTTCGACCAGGTCGTGGACGGCGATGCGGTTGCCGCCCAACTCCACCGTAATGCAGCGCTTCAAGCGCAAGTTCTCGCCAAAGGCGCGCGCCTGCCGCATCTCCCCTTCGATCCAAAAAGAACATTCGTCGCCCTGCCAGGTTTCGTCCACGCGCAGGCGTTGAGCAGGCAAGTGTGAGAGGCGGCCATGCAATCCGAGCGACTCGCCTTCGTCTTCGTCAGGCGCGCCGAGATAGGTCAGGCCACAGCCGGTCAGCAGGCCGGCGCCAAAAGTACGCAACCATTCAGCGTTTTGCGGATCGTAGTACATCGGGTGACTCCAGCCCGTCGGCGAGACCCAGGCAAGCGGCATGCCTTTGTACGAAGCCGGGCCGATGTCCATGCCGCGGTCGAGCAACACGTTGAAAGCCAAACCCGATCCAGTACAGACGTCAGCGACGCGCAGGCCGCGTTCGGTTCCGTCCGCCCATTCGCCCAGCCTGATGCCGGCAATTTGCGAAAGGTCTCCCACGTAGTTCAGCAATTCCGAATGCGTCCAGGAACGATTGAATAGATTAGCCATCCAAAAACCTTCCCTTCCTCCTATGTTGCCAAGTCACGCAAATAATCGGCCATCAACGGCCACAGGCGCTGGTATTTGGCGAAGCGTTCGCTGTATAAACTCTGCTTTTTCGGGTCAGGTTCGAAAGTCCGATCCAATTGGACCATGGTCTCGACGCCAACTTCCAGAGAGGGGAAGACTCCGCATCCCGCCCCCGCCAGGATGGCCGCGCCCAAAACACCCGCCTCTTTAATTTTAGGGCGCACGAACGGGCGCCCCAAAATATCCGCGCTGATCTGAAGCCAGGCGTCCGATTTACTGCCGCCGCCGACGGCGCGAAAATCCGCAACCTCGATGCCCGCCCCTGGCAAGCCCTCGAAAGTCTCGCGGATGTAAAACGTCATCGCCTCGATGAGACCCTTCAAAATTTCGCCGCGCGAAGTTTCCAATTTCAGCCCCGCCACCACGCCGCACGAATCCGCGATGAAGTCCGGCGGGCCAGTGATTGCAAAATGCGGCAGCACCATGATCCGGCTCAGATCCTCGGGCATTTCCGACAACAAGGCCGCGTACAAGTCTTGTCCGCCGGCTTGCGCCTGCCGGCGTTCTGCGCCGGCAAACGTATTGCGGAACCATTTGACCATCGAACCGCCCTGATTGTAGAGAAAGCAGACGTACTGCCCCGGCACGGCGTGGTGCTCGGTATTCAGGCCTCGCTCGATCATGGCCGATGCTTCGGGCCGCCGCCTAAAAACCGGCATCAGGCACAAGTAGGTGCCCATGCCATACATGGCCTGTCCCGGCGCGATCACACCGCAACCGATACCATTACAGCACTGGTCGTGCCCGCCGCTGACAATGGGAATGCCCGCCGATAGGCCCAACTCCTCGGCGATGGTAGCTGCCAGGGAACCAATCACCGCCCCGGAGGGAACCGTGGGAGGCAGCTTCTCCCGGTCCAGCTGCGCCAGCCTCAGCATCTCATCCGACCAGTCGCCGCCTTCGAGGTCGAACAGCAGGGTGCGGTTCGCCAGGGAGTAATCCACTTTGGCGTCAGCACCCAGCATAAAGGAGACCAAACCGCTCCAGAGCAGGAAAATGTCGGCCTGCTGATAAAGGTCAGGCTGGTGTTGCTTCAGCCACTTCAACTTGGTCAGCGTATACTGGTTGCCGAGGGTATTA
>Ga0187886_1000797_pt1 | contig 33637 bp, 26 predicted proteins | sample June2016WEW_20_1_FD_133001 | JGI IMG/M metagenome (GOLD analysis project Ga0187886, IMG submission 133001) | Peatland microbial communities from SPRUCE experiment site at the Marcell Experimental Forest, Minnesota, USA - June2016WEW_20_150 | ecosystem: Environmental > Terrestrial > Soil >...
TCATGGCCGCCGTAATTCGAACCGAGAAGCTCACTAAGTCCTACGGATCGCACCGCGGGATCGTCGAGGTCGATCTCGAAGTCCAACGGGGCGAGGTGTTCGGCTTCCTGGGACCGAACGGCGCCGGCAAGACCACGACCATCCGGGTCCTGCTCGACCTGATCAGGCCCACGAGCGGCAAGGCCTACGTGTTCGACGTCGAATCGTCGGTCGACCCGACCGCGATCCACCGCCGCATCGGCTACCTGCCCGGCGAGTTCGCCCTGTACGACCGATTGACCGGCGGCCAGACGCTCGAGTACTTCGGAAACCTGCGCGGGGGCGTCGATCGGGCCTACCAGGCCGAGCTCATCAAGCGCTTCGATCTGGACCCGGGCCGCCGCTTCCGCGAGTACTCCAAGGGCAACAAGCAGAAGGTCGGCCTGGTGGCCGCGCTGCAGCATCGGCCCGAGCTGCTTCTGCTCGACGAGCCGACGGCCGGTCTCGACCCGCTCGTCCAACAGACCTTCTTCGGGTTGCTGCGCGAGCAGGTCAAGGACGGGGCCACGGTCTTCCTCTCGAGCCACATCCTGTCCGAGGTGGAGCGGAGCTGCGACCGCGTGGCGATCATCCGCGAGGGCCGCATCGTCCAGACAGATCGAGTCGACGCGCTCCGGGATCTGGCCCACCACCAGGTCGAGCTGCGCTTCGAGGGCAAGCCGCCTGTGGCCGAGTTCAAGAAGATCAAGGGCGTCAGCGACCTGCAGGTCGAGGACCACATCATGAAGATGCGGGTCTTCGGCCCGATCACCCCGGTCGTCCAGACTGCGGCCCGCCTGGGCGTGACGGACTTCCTGAGCCGCGAGCCCAGCCTCGAGGAGACGTTCCTGGCCCAGTACGGCCGCGAGGCCGCGGAGGGGAAGTGATGGCCGTCGAAGCAGGGCGCCCGCCGATCGCTGGCGGCATCGCACCCGTCTCGCTCTGGAGCCGCTTCTACGGCTTCGGCAGCATCTACGGCAAGAGCATCCGCGACTCGCGCCTGGCCTTCATCATCGCCGCCGGCGTCCTCGGCGGGATGATGCTCGTGGCCGGGGCGGCGGTCGGGGGCGTCTTCCCGACCGCCGAGTCGCGCCAGGAGGTGGACAAGCTCATCGCGACCATCCCCTCGTCCATGTCCGGCCTCTTCGGGAACCCCGTGAAGGTTGGCACCCTGGGCGGCATGATGAACTGGAAGTACGGGCCGTTCTTCGCCCTGGGCGCCGGGCTCTGGTCCATCCTGGCCCTGTCGGGGACCCTGGCCGGTGAGGCCAGTCGTGGAAGCCTGGACATCGTCGCCTCGGCACCGTTTGGGAAGCGCCGGCTGGCACTGGAGAAGCTGACCGCGCACCTGACGATGCTGGGCCTGGCCATGACCATCCTCGCTTCCTGCGCATGGGTCGGCGCCACGCTCTACGGCGACGCCTCGCTCGGGGACGCGATCCCGCCCCTGTCCGCGACCGGCTTCGCGCTCTGGGTCGGGTTCATCGGCCTCGCCTTCGGCGGCCTCGCGTTTGCGCTTGCCCCGCTCCTGGGCCGCTCCGGATCCGCAGGGGTCGCGGGCGCGGTGATGGTCGTGGCGTGGATCTCGAACGGCTACTCCGCCCTCGCCCCTATCGCCTTCTTCAGCCCCTTCCACTGGACGGCCAATCATGTCGCGCTGGTTGGCCAGTTCGACTGGCCCGCGCTGGCTTCGGTCGGGGTAGTGGCCGCCGTTCTGCTGACTGTCGGAGTGGAGGTATTCGCCCGCCGAGACCTCGGCATCACAGCCGGCCTGTCGGCCCCCGGCCTGCCCGCCGCAACGCTGGGCGTCCGAGGACCGGCACGCCGCGCCTTCGGCGATCAACTGCCGCGGGCGCTGGCCTGGGGCATCGGCCTGGGTCTCTTCGGAGCTATGATCGCCGCCATCGTCGGGTCGATGGCGAGTGAGATGACCAAGTCGCCAACGTTCCACGACGTCCTGAACGCCATGTTCCCGGGTTACGACCTGACCAGGGCCGGGGATTTCCTCCAGGCCTACGCCCAGATGCTGTTCATCTTCGCCGGGTACGCAGGCGCGACCCTCGTCGCCAAGTGGGCCAGCGACGAAACCGAAGGTCGGCTGGAGATGCTCCTCGGAACGCCGCTCGCCCGGACTCGCTGGGTGATCGGCGGCGGACTCGGGGCCATCGCCGCGGTAGTCGTCATGACGGCCGGGCTCGTGCTTGGGATCGGCCTCGGCGCCGCGTCGGCCGGTATCCAGACGGGCGACGCGATGTCGGGCACGGTCGTGCTCGGCCTCTACGCCGCGGCCATGGTTGGCGTGGGCATCGCCGTGGGCGGGCTCTGGCGCACGTCCCTGGCTGCCGAGATCACCGCAGTCGTGGTCACGGCCACCTTCCTGATCGACCTCCTGGCGCCACCGCTCAAGCTGCCCGACTGGATGCACCAGCTCGCCCTGACCGCCCACATGGGCAGACCCATGATCGGCGACTGGGATCCGGCCGGGATCATCGCCTGCCTGGTCATCGCCGTGGGCGGAATCGCGGTCGGTGCCTGGGGCATGCGGCGGCGGGACGTGGCCTGAGCATGCAGAGAGGCGGCCGGTTTCCGGCCGCCTCTCCACTCGAGCTCGAACTGTTTCAGCCGGGCAGCTGGCCCAGGGTCACGCTGATCGTCGTCGTTGTCCCGTTCTGATGCTGAACCTGCAGCTTCACCACGTCGCCCGGGTGGTGGGTGACCATGTCGTTGACAAAGGTCACGCTGTCCGGGATCGGCGTGCCGTCGATGGCGACGACCACGTCACCCGCCACGATGCCTGCCGTTGCCGCCGGGGCGCCGGCCACGACGGAGACGATCAGGGCGCCGTTGGCGGCATCGCTCAGCTTGACGCCCATGTACGAGCGACCCGAGTTGGTCACCTTGCCGCTGGAGATGAGTTGATCCGCGATCGTCTTGGCCCGGTTGCTCGAGATCGCGAAGCCGATCCCGGGCGCGCTGCCTCCGAGCTGAGCGTCGGTGGCGGCAAGAGTCGGAATGCCCACGACCTCGCCCTGGAGGTCCACGAGGGCGCCGCCGCTATTGCCGGGGTTGATCGCCGCGCTGGTCTGGATCACGTCCGGGAGGGCGTTGCCGTTGGGCTCGCTGACCTGCCGCCCCAGGGCGCTGACGATTCCCTCGGTGACGCTCGACTGCAGGCCGAGGGGATTGCCGATGGCCAGGACGAAGTCTCCCACCGACAGGGCGGATGAATCGCCGAAGGTCGCCGGAGTGAGGCCTGTCGCACTGATGTTGATGACCGCGATGTCATCCGGAACGTAGGTGCCGACGAGCGTTCCTGGATAGGAGTGACCGTTGGACAGCGTCACGGTGAACGTCGTGGAGGTTCCCACGACATGTGCGTTGGTGACTATGTCGCCCTTGGAGTCGTAGATGATGCCCGAGCCGAGACCCTGGTTGGTTTCGATCTGCACGACCTCAGGCTTGACTGCCTGGATGACGCTGACCATCTGATCCTGGAGAGCGCCCGCCGCGCCACTCACGGCCATCACGGGCGCGGGCGTCGGCGTCGCCGTGGCCAGCTGAAGACCCGCCGGCACGTTGGCCGCGCCGGTAGGGTTGGCATTCGCGACCGCTGCCGCAGCCGCACTCGCCTTGAGCCCAATGGTCGTGGACATTCCTGTCGAGGCACCGCAGGCCGCCGCCACGATGCCGACGAAAACGAGAGACAAGATTGAGGCGACGAGACGGCTCGCCTTTCGTCGCCGCGTTTGGAAGACCATGGGAACCTCCTGGAGCCGCCTTCATCGGACCTGGACGGCATCTGTTGATCGCATGGTGCTGCCCCAACCTGAATCGAACCTGAAGTAGTCCCATGAAGATTCGATCGCCGGCGCGGCCGCCGTTCGCTAGGCCGTGGGGGCTCCGCCCGCCCGGTCGACCAGCTCCCTCTCGCTGAAGCAGACCGACTCGAAGACGAAGAGCCGCGTCTGCGCGTCACACCAGGCGTCTCCGGAGAGCCCGGCCTTGCGGCAGACCGCGTCGAGCATCTGCTCGGCACCCCAGCCCATTTCCGTGGCAACCTGAGGGAGCAGGAGGGCTCGGTGCATGCCTCGCTCCACGACGATGCCATGCCGGCCTGCCTCGAAGCCGTCCGGGTTGGGCAACTCGACCGGTGGCTCGAGCACGGACACCTCCACCTCGAGGGCCGGAACCTCCGATTCGGTGACCGGGAGGAACCGGGGGTCTTCCAGAGCCGCGGCGGCGGCGGCGTCGCAAACGTTGATCCAGAGCGGGACGTCGTAGCGCATCAGGCCGATGCAACCACGCAGCTGGCCCCGCTCGTGAAGCGAGACGAAGGCCGCTGCCGCTTCCGTGAGCGCCGGCGTGAGAGCGGCATCGTCAAGAGCTGGCCGGCGCTCGCCGCGCGCGGCCGCTTCCACGGCGGCCCGGGCAAGGGCCAGGAGCGTCTGGCGGTCGGACGGTTGGAAATGCTGCATCGGCGCTGAGGTCGCCTCCGAGCAGCAGGCTGGAGCCTCGCCACCGGACGCGCCAGAGTCGAATGGAGGGTTTTCCGCCCGACCAGGCGACCCTGCAGCTACCACCATGCTCGCTGGGTCTTCAGAGAGCTGCCGTTGGCGTTGCCGATCGTCGTCGCTGCCGGTCGTCCGCGAAGCCAGTTGTCGGCGTTGCCGCTGATGCCGGGAATGGTATGCTACATTCGATTGCTCTCGCGATCCTCGCTCGGTTACTACGCCCATGGGGAAGGCGCTTCCGGTGACAGAAGCCTCGGTCATCGTCGACGATCAACCTTCAGGAACCATCTCAGCGCGCCTGTACGGCCATTTCGCCGAGCACCTCGGCCGGTGCTGTTACGGCGGATTGTGGGCCGGACGCGATGCCTTAGTGCCTACCGTAGATGGGTTCCGGGCGGACGTGCTGGCAGCGCTGCGGGAGCTGCCCGTGCCGTTGCTCCGATGGCCGGGAGGATGCTACGCCGACCATTACCACTGGCGAAACGGCATCGGTGCGCCGGCGACGCGGCCCACGACCTTGGGCATGTCGTGTGGGCTGCGCGTCCCGGACGACAACGCCCTGGGCACCCACGAGTTCATGCGCCTCTGCGAGCTGCTGGAAGCCGAGCCGTATCTGGCGGGGAACGTGGGCACGGGCTCGGTCCAGGAGCTGTGCGACTGGATCGAGTACGTGAACGGCACGATCGAAACGAGGCTCACCTCGGAGCGCGTCACGAACGGGAGGCGCGACCCCTGGGCCGTTCGGCTGTGGGGGATCGGCAACGAGAGCTGGGACTGCGGCGGGCGGTTCGACCCCGTCTCGTACGCCCATGAGTTCCTGCGGTACGCGACCATGGTTCGCCACGTGGATCCCCGAGTCGAGCTAGTCGCGGTGGGTCTCAGGGACGACGACTTGCCCGAGATGGGCATGGATCCGGAGTGGAACGCGAAGTTCCTGGCCGCGCTTGGGCCGGCGGTGGACCTGGTCGACCACCTTTCGATCCATCGGTACTGGGTCCATGGCGGACCTGAGACCACCTTCGATGAGAGCGACTACTACGCCTTGCTCGAGGAGGCCGCCGGGACCGAGAGCCTGATCCAGCGGACGGCTCGAACCCTGGCCGCCGCGGCCAAGCCCACGCATCCGATCTCCATTGCCCTGGACGAATGGGGCGTCTGGCACCCCGAGGCGCGATCCTGGGGACCGGGGGACGTCCCTCGCCGGACCCCCACGACATTCGAGCAGGCCAACACCCTGCGCGATGCCCTGGCCGTCGGGATCGCCCTTGAGGGCTTCCACCGTCAGTGCCGCGTCCTGTCAATGGCGAACCTGGCCCAGGTCGTCAACGTGCTGCAGGCCGTAGTCATGACCGACGGGCCGGTCTGTGTTCGAACGCCTACCTACCATGCCCTCGCCCTGCATCGGGCGCACATGGGCGCAGACGCGCTGCAGGTTGAGATCCGGGCCGGCGAGTCACGTTCGTCCGGGCAACCGGCGCTGAGTGCGACCGCTTCCACGCGGGGCGAAGGGATAGCGGTCACATTGATAAACAGGGACATCGAGCGAGCCACCGTCGTCAGCATCAGGGCCGCGGGCACCGTTTCGTCGAGCTCTGTACTGACGGCCGATTCGCCCAACGCGGTGAACACCCCGGCCGACCCGGACAGGGTCTCTCCCCGAGCACTGGCCGTAGAGAGCCAGGGTCCCGGCTCGTGCGTCACCACATTGCCCCCGCACTCTATGGCCACGATCGAGTTCGCCGCACGAGGAGCCAGGCAACCCTGATGGCAGACAAGCCGAAACGCAGCGCCACTAGGACGAGTAGGGACGCCACGAACGGAGAAGTCCGGGCTGCCGATCCAGGCGCGGCCAGTCGAAACGACGCGAACCGGAACGGCGCCAGGCCGGGCCACATCCCGACGATGCGGGACATTGCGGACGCCGCAGGTGTCTCCCAGAGCACGGTCTCCCGGGTCCTGACTGGCGCTCCCAATGCCATCCCGATCAACCCGGCCACGCGGGATCGCATCATCGAGGTCGCGCGCCGGATGCGCTACCGGCCAAACCCCCTGGCCCGCGGCCTGCGCGGAGCCCGAACGATGCTCCTGGGCGTCATCGTCCGCGAGATCACCGATCCGTTCTTCGCCGGCGCAGTCGACGCGATCTCAACCGAGGCGAACCTCCGCGGCTACAACGTATTGCTGGTCCACGCTCACGGCCGGACGGATGAAGCCATCGCCTTGCGAGCCGTCCTGGAAACGCGCCACTGCGACGCGATACTCCTCCTGGGCGACACGAGCGACCAGCCACGTCTTCTGGAGGAGCTGCGCAACTCCAGCTTCCCGGTCGTTGGCCTGTGGCAGGGCACGGCGGCAATGCCCGGGATCTCGATCATCGCCGTGGACAACCGATCGGGTATCGAAGGCTTGATGGATCACCTGCTGGGTCTGGGCCACCGCAAGATCGCCTTCATCGGAGGCGTCTTCGTAGAAGGCCGGCTGATCGGCGACATCGGCGAGCGGCGCGGAGCTTTCCTGGAGCGAGCGGCCGCTGAGGGCCTGGAGTTTCCGCCGGGCTTCGTCCGCGACGCTCAGAACACTCTCGTTGGCGGTGCCGGAGCCCTCGAGGCGCTGATGAAGCTTCCGGAGCGGCCGACTGCGGTCGTCGCCTCCACCGACGTTCTGGCGATCGGCGCCCTTCACGCAGCCTGCCACATGGGCCTCAACGTCCCCGGCGACGTCTCCATCGTGGGCTTCGACGATCTGCCGATGGCCGAGTACACGACGCCATCGCTCACCACCGTCTGTATGCCGATCGCGGAGATGGCCGCAGCTGGGGTCAAGGCGGCGGTTGAGGGAGACCGCGACCGCGACGCGGTAACGTTCCCGGTCCTGAAGCCGCGGGTCGTGATCCGCGACTCCTCGGGGCCCGTGCCGGTCAGCGCCCACTAGGCGGGAGCGGCGCACTCAAGCGAACGCCGGCCTAGTCGATCGTGACTCGTGTGAAATAGCGGTTCCGTCGCTGCAGGTGGATGGCATCCCCCGTGATCTCGATCTGGGCAGTGCATGGTAGATCGGTCGAGGAGGTGCCTGCCATCACCGTCACCCGGCCCGGTTCGACGCGCAGCCGGCCGTCCACGCCGGTGAAGGCCAGCTGTTCGACCGCCAGGCGGAATCGGAGCGTCCGGACTTCGCCGGCCGCCAACCCGATTCGCTTGAATCCACGCAGTTCCTTCACTGGTCGCGTGACGCTGGCCTCGTCGTCGCGGAGGTACAGCTGGATGACTTCGTCGCCGGCTCGATCGCCCACGTTGGCGACCTCGACGCTCGCCTCGAACTCGCCGTCGATCGGCACGCTCCGGCGATCCAATCGCAAGTTGCGGACGTCGAACTGCGTATAGGAAAGTCCGAAGCCGAACGGCCAGAGCGGCTCGTTCGACCCGTCGACGTAGGGGCCCTTCCAGTTGGACCGGCCCCCGGAGGGCTTGTGGCCGTAGTAGATCGGGATCTGGCCGACATGCCGCGGCACGGTGACGGGCAGCTTGCCGCCGGGGTTGGTGGCGCCGAAGATCACATCGGCCAGCGCCTCGGGACCTTCTTCGCCCGGCACCCAGGCGTGGAGGACCGCGGCCGACGATGCGGCGGCCGACTCGATCGCCAGCGGTCGCCCGGCGACGAGCACGAGGACGACCGGCGTCCCGGTCGCGGCCACGGCGGCGACCAGCTCGCCCTGCCGGCCGGGCAGGCCGATATCCATGCGGTCGCGGGACTCGCCGCTCGTGCAGTCTTCGGTCAGACCGGATCGTTCTCCAACCACGACTATCGCCACTTCGGCGCCGCGGGCCGCTTCGACCGCCGCTCGAATCCCCTCGTCGTCGCCGTCCATGATCCCGCAGCCTCGGGCAAACCGAACCTCCGTCGACTCGTCGAGCCGGCTACGGAGCGCATCCAGGATCGTCCCGAGACCCGCCAGCTCGTCCGCTACGGCGAGCCCCTCCGGGACCTTCAAACCGAAGCCGCCCATCTCGCTGAACGCCTCGATATGAGCGATATGCGCGTAGTCGCCCAGCAGGTTGCGGGCGTCGTGGGCGTTGGGCCCGATGACGGCGAGGGATCGCAGGCCCGGGCGCAGCGGGAGAGTTCCGTCATTGGCGAGCAGGACGATCGACCGGCGGGCGATCTCGCGAGCCAGGGCCCGGTCCTCGGCGAACGGCAGCTCAGCCCTCTCCGGGTTCACGTAGGGCCTCTCGAACAGCCCCAGCTCGAACTTGGCCCGGAGGACACGCGCCGCTGCCGCATCGACCACCGCCTGCGGGAGGTTGCCCGAGGCAACCGCGGCGGCCAGGGGATCGGCGAAGAGCGAGAACGTTGGCAGCTCCACATCGACGCCGGCTTCAAGCGCCAGCGCCGCGGCGACCGAGCGGTCCTTCGTCATCCCGTGGGACGTGATGATCTCGTCCACGCCGAAGTAGTCCGACACGACGATGCCATCGAACCCCCAGCGATCCCGGAGCACGTCCGTGAGCAGGGTCTTCGAGGCGACGCAAGGCATGCCGTCGAGGTCGTCGTAGGCATGCATGATCGACTTCAGGCCGGCGTCACGGACGGCGGCCTCAAACGGATAGAGGAACGAGTCCTCCAGCTCGCGCGACCCGATATGCGCGGGGGCGTGGTTCAACCCGCCCTCGGGCAAGCCGTGTCCGACCATGTGCTTGCCCGTCGCGAAGACGCGTTCATGTGGAGCGCCGTCGCCCTGAAGTCCGCGAACATACTCCGCCCCGAGCACCGCCACGAGGTAGGGATCCTCGCCGTAGGTCTCCTCGATGCGGCCCCAGCGGGGGTCGCGGGTGATGTCGAGGACCGGAGCGAGACCCTGCTGGGCCCCGGCGGCCCGGAGCTCCCGACCCAGCCGCGAGGCCATGGCCCGCACCAGGTCCGGCTCCCACGAGGCCGCCTGCCCTATCGACTGCGGGAAGCACACCGACTCGCGGGCCAGCAGCCCGTGCAGGCACTCCTCGTGAACGATGGCCGGAATGCCCAGCCGGGTCCGCTCCACCAGGAAGCGCTGGATCTCGTTCGCCAGCTCCGCGACCGCCCGCTGGCCCAGGTTCGTCGCGCCGGCCAGACGTGTGATCTGACCGATGCCCCGGCCGAGGCGTTCGGTGGCCTTCGCCTCGTCGAATGCCTCGCGGTCGAGGATCTCATGCGCCCAGTACGAGCCCAATTGGGCGAGCTTCTCCTCGAGCGTCATCCGCCCAAGGAGATCAGCTACGCGTGTACGGACGTCCGCTGTAGCGTCCCGGTAGGGCGCATCTGCGGCCAATAGATCAGCCCTTCACTCCACCGGCAGTCAGACCGCCGACAATCTGTCGTTCAGCAAGCGCGTAGAACACTACCGCGGGAGTGATCGCGCAGACCGTGAAGGCCAGGATTCGGGCCTGGTCTGAGCTGTAAAGGCCCGAGAAGTTCACCACGCCGAGCGGAAGGGTCCATTGATCCGTACCGTTGAGCAGGATGAGCGGCAGCATGAACGCGTTCCAGGTTCCGACGATCGCCAAAATGCTGACCGTCGCGAGAGCGGGCCGCGCGAGCGGCAACAGGACTCGCCAGAAGAACCCGAAGCTGCCGCAGCCATCGATCTTGGCTGCGTCCTCCAGCTCGACCGGGATGCTCTTGAAGAAGGGCCGCAAGATGATGATCGTCAACGGCAGCCCGAAGGCGGCCTGCGGCAGGGCCACGCCGAGAAGATTCCCTTCCAGGCCGATCTGCTTGACCAGGATGTACAGCGGCAGGATCGCCACGGCCGAGGGGAAGAGCAACCCGAGCGTGAACAGCGTGTATAGGGCCTCGCGACCGCGGAACATGAGCCGCGCGAACACGAAAGCCGCGAGGGCCGCCAGCCCGACGGTCAACCCAACGGCGACCACGGCGACGATGACGCTGTTCGCTGCCTCGCGCCAGAAGAACGCGGCACTGTCGCCGAACAAGACGTCCGTGTAGTTGGAAACGACCCATGGACTGGGGATGATCGAGCCCGGATCGCCGACTAGCTGGCCGTTCTCCTTGAACCCGCCCAGGACTGCGTACAAAATCGGCATGAGGATGAACCCGGCCACAACGGTCAGGATCACGTAGCGAACGAAACCCAAACCGGGACGCGCGACCTTGCCGATGCGGCGCAAGATCAGGCTGGCCGAAGTGGCCCTGGCTGTGGAAGCGGTCGTCTTCATCGCACTACCCGTTGAATGCCGTGACTGCGCCCTCGACGTCCCGCCGCAGCACAAATCGCTGGTAGGCGAGAGCCAGGACTAGACCAAACGCAAAGAGGATCACTGCGAGCGCGCTTCCGTACCCCATCTGTTGCTCCACGAAGCCGCGCTTGAACATGTCGATCGCCATCGTGTTCGAGGAGTCGATGGGACCGCCACGCGTCATGACCCAGATCATGTCGAACAGCTGGAGCGCTCCGATCATCGAGAGGAAGACGCTGACTCGCAGGGTCGGGCCCAGCAATGGCAGGGTGACGTGACGGAAGGCCTGCCACCGACCTGCGCCATCTATCAGGGCTGCCTCCTCGATCTCGCGAGGGATGCCTTGCAGTCCGGCCAGCAGGATGATCATGTGAAAGCCGAAGTACTTCCAGGAAATGATGATGAACAGGGTGATCATCACGAACGTGTAGTCACCCAGCCAGTCCTGCACCAGGCCGCCCAAACCCACGCCTTGCAGGCCCGTGTCGACGAGTTGCCCGGGCTGCAGCAGCAGCGAGAAGACGATGCCGGTGATGGCTTCCGAGAGCACGTACGGGAGGAAGAAGATCAACCGGAAGAGCCCACGACCGGGGAAGCGCCGATTCAGAAGGACCGCGCAGGCGAGCGAGAACGGGATCTGAATCGCCAGGGAGAGGAAGATGATGAGAGCGTTGTTGGCCAGCGCCCTCCTGAAGGAGTCGCTGTTGAACGCCGTCTCGTAGTTCTTCAGCCCGATGAAATCCGTGAGCGGGTTGAGCCCGTTCCAGTCGAAGAGGCTGTAGCGCGCAGCCTGGACGATGGGGAACAGGACGAACAGAACGTATAGAGCCAGGGCTGGCAGCAGGAACAGGCTGATGGTCAGCCATTTGGTCTGTCGCTTGGATCCGACCCGTGGCCTCACGCTCGCGCTCGTGGCGCTCATTTCTGTCCTCACCTACCCCGGGGAATCGAGCGGGCCGGCATGGGCCGGCCCGCTCTCTATTGGTGTCCTAACGGTGGTCTAGACGCGCTACTAGGCTACTTCTTGGTCGACGCGGTGGTGATTGCCTGGCAAACCTTTGCCGGGGTCGACGCGCCGAGGAAGAGGGCGATGGTAGCGTCGTTGATCGCCGAGCCAATCGCCGGGGAAGTGAACTGGTCGAGGTAGAGCTGCATGAAGGTAGCCTTGTCGCGGCCTGCCTGCACCAGCTGCAGGGGTGCGCTCAGGACTGTGGGATCGACGCCGACGATGGGCGACATGCCTATGCTGTTGCCCTTGTCGTCCGGGTTGTCAATCTTCTGGGCGTTGTAGACGCTGTTGAAGAACTTGAGGAAGTCGAGTGCTTCCGGCGAGGCATTCTTGCCGACCGCGATGCCGTTGCCGCCGCCGACTCCGTCAGTCGCAGCGCCCTTGCCACCAGCGACGGTCGGGAAGGGGAACCAACCGAGGTCGGTCCCGATGCCCTTCTTGCTGGTGCTGTCATTCGCCTGGACGCCCGGGGCCCACTGGCCCATCAGCTCCATGGCGGCCTTGCCGTTACCGACTGCCGCGGCCTCGTTGTCGTAGGTCGCGCTCTTGTAGCCGGGCTGGTAGGGGTTCAGGGCGTTGAGCTTGAGAACCTCATCGCCGGCCTTCGTGCAGGCGTCGGTGTTCCAGTTGCCGCTCTTGGCCATCTGGGCCATCGTGTCGCCGCCGCCGATGCGGAGGACGAGGTACGTCCAGAGGTGCATGGACGGCCACTTGTCCTTGCCCGCGATGGCGAGCGGGGCAATGCCGGACAACGTCTTGAGCTTGGTGATGTCGGCGAGGTACTCATCCCACGTCGCGGGCGGCGCGGTGATCCCGGCCTTGGTGAAGAGGGCCTTGTTGTACCAGAAGCCGATCATGCCCATGTCCCAGGGCACGCCGTACTGCTTGCCGTTGTACGCATAGATGCTCAGCGCGCCGGGGTTGACGGTGCTCTTCCAGGACGCGATGTCGTTCGTGATGTCCTTGAGCATGCCGGCGTCGGCCTGAGCGGCCATGATGCCGCCGCCCCACGACTGGAAGAGGTCAGGCGCCGTGCCCGACTGCATAGTCGTCGTGAGCTTGGTCTTGAAGGCCTCGTTCTCGAGGACCGTGATATGGATGGTTACGTTCGGATGGGCCGCCATGTAGGTGTCCGCAATCCCCTGGAAGATTGACTTGCCCGGCTCGCCGGTGGAGATGTGCCACCACTCGATGGTCACGGGCTTAGCTGCTACCGAGGGAGCCACCGTCGGTTGCCCCAGGGACGGGGCCTCGGTGGCCGGTGGGGCGGTGGGCGTCGCGGCGGTCGATGAGCACGCGCCGGCCACCAGCGCCAAGACTGCAACTCCACCGAGGAGCCGCTTCGGGACCAGGTTCACGATTGAGCCTCCTTCACTACAACCCCAGGCCGTCACGCGACAGGCGAAGCGACGCAACCGGCCCATGACTGAGAACCCCGAACACGGGTTCGCTGATCGGCGCCTCCTCCCCTGCCGTTGACCTCCATTCCCGGCACAAATCTGGCGGTCGCCGTCGTAGCCGGCAGAGTCACATCGTCCGGGACGAGCGACGGACATCCGGCACGCATACCTATGTAGCATACGCATGCTTGGTCAGTCAAGAGTCGCCGAGGCCTTGCTGACGAAGCGTGTGCAGAATACGATTGCCGGGCGAGGTTCGGCTGGCCTAGTTCGCCGATGTTCGCGCCCGTGGGCCCGGCGGGCGCTGTCGGCTACAGACCGGGTCAGAGCCGTCGACGGCCGCGACGCGGTCGGAGCCGATCGGCAGTTCTCGAGCGAGATAGCGATATCAGTGTTCCTGGCGGTGGTCGCCATTCCGAGGCCGGGGCTACGGCCGGAAGCCGTGGTTGTTTGTGGAGGTCCGAGTAATGGTCCTGTCAGCTAGCAGCGCGAAGAGCGAGGCGTACAAGCCAACTCGCGGCGACAAGTTCACCTTCGGGCTGTGGACCGTGGGCAACGCCGGCCGCGACCCGTTCGGCGACCCGACGCGCGCCCGCCTCGACCCCAACGACTCGGTCCGAAAGCTGGCCGAGCTGGGCGCCTACGGCATCTCGATGCACGATGACGACCTCGTCCCCTTCGACGCCACTGCGGCCGAACGCGACGCCATCGTCGCTCGCTTCCGCAAGACGCTCGACGACACCGGCATGGTCGTCGCGATGGCCACGACCAATCTCTTCGGCCATCCCGTCTTCAAGGACGGTGCCTTCACCTCGAACGACCGCGCCGTGCGCCGCTATGCGATCGCCAAGACCATGCGCGCGATCGACCTGGGGGCCGAGCTCGGGGCCAAGATCTACGTCTTCTGGGGCGGGCGCGAAGGCGTCGAGGCGATGGCGGCGAAGCGACCGGCTGACGCCCTCGACCGCTACCGCGAGGCCATGGACTTCCTGTGCGAGTACGTCATCGACCGCAAGTACGGGATGCGCTTCGCGATGGAGCCCAAGCCGAACGAGCCCCGCGGTGACACCTTCCTGCCGACAGTCGGCCACGCCCTTGCCTTCATCGGCTCGCTGGCCCACCCGGAGATGGTCGGCCTCAACCCTGAGACCGCCCATGAGACGATGTCCGGCCTGAGCTTCTACCACGCCGTCGCCCAGACGCTGTGGCATGGCAAGCTCTTCCACATCGACCTCAACGGCCAGAAGATCGGCCGCTACGACCAGGACCTGCGCTTCGGATCCGAAGAGATCAAGGACGCCTTCTTCCTGGTCAAGCTGCTCGAGGAGTCCGGCTATCAGGGTCCGCGCCATTTCGACGCCCACGCCTATCGTATGGAGAATGCCGAAGGCGTCTGGGACTTCGCCGCCGGGTGCATGCGGACATACCTGATCCTCAAGGAGAAGGCGCGCCGCTTCGCCGCCGACCCCGAGATCAAGGCCGCCATGGCAGCAGCCAGCGTGGCCGAACTGGCCGAACCGACGGTAGGGCCCTACTCGCCCGAGGCCGCGGCTGCCCTGCGGGCCGCCGCCGGCGACCCGGGCGCCATGGCCGCCCGCGGCTACGGCAACGAGCGCCTCGACCAGCTCGTGATGGAGTTGCTCATGGGCGTGCGTTAGGCTCAACCCTGGCGCGCCGCATGCCGCGGCCCCGCGTTCGGAGGAGGCAATGAGGACTCTGGTTGCTGGAGTCGACTGCTCAACGCAGTCGACCAAGGTCGTTGTCGTCGATGCCGATAGCGGGCAAATCGTCGGAACCGGCCGCGCGCAGCACACCGTGACCGGCACGGACGGCGCGCGCGAGACGCATCCCGACGTCTGGTGGGAGGCGTTCAACGAGGCTCTCAAGCAGACGGGCCTCGCCAGCGAGATCGCCGCCATCGCCGTCGGAGGCCAGCAGCACGGCCTCGTCTGCCTGGACGCGGCCGGCCGTCCGCTGCGGCCCGCGATGCTTTGGAACGACACCCGCTCCGCCTCCGACGCGGTGGGGCTGCTCGAGGCTCTGGGCGGAGCAACCGTCTGGGCGTCCCGGATCGGCGTCGTGCCGGTGGCATCGTTCACCGCGACCAAGTGGGCGTGGCTCCGCCGCCGCGAGCCGGAGATCGCGTCGCGGACCGTGGGAATTCGCCTGCCGCACGACTACCTGACCGAACGCCTCTGCGGGGCCGCAGTGACCGATCGCGGCGACGCGTCGGGCACTGCCTGGTGGTCCACCGAGACGGAGGCCTACGCGCCGGAGGTGCTGGGTCTCCCCCTCCTGGACCTGGCCCCGGAGCTCCTGCCGCGGGTATTGGGACCGACCGAGACCGCCGGCGTCGTGACCCCGGCCGCGGCCGCCGCGACGGGCCTGCCGGCCGGCGCGCTCGTCGGTCCGGGGACCGGCGACAACATGGCCGCGGCGCTCGGTCTCGGGCTCGGACCCGGAACGCCGGTCATGAGCCTGGGCACGTCGGGCACCGCATACATGGTCTCATCCACGCGAACCGCGGATTCATCGGGCGACGTCGCCGGATTCGCCGACGCGTCAGGCCGCTTCCTGCCGCTCACCGCCACGCTGAATTGCACCCTCGCCGTAGACCGGATGGCGGAGTGGCTCGGGCTCGATCGCAACGACGTGGTCCCAAGCGGCGGTGTCGTGGCCCTGCCCTATTTCGACGGCGAGCGTACCCCCAACCTGCCCGACGCCTCGGCCGCAGTCCTGGGTCTGCGCCATGACACCGATCCTCGGTCCATCCTCATGGCCACCTACGAAGGCGCGGTCATCGGCCTCCTGGACGCGCTCGACACCATCGACCGGTGTTCGTCGGGCATCGACCCCACCGCTCCGCTGGTCCTTATCGGCGGCGGCGCCAGGAGCGAAACCTATTGGCGAGTTGTCCAGCGTCTCTCCGGACGGGCCATCTCCATCCCGCAGTCGATGGAGCTCGTGGCCATCGGGGCGGCGGTCCAGGCCGCCGCGACTCTCGGCAGGCACGATCCGCGGGAGGTCGCCGCTCGCTGGCAGACCGCCAAGGGCAACCTGCTGGAGGCCCTGCCGCGCGACATGGAGACGATCGCGCGTCATCGCGGCGTCCGCCAGCTCGCGCTGGACGCACTTTCGGGCCCGCGGACCAGGAGACAGTCGTCCAGATAGGGGGCGACGAAGGCGGCGTCGGCGCGGACCCTCCACGGGCTCGATGACCCGGCGGATCGGCATGACCCGCGGCCATCCCGCAGCCCGGGACTTTCGGCCCTTACGCCGGCTGCCGACCGAATCCAGCATGGGACCGAGGAATCGACGTGCGACCGACGAACCCGTGCTCAGCCCCCCTCGACCGGGCCACCGCGAGCCCGGCCCCGGCTAGCCGCAGCCGCGCGACCCCGGCGGTTCTTGGAGTCCCCGAGTCGCACGGCGCCGTACGATGCGTCGCTTGCGCCCACCGGTGCTTGATACGGCCCGATCGGGCTGGGATCTGCCGAGTCCGCGAGAATCGCGACGGAGCTCTGGTCACCGTCGTGTACGGCCGCGCTGTTGCAGCCAATGCCGACCCGATCGAGAAGAAGCCTCTCTTCCACGTCTACCCCGGCAGCGTCGCCTACTCGATCGCCACCCGCGGCTGCAACTTCCACTGCCTGCACTGCCAGAACTGGGCCATCTCGCAGGCCGCGCGAGATGGGTTCGCCGCCCCGTCCTTCGGCCTGGCCCCGAGAGACGTCATCAAGGCCGCTCGCGCGTCGGGATCGCGCAGCATCGCCTACACGTACACCGAGCCGACGATCTTCATCGATTACGTGCTCGACACCGCTCGACTGGCTATCGAGGCCGGTATGGACAACGTCCTGGTGACGAACGGCTACCAGACTCCGGAGGCGCTCGACCTACTCGGCCCCCTCGTCGGCGCCGCCAACGTCGATCTCAAGTCGTTCGACGATCGCTTCTACCGGAAGGTCTGCGGCGCTCGCCTCGCTCCGGTCCTCGCCACGCTCGCCGGCCTTCGCGAACGCGGTGTCTGGGTGGAGGTCACGACGCTCCTGATCCCGGGCCTGAACGACGACCCCGACGGGCTGGCCGCGCTCGCCCGCTGGATCGTCGCCGAGCTGGGGCCGGAGACGCCCTGGCACATCAGCCGTTTCTTCCCGGCCTACCGCCTGATCGATCTGGACCCGACGCCAGCGGCGACGGTGGAGCGGACCGTCGAGATCGGGCGAGCCGCCGGATTACAGCACGTCTACTCGGGCAACATGAGCGACGGCGACCAGGACACGCGCTGCGCCGGATGCGGCGCGACCCTGATCAGGCGCCAGGGATTCCGGGCCGTCCGGGCGGGGCTGGCGGAGGGCAGCTGCGTGCGCTGCGGCCGCATGCTGGCGGGGATCGGCCTGGCCGAGTTCGACGGCGCGGCGGTGGCCCGATGAGCGACGGGTCCCGCTTTCCGGCCGTCGCCGGAGCCTTCTATCCGGCGGAGCCGGCGCGACTCCGGGCCATGATCGAGGAGCTGATGGCCGCGGCAATGGGGACGCCCCGGCCGGCGGACGTCGTGCCCGGTGCGCTGCTCGGGCTGCTGGTGCCTCATGCGGGATTGGTCTACTCCGGCGCGGTGGCGGCGCTCGGCTGGACGCTGGCCGGAGAGATGGGGCCGGCGACGATCGTGCTGGCCGGCACCGATCACCAGGCCTGGGCGCTGGGTGTCGGTGTTTGGACCGGTGGCCCGTGGCGAACTCCCTTGGGTGAGGTGCCGATAGACGAGGATCTGGCCACTTCGGTCGTGGCCCTGGGTCCTCCCTTTGCCGCCGACGACGACGCCCATCTGACGGAGCACTCCCTGGAGGTCCAGCTGCCGCTCCTCTCCGCGGCGTGCCCCACGGCGCGGATAGTCCCACTGGCAGTGAGCCCGCGACTCCGGACTCATGCCCGGGCCGGCGTCCTGCTCGGCCGACTGCTCGCCGAGCGGCGCGCGGCCGGAGAGCGAATCCTCCTCGTGGCCAGCTCGGACCTGGCTCACTACCCGCCGGCCGCAGTATGCGAGAAGGCGGACGCGGAGCTGCTCGAGCCGCTCCTGCGACTGGACGCGGACGCGCTCAACAGTCTGGAGGCGAGACTCCAGCGGGACAACTTGCCCGGGCTGGTTTGCGGGCTGTGTGGCATCGACCCGGTCCGAGTGGTCCTGGCGGCGCTGGTGGAGCTGGGCGCCGTGCGCGGCATCCTCCTGGGCGCCGCAACCTCCGCGGACGCGGGCGGCGATCCCGACCGGACGGTGGGTTACGCCGCCGCTGCGTTCGTCTGATCGACGGGATTCGGCGGCAGGTAGGCTGACCACGATGGGCGACGACTCTGCGCACTGGGCCGACTACTACGCCGTCACGGTCGAGCGACCGCCCTGGCAGACCGTCTGCCAAGCGATCGACCTCTTCCGCGCCGAGGACGAAACGGCCGGCAAAGGCGCCGCGGTGGAATCCGGTGGGCGCCTCGCGGTGGACCTCGGATGCGGCGCCGGACGGGACGCCCGCCAGCTGCTGCGGGCCGGCTGGCGGGTCCTGGCGGTGGATCGCGAACCAGCCGCCCGGGACACGCTCGAAACCGCCACGGAACCGGAATTGAAGCCTCGGCTGGAGATCGTCATCGCCGACCTTGCCGACGTAGAGATCCCACCGAGTGACCTGGTCAACGCGAGTCTGAGTCTTCCCTTCCTTGCGCCCGACGCGTTCCGCGGGACGTGGCGGCGGATCACGGCGGCGCTGGCGCCCGGCTCCCGCTTCTCGGCCATGCTGTTCGGCGACCACGACGAATCGGCCTCCGATCCGGAGATGACCTGCCTGCCGCCCGAACGGATCCGCGCCGATCTGTCGGACTTCGAGATTGAGCACTGGTCGGTCAAGGAAGAGGACTCGCAGACCGCTCTGGGCGATCCCCACCACTTCCACCTGATTGAGTTCGTAGCTCGACGAATCCGGTGAACCGCGGCTCGCCGGACGGCCGCCCAGACTGAGGGCCAGCCTCGCGGCCGTTCGGATGGTCGATCCGCTGGGCGCCACGGACGGGACGCCTGTGCGACGGATTCCTGCTTCTGTCCTAGCCTATCCCCGCCCGGATCAACTCCGCGGCACACCTTCCACTGTCCCTCACAGAGCCAATCTCAAGCCGATGACAGGTCGGACGCAGACATGCCGCGCGCACAAGGAGAGCCAATGAGGCCGGGAAACGGCGAACGGGCGACGGTTCATCCCGCCGTTGAGGTCAACCCCAGGGCTCGGTTCGAGATTCTGGGCGCCATTCTGCTCGCTCTCTTCCTGGGAGCGCTGGACCAGACCATCGTCGGCCCGGTCCTGCCCACCATCTCGAGAGACCTCCAGGGCATAGACCTCTACACCTGGGTCGTGACCGCCTACCTCGTGACCAGCACGGCCGCCATCCCCGTGTACGGCAAGCTCTCCGATCTGTATGGGCGCAAGCCGATGCTGATGACCGGCATCTGCCTCTTCCTGCTCGGCTCCGTGCTCTCCGGGCTGAGCCAGACGATGTGGCAGCTCATCCTGTTCCGGGGCATTCAGGGCCTCGGGGCCGGTGCGCTCTTCCCGATTTCGCTGGCCGTCATCGGCGACCTGTTCACCCCGGCCGAGCGCGGCAAGTACCAGGGACTGTTCGGGGCGGTCTTCGGAATCGCCTTCCTGGTCGGCCCTTTCATCGGCGGCGTTCTCACCGAGCACATCTCCTGGCACTGGATCTTCTTCGTCAACGTGCCGGTCGGGCTCGTCTCGCTGTACCTGATCGGTCGGCTTCTGCCGACGGTGCGCAAGACAGGCGCCCGATTCACGCTCGACGTCCTCGGCGTGATCACCCTGACCACTGCCATCGTGCCGTCCTTGATCGCCCTCACCCTGGCCGAGAACGGCGATTGGGGCGACCCAGCCGTCATCGGCTGGTTCGCGGTCGGGCTCGCCTCGCTGCTGGCGTTCCTCGTCGTCGAGACCCGGGCCGAAGAGCCGGTCATCCCGCTCGGGCTCTTCCGCAACCGAACCTTCGCCGTCTCGGCCGTGGCGACGCTGTTCGCCATCTTCGGCTTCTCGACCCTGATCATCTTCCTGCCGCTGTGGTTCCAGATCGTCCAGCACGCGAGCCCGACGGCGTCCGGCTACGACCTCTTCCCATTCCTGTTCGGGCTCATTGCCAGCTCGATCGCCTCCGGCCAGATCGTCAGCCGGACGGGGCGGTACAAGGTGCTGTTGGCCGTTGCCATGGCGACTCTCGCGATCGGTCTGGTCCTTTTCACGAACCTGCGTTCAGACACGTCCACGCCTGCTCTGTGGGCGTGGATGCTGATCGCCGGGCTCGGCGTCGGCCCCACGATGGCCATCTTCACCCTCATCGTCCAGAACGATGTCCCGTTCGAGCGGCTCGGCACCGCCACGAGCGACCTGACCCTCATCCGGCAGATCGGCACGTCCATCGGCTTGACGGTCGCCTTCACGTTCTTCCGCACCAACCTGACCTGGGGCCTCATCCGCACCTCGGTCATCGATGCCGGGGCGCCCTCGGCAGCCGTACCGACGACTGCCCCTCCGGGATTCGATCCGGCATCGCTCACGGCCGTTGGTAGCTCACCGACCGATGCCCTCTCACAGCTGCCGGCACAGCTGGTTCCGGCCTTCACCTCCGGGTTCCACCAGGCCTTCTCGATCGCCCTAGCCGACTCGATCTGGGTAGGCGTGGTGGCCGCGGGCCTGGCCTTCCTGACCGTGCTGGCCCTCAAGGAGAAGCCGCTCCGCGCCCACTTCCACGCCGAACAGGCGGCCAGAGCGGGCCTCGCAGCCGCGCCGGCCGGGACCGCCACTGGGACAGCCGACTGACGGAGGGCGGACGGCGGCGTGTTGGTGCCGTAGACTCGGGCCCGTGAAGACGAGAATCGATCTGCCCCGCTCCACGTTCGTCGGCGTTGCCGCCGTGCTGGCGGCCGTCGGCGCCGGCGGCGGCCTCGTGGACACGGGCATGGGCGGCGCAGCCACGGCCACTCGTAACCTCGGCATCGAAGCTTTCGTTGACGTGGCGTTCATCGCAGTGCCGGCCGGGGTGCAGTGGTCGCTCCGCCGACGGTGGCTCGCGGCGGTGGCCGCCATCATCTGGGCCCTGGACGCGTTCCTGCTGCTCGTGTCCTATGGCGCGCGTGCCGCGTGCGGCTGCGGCGATCCGGCGAGCGGCTACATGCTGCCGGTCTATTTCGGAACGACGGCGGCCAACTGGATGATGATCGGGGCCCTGGCGGGTCCGCTTCTGATGACCGCGGCGGCAAGCTCGCTGCCGGACCGGCTGACCCGGCGCCGGCAGCGCTCGACCTGAGAGGAGGCGCCGCGATGTCCCGTCGAGCGAGGACGAGGCTGGCGATCGGCGCCCTGTGCACAGCGGTGGTCGCCTCGGCTTGCGGAGGCGGCCTCGCCTCACCCTCGGCCGGGGCATCGGCGTCGAGCACGCCATCGGCGGCCCCGGTGGGTTCGCCGGAAAGCCCTGCGGCGCAGACAGTAGAGCCCGCGCCGACTGCGTCGCCCGTCTCGCCTACGACGGTCCCCTCTCCGTCCGGAGCCGGCGTGTCGGACTTCCGTCACATCTACGTGATCGTCATGGAGAACAAGGAGTACTCGAGCATCGTCGGGTCGAGCTCGGCTCCCTACCTCAACTCGCTGATCGCCCGGTACGGTCTGGCCACTCAGTTCTACGGAGAGACCCATCCGTCCGAGCCCAACTACATCGCCCTCACCTCGGGCGGTCTCCAGGGCACGAACAGCGATGGCGCCTACAACCTTGACGTCCCGAACCTCTTCGACCAGATCGAGGTCTCCGGCCGGACCTGGCACGTCTACGCCCAGGGCTATCCTGGCCGCTGCTTTGCCGGCTCGATCTCGAGCGCCGTGGTGGACGGCCCGGGCGCCGCGGGCGAGTACGTCCGCAAGCACAACCCGGCGATCAGCTACACCTCCATCAGCGGCAATCCGACGCGCTGCGCCAACATCACCGGCCTCGCCGGGTTCGATCCCGCCGCCGCCGACTTCGAATTCATAGCTCCCAACCAGATCAACGACATGCACAGCAGCTCGACCGCCGCGGGGGACGCCTTCCTGCGGACCTTCGTCCCCGAGATCACGGACAGCGCGGCCTTCGGGGACTCGGTCCTGTTCATCACCTGGGACGAGGGGTCGAGCTCGCTCAAAGGTGGCGGCCACATCGCCACCATCGTCGTGAGCCCGGGGATGACGCCCGGATCCCGCGATGACGCCCCTACCAACCACTACTCGATGCTTCGCACCATCGAGCTGGCGTGGGGACTGCCGTTCCTGGGCCAGGCCCAGTCGGCCACGACGCTGACCTTCCCCTGGTGAAGGCAAGGCGCCCGCGCGTTCGGGCTGGCGGAGGTTGAGCACGGCCCCAGGAACAACCGGATGCGGGCGCTCTAGCCCAGGCGCAACTGCCACGACGGCCTGTTCACCGGCAACCGAGCGCGTCATCATGCGCTCCGCGGGGTCGGGAGCAGGAGGTGACGCGTGGCGGTAAGCGACCGGGCCGGCAAGCCCGCAGAGCCGTCGATGCTGGTCGACGTGGACCGGCTCATCGCGGCTTACTACGACATCCACCCGGACCCGACCGTACCTGCCCAGGCGGTTGCCTTCGGCACCTCCGGGCACCGAGGCTCATCGCTCGACGGCTCGTTCAACGAGGATCACATTCTGGCCACGAGCGAGGCCATCTGCCGCTACCGGCGGGCCCAGGGAACGAGCGGGCCGCTGTTTATCGGCCGCGACAGCCACGCACTCTCCGAGCCGGCCACGCGCTCCGCCATCGAGGTTCTGGTTGCGAACGGCGTCGCGGTGCTCGTCGACAGCGCCGACGGCCTGACGCCCACACCGTCCGTCTCGCACGCAATCCTCACCTACAACCGCAACCGCAACCGCCACGACGGTCTCGCAGACGGCATCGTCGTCACCCCGTCTCACAACCCGCCCGAGGACGGGGGCTTCAAGTACAACCCACCGAACGGCGGTCCGGCCGACACCCACGTGACCGGGGCGATTCAGGACGAGGCGAACGAGCTGCTCGTGGCCCGGCTGGCGGGCGTCCGGCGGCTGCCGTACGAGCGCGCCCTGCGCGAGGTCGGGCGCTTCGACTTCACGGGGACCTACGTCGCCGACCTGGCGCGGGTGGTCGACATGGAGGCCATCCGCACCTCCGGCCTCAAGCTGGGCGTAGATCCGCTCGGAGGCGCGAGCGTCGGCTACTGGCCCGTCATCCGCGACCGCTACCGCCTCGATCTGACCGTCACGAACGAGGTGGTCGATCCCACCTTCGGGTTCATGACCGTGGACTGGGACGGCCGGATCCGCATGGATCCCTCGTCCCCATATGCGATGGCCCGGTTGGTCGCCCTGAAGGACCGCTTCGACGTGGCCTTCGCCAACGACACCGACGCCGACCGCCACGGCATCGTGACCGGGACCGCGGGGCTGATGAACCCGAACCACTTCCTTTCCGCGGCGGTCGCGTACCTGTACCGGAACCGCGACTGGCGGCCGGACGTGGCCGTCGGCAAGACCCTCGTCTCCACGAGCATGCTCGACCGCGTCGCCGCCGAGCTGCGCCGCAAGCTGCTGGAGGTCCCGGTCGGGTTCAAGTGGTTCGTGGCCGGACTGATCGACGGCTCGCTCGGATTCGGCGGAGAGGAAAGCGCCGGCGCCTCGTTCCTGTGCCGCGACGGGACCGTCTGGACGACCGACAAGGACGGCCTGATCGCGTGCCTGCTCGCCGCCGAGCTGACCGCACGCAGCGGGCACGACCCGGCCGTCGCCTATGGCCAGCTGACGGCACGGTTCGGGGCGCCGGCATACCGGCGCATCGACGCCCCCGCCACACGCGAGCAGCAGGCCGTTCTGGCGGGGCTCTCACCGACCCAAATCGAGGCGTCGGAGCTGGCCGGGGAGCCCATCGTGGCCGTGCTGACTCGAGCTCCCGGCAACGACGCGCCAATCGAGGGCGTCAAGGTCGTCACCGAGCACGGCTGGTTCGCCGCTCGCCCCTCTGGCACGGAGGACGTCTACAAGGTCTACGCCGAGAGCTTCCTGGGCGAGGAGCACCTCGGGCGCCTTCTCGGCGAGGCTCAGGAGGTCGTGGCCGACGCCCTGGCGGCGGCAGGCGCCGCCGACTAGCACCACGCGATCGCCCCACTCCACCTGAGGGACTCGCTCGCAGGGTCCTGGGACCGTTGCGCGTTGGCACCGGCGCGCTATCCTTGCACTCGCCTGGCCGATTCTCCGGCACGCACGCCGGTGACGGCAGGCAACATGCGCACCAGACCGTGGACCCACTCCCGTGCAGCCTAAAGTACCTGCCGAGTGGGCCGGAACGCAGCACTTGACGGCGAGTCTGGCTCGTCTAACGTGTACCCGCACACGGCCGCAATCATGAGTGCAACGGTGGATCAGCCCGATCGTCAGCAGAATGCCGTGACCGCCAAAGGCCTGAGCCAGGCGGTCACCTCGCTCAACCGCGAGTTCCTGGCCGTCCTCGTGTCCGAGGAGGCGGCTGGGATCGGCCGCGCCGTCGCCCAGATCGTGCGCGGGGACGGATGGCACGAGGTCAACGCGTCGGCCGTGCTCGTCGAGGCGCTCGTCGCCTGGCTCGGCCGTGACGCCGTCACACCGACGGGCTTCTACGCCAATGGCACCGGCCCAGTCGAGATCATCGCCCGGGTCGGCAACTACTACATCACCGGACACGGAATCGAGAGCGAAGACGACCTGACCATCAACTGCTGCCAGCGCCACCGCGCCAGGTTCAGCCAGTCCCGACTCGATGATCTCGATCTCGTGGCTCCGAACACTCGCTTCGTGAAGGGCACCCCGCTGGCCCAGCGCGCTGCAGAGCGAATGGGCGCCCTGCTCGCCGAGGAGATCGATCCGGAGATCGCCCGGGTGGTACTGGGCGCCTGACGGACCCGCCGCGGGTTCCACGAAGCCGGCGCAAGGCGCCGGCTTCGACGTTGTTCGAGCCAACGCGACTCCAGCAACTCAGCCCGAAAGCCGCGACCGCAGCTCCTGCGTGTGCTCCGATTCGTGCTCGAGCAGGCGGCGCAGCATGCGACGAACGGTCCACCGCGGTTTCCCGTGGCGCTCGACTGTTCGGGCCAGCTCGTCCTGAGTCATGGCCTCGAGGCGCGCCATGAGGGCCTGACGCTCGGCGGCCAGCGCCTCCCAGGGCTGCTCTCCCGCCCTTTCGATCGCGGCAATCGCCGCGCTGCCACCGCGCAGGGTACCGAGCGTGGAGCTGACGTAGGCCCATTCCGCGCCGGCAACGTGCGACACGATCGCCGCTGCCGATCTACCGCCCGCGGCCGGCCTGATGGTGAGTGGCTCGGGTTGGGCCCGGGCCGCTGCCACGAATTCCTCACGCGACCATGCTGCCCAGCGCAGCTGGCGGCGAACCTCGTCCGCCGTTATGGGCTCCGCGTCTGGCGGGAAGAGCTGCTGGGCGAATCCCAGCAGCTCTCGCTCGATCACGTGCTCGGCGACGACGACCTCGATCGTCTCCGCGCCGGCGACCGCGTCACCGTGGCGGCGCAGGAAACCGAGCCGCTCGGCAATCGCGGCTCGCGAGATCTCGATGGCGGCTTCGCTGGTAGGGCCCACGGCCACGCAGCCGGGCAGGCCCGGTACGAAGACCCACGTCTTGCGGTGCTGCGGCCCCGACTCGAGCTATATGTCGAAGCGCAACCGACCTCCTCCTGCCGGCGACGTCCGCCCGGCCCTCGCTGATGGCTGGCGTTCCTGCCTAGATACCGAGGGCCTGCTCGGGCGGCACGTACTCCAGCCCGTGCGCCTCGGCCACGGCCCGATGGGTTACGTGGCCCAAGCAGACGTTCAATCCGTCCAGCAAATGGCAGTCATCCGCCATGGCCTTTCGAACGCCTTTGTCGGCGAGCGCCAGGGTGAAGGGCAACGTGGCGTTGTTGAGGGCGAACGTGGAGGTCCGGGAAACGGCGCCGGGCATATTCGTGACACAGTAGTGGACCACGCCGTCGACCACGTAGGTGGGATTGGAGTGGGTCGTGGGTCGAGACGTCTCGAAGCAGCCGCCCTGGTCGATCGACACGTCCACCACCACGGTCCCACGGCGCATGCTTGTGACCATCTCGCGGGTCACGAGTCGAGGCGCGGTGCCGCCCGGCGTGAGAACGGCGCCGATGACCAGGTCCGCGGTCAGAACGCTCTCCTCGATCGCGTCGATCGTGGCGTAGCGCGTCTTGAGGGCCGGTGCAAAGGCCAAGTCGAGCTCCTTGAGGCGAGGCAGTGACTTGTCCAGGACGGTGACGTCGGCCTCGAGTCCGAGGGCCATGCGCAGGGCATTCATGCCGACAACGCCGCCGCCCAGAACCACCACCTTGGCCGGCGGGACGCCGGGGACGCCGCCAAGCAGGATGCCCCGGCCTCCGGCCTCGCGCTCCAGGGCATGCGCGCCGGCCTGGATCGACATCCTTCCGGCCACCTCGCTCATCGGCGCCAGCAGTGGCAGCCCGCCGCGCTCGTCGGTGACCGTCTCGTAGGCCACGGCGATGCAGCCGGAGCGCATGACTCCCTCCGTCTGGGCTGCGTCCGGCGCCAGGTGGAGGTAGGTGAACAGAACCTGCCCCTCACGCAGCATGCCGATCTCTGCCGGCTGCGGCTCCTTGACCTTCACGACGAGCTCGGCTCGGCCGAATACCGCCGCGGCATCCGGGACTATCTCGGCGCCGACGGCCCGGTAGTAGTTGTCGTCGAGATCGATCGCCTCTCCGGCGCCCGACTCAACGACCACCTTGTGACCGTGCTCGACGAGCTCGCGGACGGCGCTCGGCGTCAGACCGACGCGGAACTCGTTGTCCTTGATCTCACGGGGTACACCGACAAGCATCTCGACCTCCCCGGCGATCCGGCTAGGCAGCCAGTGACCCCCAGGCAGGCGGCGACATGCACGCCCGCCGAGCAGCACCGTCGACGCCCGCGATCAAGTGCGCGGTCGCGGCGACCGTCGAAATCGATCGACCGCTGCTCCCCTGGGAGCCGTTTCGGCCATTCTCTCACCTGGCCCGATCTTGCCCGCTGCCTCCAACCCGCCCCGGGACTGCCCGGCCAGCCAGCCGGGCGGTTGCGCCACACGCGTGCCCACGCATATGCAAACGGCGCGACGGGCCCGAGCCGCGCCGTCAAGCACGTGAGACTCATCGCGGTCCCGGAGCGCCTGGCTGTGACGCTCAGGACGGCAGGCGACCCTGCGGGTCAGCGCCGCATGGTGGCGCTGACCCGCCGAAGATGCGATCGATTGACCAGGACCGCGTCGCGCGGGGTGTCGCTAAGCGTCGTGGCACCGACCAGCACGGTTGGAGCGAGGACGGCCAGGAAGAGCTCGGTGCCGCGCTCTGTCAACGACATCGGGTCCTGCGAGGGGAGTAGCAGCATGACGCCGGAGACCGTGAACGGAGTGGCTTCGAGCGTGACGTCGTAGGCGACTCGGAACTTGCTCCAGGCGTCGCGATCGGCGTCTGTGACGACCGGCTCGCCATCCGGGGCAGGCATCGCGATCGTAACGTCGTACGGGTCGACGCTCCTGACACTGAAGGCGGGCTCGAGCGGCTGAGAGAGGTCGTTCGGACCCTGCTGCACGTTGTTCACGCTGATCGGGGCACGCTTCTCGAGCGCATCCGCGAGCTTGACACCGCCCTGGGCGAGCACCGCGTCGATACGGCCGTCCGCGGTCAGCGCAACGAAGTGGCCGGGCCTCTTGCGGGTGACAACAATCCCGGTCGTCCCTGACGGCGGATCGAACGCGCCCACGGCCAAAGCAACACTCCCTAGTGCCCGCAGGCCACACTCGGGGACAGCAGGCCGAGCCTTCCGAGCGGACTTGGGCCGAACAGAACCGCTGGAGGGCAGGTTCCATCCCGGGTTTCGGTGCCGCTTCGCATCAACTTGACGGACACAGGACTACTCGTGCACCAACCGAAGGTCCTGGTGCCGTAGGGCAGGAGGTGCCGGTGGACAACGCCGCTCTTCCGCCCTAACCGACCGGGCGGTACGGCAAGTAGTCCGGATACCACATCGCCGAGTCGACCGCGTCGAGGACCTCCTCGTCGCGGTAGAGACGGCCGACGCCGCAGTCGCGGCTCTGGCAGACGACCTTCGCGGCGATCTGCCGGGAGACCTCGCGCAGCTCCGAGATGGGGGGATACAGAGCGCCGACGGCGAGTCGTTCCGGCGAGACCATTTCCGCAAGCGTTCGCGCAGCAAGCAGGAACATCTCGTCGGTGATCTCGTGGGCCTCGGCCACTATCGCGCCCAGGCCCACGCCCGGAAAGACGAAGACGTTGTTGGCCTGGCCGATGACGTGCGTCTTGCCGTCAACCACGACCGGCTCGAACGGGCTGCCGGTTGCGATCAGGGCTCGGCCGCCGGTCCAGGCCATGATGTCGGCTGGGATCGCCTCGGTCTTGGCCGTGGGGTTGGAGAGCGGGAATACGACCGGGCGCTCGGCGTGGGCGGCCATCTTGCGGATCGCCTTCTCACTGAAAGCACCTGGGGTGCCGCTCGTGCCGACCAGGATCGTCGGTGCCACTGCGGCCACGACAGCCTCCAGGTCCAGCCGGTCGCTCGGCGCCAGGCCGGTCAGGCCGTAGCTCGCCAGCTCGTCGGGCCCGAGAGCGAACTCCGTCTTGTCGTCGTCGAGCGGGTCGCGGCCGGCGAAGACGAGGCCCTTGGTATCCACGGTGACGATGGCCCGCTTGACGGCGGCTTGATCAACGCCCTCGGCGTTCATGGCGGCGCGAACCATGCGAGCGATACCGATGCCTGCGGCCCCGGCGCCGAGGAAGACGAACCGGTGCTCGGACAACGGCCTGCCCAGAGCCCGAACGGCAGCCAGGATCCCGGCCAGGATGACGGCACCGGTGCCCTGGATATCGTCGTTGAAGCTGGCGATCCGGTGTCGGTAGCGGTCGAGGATCCTGATGGCGTTGTGCTGCTTGAAATCCTCCCACTGCAGGACGGCGTGCGGGCACGCATCCAGGACGGCTGCGACGAAGGCCTCGAGGAAATCGTCGTACTCCGCGCCGCGGAGCCGTCGCTGACGGTACCCGAGGTAGAGCGGATCGGCCAGCAGATCCTCGTTGTCGGTGCCGACGTCCAGCGACACCGGCAGCGTGTGGGCCGGGTATATGCCCGCTCCCGCGGTGTACAGGGCCAGCTTCCCGATGGAAATGCCCATGCCGCCGGCGCCCTGGTCGCCAAGACCGAGGATCCGCTCGTTGTCCGTGGCCACGATCAGGCGCACGTCGCCCGCGGCCGAGCCCGAGCCGGTCGGATCAGGCCGAGCGTTGCGCAGCAGATCGGGGATCCGGTCGATGTCGGCCGGGGTGATCCACAGGCCTCGGGGCCGGCGCATGATGTGGCTGAAGGTCTGGCAGGCGCGACCGACGGTGGGCGTATATACGATCGGAATGAACTCCTCGAGGTTCTCCAGAAGGACCCGATAGAAGAGGGTCTCGTTGCGGTCCTGCAGCGCGGCCAGGCCGATGTAGCGCTCGAGGTCGTCGCTCTTGCAGCGGATGTGCTCCAGTTCCAGGCACACCTGTTCCGCGATCGATGCCGTCCGTGGCGGCAGCAACCCTCGCAAACCGAAGACGTCTCGTTCGTCTTCGTCGAAGCCTGTGTCCTTGTTCAGCAGAGGGCGCTCGAGGAGCTCGGCGCCATGGAATGGGGTGTGGACGACCCCGGTGGGGCGGAGGTCTTTGACCGAGCGAGGAAGCTGTCTCATGGGGCTCAGGATCGACTCGCCCGAGCGGCGCCGCAACAGCCGTTTGGCCCCCTTCTCATGCTCCCTAGATCAACAGGGGCCGGGTTCGCCGGGCAGCAGCACTCGAACCTGAAGCGACCTCTTCACCGCCTGGCTGTCGACGAAGCGGGTCAGCTGGTTGCCCGCCTCGACGGCCGGCAGGAGCTGCGCTAGGTCGGCGCCCGACACGACCGCGCATCGAAAGTCGGCCGACCCAGTGGGCGAACCGAATGAGGCGAACGGCGTCGTGAGCGGCCACGGCTGCTCGTTGGGGGCGATTCCGCCCTGAGCCTCCGCGGGCGGAGCGACCAGCACCGCCAGGCTCGAAGGGGCGTAGACGGTGCTGGATCCGAGCTCAGTACCGAGCCAGGCGGAGAGGCTCGTCAGCCTGTTCCAGAATGCGAGGAAGGCGCCCGAGCTGCCTGGAGCCACAGAGTCCTGAGCGACGGCGGAGGCGCATTGGCCGGTCAGGTCGTGCGTAACGGCGTCGACGATCAGCTGGACGTGACAGGTTATGGAGCCCGGCATCGGTTGCTCCGCAAAATCGGTCTTCGTCCCGAGCAGGCCATCCGTGCGCGCCTCGGCGACGATCTGATCGATCCCCTTCGAACTGATCGGCCGGAACGACAACGCGGTGTATATCGGGCCGGGATAGATCGCCGGGGTGGCGATCATGCCGTCGTAGAACTTGCCGTCGGCGATCGTGGCGGCCGGCAGCCAGCCGAAAACGTACTGCGGCGCCAGGGCCTGGCTTCGCCACGCCCGGAGGTAGAAGCCGGATGGCGCCGGCGGGCCACTGGCGTCGGGCGAGGGGGAGGCGCCGGGCAGGTTCGTCGCCCCGGCGGCCGTGCACGCCACGACCAGGAGGGAGAGGGCCAGGGCACCCGCGAACCGAGCGACCGGGAGCCGTAGGTGGTCGGCATTGGCGTTCATCTGATCTCCATCGCGCCGTCTCTGGATTGGCACATCCTAAGACGCCTCCTCGGCGCAATGAGTTCCGGGCCGGCTCCCATGTCGAGGTGCGGCCGCCATATGGACGAGCCGGCACGGCACCCAGTGGAGCCGCCGCGCCGGGCGCTACCCCTCGATGACCGCCTTCACCGCCCCGACCACGGACGGCAGGTTGGCGGCCGTGATGCCGGCCACGTTGATGCGGCCGCGGCCCACGACGTATACGCCGAACTCGCCGCGCAACCTCGCGACCTGATCGGCGGACAGCCCGAGCAGCGCGAACATGCCGCGCTGGTGGCGGATCGGATCCCAGTTGCCAGGCACGCCCGCGGCCACCAACGCCTCCACGAGAGCCGCCCGGTTGCCCAGGATGCGGTTGCGCATCGCGGCCAGGTCGTCCTCCCAACGCGCCCGCAGAGCCGGGTCCGTGAGAATCATCTCGACGATGTCGCCGCCGTGAGCCGGCGGGTTCGAGTAGTTGGAGCGGATGGCGATCTTGAGGTGACTCAACGCGGCGGCCGCCCGGCCCCCGTCGGCAGCGACGATGGTCAGGGCCCCTACGCGCTCGTTATATAGAGCGAAGTTCTTCGAGTAGCTCGTGCATACGACGAACTCCAGTCTGGGTCGGGCCAGGCCGCCCAGCCAGTCAGCGTCCTCGCGGAGCCCAAAGCCGAATCCCTGGTAGGCGAAATCGACGATCGGCAGCAACTCGCGCTCGATCACGATCTCCCCGATGGCAGCCCACGTCTCCTGATCCGGATCCACGCCGCTGGGGTTGTGACACGAGCCGTGGAGCAGGACCACGTCGCCCGGAGTGGCCGATCGGAGCGCGCCCAGCATCCCTCCGACGTCCACATGACGGCCCGATTCGTCCAGGTACGGGTAGGTTCGTAAGGCGAAACCGGCCAGGGCGAATAGCTGCGGGTGGTTCGGCCAGGTCGGTTCGCTCAGCCAGATCGTCTTCGAGGATCCCGTCTGCAGCAGGAAGTCGGCGGCCACGCGCAGCGCACCCGTTCCGCCGGGGGTCTGGGCCGTGGCCGAACGGCCGCTCTGCACGATCTCGTGGTCGGGCCCAAAGACCAGGTCGCGGACCGCGTTCTTGAACCCCTGCCGGCCGTCGATCGGGAGATAGCCCTTCGAGCCCGCCTTCTCGAGGAGCCTGCGCTCCGCCTCGAGCACCGACGGGATGACCGGCGTCACGCCGGTGTCGTCCACGTAGACGCCCACCGCGAGGTTGACCTTGTCGGCGCGCGTGTCGGCACGAAACGCCTCGGTCAGGCCGAGAATCGGATCCGGCGGAGCCGGCATCAGCGAGCGAAGTGGAAGGGCCACGGGACGCTCCTTGAAGCGGGGCGGAGTACCCGCAAACGATAGCGAAATGCTGGCAGGCGGGTCTTGAACGGCGTCAGGACGACCTGGGTCTCGGGCAGCGCCGGGGGTCCGCGCAGCGTGAACCGCCCGCCTTGCCGGCGGCAGGCCTGCCATCGATTCAGGATTCCCCAAGCTCACGATGCGACAAATGCCGCTACGGGACGCGGCAGGTCGCCTCCGCGGCGCGTCCCAGCCCTCCGAGGGCCTGCCGGCCATAACCAGGAACTCTCCCCCGCTCCCAGACGACCTCCCGAACTCCCTCCGGGAGGTCGTCGACCGTCCGCCGCCGTTAGCCCCGCTCGACCAGCGCTCGCAAGATGCTACGGAGCACCAACAGCGAGACGATCCCGGTCAGGCAGCCAAGCAGGATCGTTCGGTTCGCGTCTACGGCAGGGACCCAGGTCGCCGCGCCGTCCTTCAGCAGGTAGACCCCCGCCGGAGAGGCCGACCATGCCCCGCCTCCGCCCCAACTGTTCGGTTTCGCCGGACTCGCCCCTGGCGGCTGAGCTGGGAGCTCGGCCTCGCCGCCACCGAAGCCGCCTCGTACGCTCGCCACCGGGATGACAGTCACCCCATCGCGTTCTATGGGCTGGCCGAAGACGCGCTTCACGGTCGCCGCTTCCGTTGCGGAACCCATCACCTCTCGCAGGGCCATCGCTCACGCTCCTTCATTCGAGCTCGGACGCACATGGTCCGATGATGGCAGGATGAGCGCAGACGCGACAGAGAGGATTCCGATGACGGACTTGGGAGGGCCGGTCGATGGGTCCCCGCGCGGGCGTCTCCGCACCCGGGAGATCGCCGCGCTGGCTCTCGCGGCCGCCGCGATCCCGATCATCGGGTGGGCGTTCTGGGCCCTGGTCCTCGGCCTGGGTCCGAACGACTTCCACGACTACTGGCTCGCCGGGAGGCTCATCCTGCAGGGCCAATCCCCATACGACTCGGCGGCGCTGGCGGGGCTGGCCCGCAAGGAGGGGCTCAGCGTCCTCGTGGGGGGCGGCTACTCGTATCCGCTGCCCTTCGCGGTGGCGATGGTCCCGTTCGCGCTGCTGCCGTTCGCCGTCGCGGTCACGGCATTCAATGCCATCTCACTCGCCCTGTTCGGCCTGACTGTTGCGGCGTGGCTCGGATGGGCCCACGGCCGGACTCCAGTCGGGAGCCGGCGGCGCCTCGTGGCCGCGCTCGCCGCCGGCCTGTACCCGCCGGTCTACGGAACGGTGGCGATGGGCCAGGCGAACCTGATTCTCTTCCCGCTCCTTGGGATCGGGACGGTGCTCGCGCTGGACGGCGCCA
>Ga0187886_1000803_pt1 | contig 33467 bp, 29 predicted proteins | sample June2016WEW_20_1_FD_133001 | JGI IMG/M metagenome (GOLD analysis project Ga0187886, IMG submission 133001) | Peatland microbial communities from SPRUCE experiment site at the Marcell Experimental Forest, Minnesota, USA - June2016WEW_20_150 | ecosystem: Environmental > Terrestrial > Soil >...
AATGAAGGGGCTCTCCCTCAGACTTTCTTAAAACTCATGCCGGCGGACTTTAAGATGGAGAAATTTGAACTTCCAAAAATTCTTTTTAATTTCTTAGAATCTTTTTATCCCGAAAATTCTTCTCGCGCACTTAAACTTCTGCATGATTTAATCAAAACGGAAGCAATTGAATTAGTATTTTTTATGTTGGGGCGACACATGAGGGATTTGTATTGGGTTACTATCGATTCTAAAACTAATCAATTTCCTCCTTGGCGTCTTTCGAAACTAAGATCTCAAGCGGAAAAATTTGGAGAAGAAAGACTTAAGCAGGTTATCAGTAAGTTGAACGATATTGATATTGAAGTTAAAACCAGTAAAGCTGATTTATTAACTTCCCTTGACCTACTAATTGTTAAGCAATTAGAATGAAAGTACATTATGGTTATAGATCCTTCTATATTTAGAGACTACGATATTCGTGCTGTTGCTGGCAAACAATTAGATGAAGATGGAGTACGCAGAATTGCAGAGGCGATTGTAAAATTCTTCAAACCTAAGAGTATTCAAGTTGGGCACGATATGAGAATAACTTCTCCGGCTTTCCAAAAAGCATTTATTGAAACTATGCTTGATTGCGGTGTAAATGTTACTGACCTTGGTTTTGTATCCACAGATATGCTTTATTTTGCTTCCGGAACCTATCCTGAGGATATGGCTCTCACAATTAGCGCTTCACATAATCCACCTGAATATAATGGTATGAAAATGGTTAAGCGGGGTGCAATTGCGATAAGCGGTGACAGTGGCATTTACGATATTAAAGAGTTGGTGCTGAATGGAAAGGATCTTGGAGTTAAAAGTGAAGTAAAGGGAGTTTTAACTAAGCGTGAAATTATGACAGATTGGACTGCTCATCTCCTAAAATTTATAGATGTGAGCAAGATGAAAAACTTCAATGTTGTTTCTGATACAGGTAACGGTATGGCAGGATATTTTATGCCGAGTCTCGAAGAAAAGTTGCCCTGGAGGGTTACAAGACTTTTTTATGATCTTGATGGAACATTTCCAAATCACGTTCCGAGCCCTATTGAAGAAAAAAACCGTTTGGATTGTATAAACAAAGTAAAAGAGTTGAATGCTGATTTTGGAATGGTTTTTGACGGCGACGGAGACCGTGTCTTTATGATTGATGAAAAAGGAAGAACCCTTTCTGGAACAATAATGACCGCTATTATTGCAGAAAATTTACTTAAGAAAAATCCTGGTGCAACTATTTTGTATAACGCTATTGTTGGCCGTGTAGTTCCGAAAATTATTAAACGTGATGGGGGACACCCCGAAAGAGTTCGTGTGGGGCACACCCTGATAAAAGAGGCTATGAGAAAATTTGATGGGTTATTTTGTGGGGAACACTCGGGTCATTACTTTTTTAAGGCAAACTTTTATGCCGATTCTGCAATAATAGCCGCTCTTTTAGTATCTGAGTTAATGTCTGATAAGAATAAAAAATTGTCTGAATTTTATGATGAATATGATAAATATCCGGCTTCAGGTGAAATAAATTTTGAAGTTGAAGATAAAGATAAAGTTATGAAAGATATTGAAGCAGAGTACAGAGGAAAGGCGGATTCGATTGATTGGCTCGACGGGGTTTCAATTTGGTTTAAAGATTACTGGTTTAATGTTCGCCCTTCAAATACAGAATCACTTCTAAGATTAAATGTTGAAGCGGATAATACTACTCTTTTAGAGGAAAAGACCAAAGAACTTGTAACGATTATTGAGAGGCTGGGAGGCAAGGAAAAAATTTAATATGAATTTAGATTCTCTTGGAATTGAAAAAGCATTGGAACTATTTCCCGACCAAGTACGTAAGGGCTTCTCTCAAGCGTTCTCTGCGGATCTTCCCCTTGTTTCTCCAAAATCTGTTGTCATAAGCGGAATGGGAGGAAGCAGCAACGCCGGTAAAATTCTTCAAGGACTATTTGAATCTGATTTAAAAATTCCTTTTGAAGTTTTTAATGATTATGGACTCCCTGCCTGGGTAAATTCCGATACTCTGGTCATTGTCAATTCCTACTCGGGCAATACAGAGGAGACTTTATCTGCAATTGAAGCCGCAAATAAAGTTAATGCAAAAGTTATTGCAGTCACTGCCGGAGGAAAATTGAAGGATATGATTCAGGCAGGGCAAATTGAAGGGGCCTTTGTCAATGATTCAAAGGTTAATCCCTCACATCTTCCCAAAGTTGGACTTGGAGTGTCTTTGGGTGCTCTAGCTGGAGCCTTGGCGAAAGCGGGGGTATTAAATATTCAAGAGGTTGAATTAAGTGCTGCTCTTAATGAACTTGCCGAAATCAGAAAAAGTTGGGATGCAAAAGAAACTGCAGAATGGTTGAACGGTTCTCTCCCCATACTTTTTGCCGGGAGACCTCTCTTGGGGGCACTTAATGCCGGACGGAATGCAATGTGCGAGATCTCCAGGAATTTTATTCAATTTTACGATTTTCCTGAAGTGAATCACGTCCTCATTGAGGCAACACAGAAACCGGAAATTATCAAATCAAGTGCAAAATATTTGTTCTTCATGAGTAAATTTAATAACCCAAGAGTTTTAATGAGATTTAAAATAACTGCAGGAATTTTTAAGGAACAAGGTCTCGAGTTTAATGATTATTCTTTGAAAGGTTCGACAAAATTAGTTCAGGTAATGGAACTTCCGCATTTTTGTGCTTGGGTCGGATTTCATCTTTCGATTTTGCAGAATACCGATCCGGGTCCCGAACCCTGGATAAATAAACTCAAAGAATCACTTTCTTAAGCCTATCCATTAATGATATAGTTATCTTATGTCTGCCTACCCGATTATCTCTTTCTTCAAAGATATAGATAAATACGATGTTCCGCTTGTTGGTGGCAAAGGTGCAAATCTGGGGGAAATGACAAAGGCGGGTTTTCCGGTTCCAAATGGCTTTGCAATTACAGTTCATGCCTACGATGCATTCTTGGCTGAAAATGACATTGCAAAAAAGATTTATGAAATTTTAGCATCTACGGATGTTAATGACCCTGTTCAACTTGATGACGCCTCTAAACGAATTCAAAAAATGGTTGTTAACGGCAAAATTCCGGATGAGATATCCAAAGAAATTATTTCTTCATATAAAAAACTTTCAGGTCCGTTCAAAAAAGCCCTTGTTGCCGTCAGAACGTCCGCTACCGCAGAGGATTTGGCTACAACCTCATTTGCTGGACAAGGAGAAACCTTTTTAAATATTGAGGGAGAGGCAAATCTTCTCGTAAATGTTAAGAAATGCTGGGCATCGCTTTTTACCGGACGGTCAATTTATTACAGAGTTGAAAATAAAATTAAACACGAGAAGGTGAAAATTTCTGTGATTGTAATGAAGATGATCGAGAGTGAGGTTTCCGGGGTTATGTTTTCAATTGACCCTGCCACAAATGATAAGGACAGAATTATTATCGAGTCGGTTTGGGGACTTGGTGAAATGATCGTCCAAGGTGCGGTTATTCCCGATAAATATGTTGTTCAAAAAGGAACTTTTGCAATTCTTTCCAAAGAGGTTTCTGATCAGGGTATTCAATTAATTCGTGTTAGAGGAGGGGAAAACAAACAGGTAGAAGTGCCTAAAAATATTCGGGATAAGCAAAAAATATCCGATGAAGAAATTATTAAGTTGGCAAAGATCACCGCGCATCTTCAGGAACATTATTATTTTCCGCAAGATGCCGAATGGGCTAAGGAAAAAGGGAAACTTTATCTTGTTCAAACACGCCCTATTTCGACAATAGCCCAAGTTACTAAAAACGAAAAATCGGAAAAGGGTGAAGTTAAAATTGCGGAAGCGCCAATTCTTTCCGGAACCTCCGCTTCTCCCGGAATTGGTACAGGTCCCGTTAAAATTCTTAAAAATCCTAAAGAAATTGGGAAAGTTGAGAGGGGAGATGTTCTTGTTGCCCCAATGACTTCCCCCGATTATGTTCCGGCAATGAAAAAATCGGCTGCTATTATTACTGATGAGGGTGGTGAAACTTCACACGCTGCGATAGTTTCCAGGGAGCTCGGAATTCCATGTGTCGTTGGAACAAAAGAAGCGACGAAGAAATTAAAGGACGGGATGATTGTCAGTGTTGATGGGTCAAGTGGAAATATTTTTGCCGGTGCCAAAGTTTCTTCTACCAAAGTCTCCGAACCGACTAAGATTCATACCCGTTATAAAATAAAAACTGCTACAAAAGTTTATGTTAATTTAGCGGAGCCCGAGCGTGCAAATGAAGTTGCCAAGATGAATGTTGATGGTGTTGGACTCCTTAGGGCCGAATTCATGATCGCCAACATTGGAATTCATCCAAAAGAAGCGATTAAAAAGAAGGAGCAGGGACGTTTTATAGAAAAACTTGCTCGGGATATAGAAATCTTCTGTAAAGCTTTCTTTCCCAGACCTGTTATCTATCGCGCAACTGATTTTAAAACAAATGAATACCGTTCTCTTCCCGGCGGAAAGTTTTGGGAACCAGTAGAGCCGAATCCTTTACTGGGTTTTAGGGGAGCTTACCGTTACGTGAGTAATCCGGAGGTGTTTAGTTTGGAACTTCAGGCAATCAAAAAAGTCCGGGAAAAATATGACAATTTGCATTTAATGATTCCGTTTGTGAGATCCCCTGAGGAACTTGCAAAAGTCAGGAGACTTGTTGCTTCTGAGGGATTATTTGAAAGCACTACCTTTAAATTTTTGATGATGTGTGAGATTCCGGTTAATGTTATTCAAATTGACGATTTTATTAAAGTAGGAATTGACGGGGTTTCTGTCGGTAGTAATGATTTAACAATGCTAATTATGGGAACGGATCGTGATAACGCTGATGTTGCTCAGGAATATAATGAAATGTCACCAAGTGTACTTTGGGCACTTGAAAGAGTAGTGAAAAGGTGCGGTGAGAGCGGGATTACTTGTTCGATCTGTGGACAAGCTGCATCAACCCATGAAGACCTAGTTAAAAAATTAGTGAAGTGGGGAATAACTTCGGTTTCTGTTAATCCTGATACAATTGATAGAACGCGCGAAATAGTTAAAAAAGCGGAGGAGGAAATGTAAAAAATGAGCAAGATTAAACATATTTGGGCAAGGGAAATTCTTGATTCAAGAGGTATTCCCACCGTGGAAACTGCTTGCATGCTGGACAGTGGCGGGGTTTCGGTTTCCTCCGTACCAGCAGGTACTTCTACAGGGAGTCATGAAGCACTAGAGCTTAGGGATAGTGATAATCCAAGGTATTTAGGGCAAGGGGTTCTTAAAGCAGTTGAAAATGTAAATACAGTCTTAGGTCAGGCAGTAATCGGAATGGATCCAACCGACCAAATAAATATAGATAAAAAATTAGTTGAAGTAGATGGAACCGAAAATAAAAGCAAGTATGGCGCAAATGCAATTCTTTCTATTTCGGAAGTTGTAGCAAGAGCGGGATCAGTTGTAAGCAATCAACCGCTTTACGCCTGGATATATCAACTGGCTTCTAAAGGAAATATAACTAACAAAGTAAAAATTCCGACTCCCCTTTTCAATATGATTAATGGGGGACTCCATGGTGCGGGGAACTTGGATTTTCAGGAATTCTGGGTTGTTCCTGCCAGCAATAAAACTTTTACCGAGGGGCTTCAGATGGGCGCTGAAATTTATCAAACAATTGGATTAAATTTAGGACATAGGGGTGCAATTCATTCTGTTGGTCAGGAAGGTGGTTATGCTCCAAATTTGTTTACGAATGCAGACGCATTCGAGGTATTTATTGAGTCAATAAAGCAGACAAGTTATTCCCTGGGACGGGATATATTTTTAGGACTTGATGTTGCTTCAAATTCTTTTTACAAAGACGGAGAGTATGTAATTAAAGATAGGACTGGTGGCATGGATGACAATCAATTTCTTGAATATTATAAAGGTCTTTATGATCAGTACAAACTTGCGATTATTGAGGATCCTTTTCAGGAAGACGCTTGGGATAGTTGGAAAAAAATGATGGGAACGCTAGGTGATTCACTAATTGTAGTTGGGGACGATCTTTTGGCAACGAATCCGAAACGTGTCCAAAAGGCGATTGAAGAAAAAGCATGTAATGGAGCAATAATTAAACCGAACCAAATCGGAACAGTTACAGAGACTTTAAATGTTGTAAAAATGGTTAAAGATGCCGGTTGGAAAATTCTTGTTTCTCATAGAAGCGGTGAAACAAACGATAGTTTTATTGCGGATTTTGCTGTTGGAGTCGCTGCAGATTATATAAAATCCGGCGCACCGGCCAGGGGTGAGCGCGTGGCTAAATATAACCGCCTGATGTCAATAGAGAAGGAGCTCACACGGATGTAGCATTCTGAATGTAAAATAATATGGATCCTGATTCGACTAAATTGGTTCTCCTGGTAGTACTTGACGGTTGGGGAATTGCTGCTCCGGGACCGGGAAATGCGATTTCACTCGCAAATACAATTAATATGAACAGGTTTTGGGCAAACTATCCTCACACGGAGCTCTCTGCTTCCGGGGAATCAGTTGGACTCCCGCATGGTGAGGTGGGCAATACCGAAACAGGACATCTTAACCTTGGCGCAGGGCGCATTGTTTATCAAGATCTTCAAAGAATCAATATGAGTATTGCTGATGGAGTTTTTTTCCAAAACGAAACATTAATTGCGGCAATTAATCATGCTAAAGAAAATAATTCGAATTTGCATTACATGGGACTTATTGGAGCTGGCGGCGTTCACAGTAATGTTGAACACCTTTATGCCCTGATTGAACTTGCAAAGAGACAAAATTTTAATAGGGTTTTTCTTCACCTTTTTACAGACGGACGCGATTCTCCTCCAACTGCTGCTAAAACTTATATTGCTCAAATTAGAGAAGTGATTTCTAAAGTGAAAATTGGACAGATTGCCAGTATTATGGGCCGGTATTGGGCGATGGATAGAGATCTTAGATGGGACAGAACCGCTAAAGCATATTTTGCATTGACGGAAGGCCGTGGTAGTTTAGTAAAAACCCCTGAAGAAGCGATTGATTTTTCTTATTCTGAAGGGAAAACCGATGAGTTTATTGAGCCGTCAGTGATTACAGGAGCGGATGGTAAACCAATAGGAATAATTCATGATAATGATTCCGTGGTATTTTTTAATTTCAGAATTGATCGCCCGCGCCAGCTCGCCCGCGCTTTTGTTTTGGAGAATTTTAAAAATGCTAATATTTCTTCTGGGTTTGATCCGTATCAGGTTAAATATGCAAAGACTCATTTACCTATTACTCCTGTTGGAATTCAAGCGCCTTTTGAAAGAGGTCCCAAACTTAAAAACCTTTTCTTTGTAACAATGACAGAATATGAAAAACAAATTGTTGAAGCTGGTGCAAAAGTAGCTTTCCCGCCGGAAAACGTAAAAATCCCCCTCGGACGTGTGATTTCCGAAGCGGGACTTAGACAATTACGGGCTGCTGAAAGCGAAAAGGAGCGTTTTGTGACGTTTTATTTTAATGGTCAACAGGAAGCACCTTTTGACGGAGAAGACAGAGTAATTGTTCCATCACCCAAGGTTGCCACATATGATCTAAAACCGGAAATGTCTGCACGCGAATTGACAGATGCAGTCCTTTCAAAATTAAAGGATGTTGGCGATTATAAATTTGTATTAATTAATTTTGCCAATGCAGATATGGTAGGTCACACTGGCAACATTGGTGCGGCAGTTAAGGCTTGTGATGTACTTGATGAATGTGTAGAAAAACTTGCGTCGTGGATCCTAGCTTATGGAGGAACAATGCTTATTACTGCCGACCATGGCAATGCGGAAGAAATGATTGATGCTCAAACTGGACAGATTGAAACTGAACATAGCACAAATCCCGTACCCTTCATTGCACTTTCTAAAGATTTACTTGGAAGAAGCCAAGTATTAACTTCCGGGATTCTGGCAGACGTGGCGCCAACCGTTCTTAAAATTCTCGGACTTGAAGTTCCCGGAAGTATGACGGGGCGTAATCTCCTGGATTCTTTAGAAAGATAACAATATAATTTAGACTCATGCACGTCATAACTGAATTCTTCGTACAAAATTTAACAAGCTTAATTAATTCATACGGCTATTTAGCAGTTTTCCTTTTAATGACTGCAGAATCCGCTCTAATTCCGATTCCTTCAGAAATCACTATGACTTTCGCAGGATTTTTATCGGGTATCGGACACATGAATATCTGGTTTGCGGTAATCATTGGAGCGACTGGTAATTTATTTGGTTCGCTTCTTGCGTTCTGGTTGGGGAGAGCGATGGGGGAGGAATGGATTAGGATTGCTATTAAAAAGTGGGGTAAATGGGTTTTAATTCACGAAAAAGATTTTGATACTTCCTTGAGATGGTTTAAAAAATACGGCCAAGGAATAACTTTTACCTCTCGCCTCTTGCCCATTGTTCGCACATTCATTTCTCTGCCTGCCGGAATTGCGGATATGAATATAGCTAAATTTGGTGTTTTTACATTTATAGGTTCTCTTCTCTGGTCCGGAGTATTGGCTTTCTTGGGTCTTAAACTTGGCCAAAATTGGCTTGCAATTGATCCGTACTTCAGAAAATTCCAGTTTGTAATAATTGGGCTTGGAGTTGCCGCGGTTGTCTTCTACATTTACTCACATTTGAAGAGAAAGAAAGAATAGTTAATTTTTGTACTTACGAACGAGGCCTACCACGCGTCCTTGAATACGAACATTTTTAACAAAAATTGGCTGCATAGTGGAGTTGGCCGGTTGAAGGCGGATTCGGGTCGCCTCTTTGAAAAATCTTTTTAGAGTTGCCATTCCATTATCCAAGAGGGCTACAACGATTTCACCGTCATTTGCACTTTCCGTTTGTTCGATAACAACATAATCTCCGTCGTTTATGTGATCTTCAATCATGCTTTGTCCGCGAACTTGTAGGACATAAGTTCTCTTCTTTCCGCTGACGAAGGCCGAAGGAATACCCATTGTTGCATTCGGATCTGTATAGGGCTCAATCGGAGCTCCTGCCGCAATAAATCCTAAAATGGGTGCTTCAAAAGCTTCCGGAACAAAATTTTTGTCAGCTTCAGTAAGTTCAATACTTCTATTCTTTCCGTGCTTCCTTTTAATAAGTCCTTTTTCTTCCAGTGCCTGCAAATGTTCGTGGACCGTAGCAAGCGAAGAAACGCCAATGGCTTCTGCAATTTGTTTAAGAGTGGGAGCAGAACCGTTACTTTGAATAAATTGCTTAATGAAATCAAGGATTTGACGTTGTTTTTTGTAGATTATCAAAGGCATAGTTCATATTACGAAGATAACCCGAAGACGTCAACTGGAACTTTGTATATCAAAACCAAACAATAACCGAAGGTGTGGTACAATTTGTTAATGCGATTTAAGCTTCAGTCTAAATATGTTCCGATTCCGGACCAGGCAGCCGCAATTGAAAAATTGTCGGCCGGAATTTCTTCGGGAGAAAAATATCAAACACTTTTGGGTGTCACGGGTTCGGGAAAAACTTTTACCATGGCCAAGGTTATTGAAAAAGTTCAAAGACCAACGTTAATTATTTCTCACAACAAAACGCTGGCGGCACAGTTGTATCAGGAAATGCGCGATCTTTTTCCAAATAATGCCGTTTCCTACTTTGTTTCTTATTATGATTATTATCAGCCGGAAGCTTACATTCCTTCAACCGATACTTATATAGAAAAAGATGCGGATATAAATGAAACCATAGATAAACTTCGTTTGGCGGCAACTGCAAATCTTTTAACCCGCGCTGATACTATTGTTGTTGCCTCGGTTTCCTGCATTTACAATATTGGTTCGCCCCGTGAATACGGCCATTTTGTCTTTGAAATAACGCCCGGAATGAAAATAACCCGCGAGCAAATAATTGACCGAATTGTGGATTTGCAATATGAAAGAAGCGATTTTGGATTTAACCGCGGGACTTTCCGTGTACGTGGCGATTCAATTGATATTTACCCCGCTTATCACGATACCGGAATTCATATTGAAGTTAATGAGGACCTCATCAAAAAAGTTGAAATGGCTGATCCTGTTACGGGTAATGTTGCCGAAAAGAAAAACGAAGACGATCCTACAAGTTTTGTTCTTTATCCGGCCAAACACTTTATGACCAATCCTGATAGCTATAAAAGTGTTTTTGAACAAATAAAAGCTGATTTAAATGTTCAAGTAAAAAGGTTCAAGGCTGAAGGAAAAATGCTGGAAGCCCATAGAATCGCTCAAAAAGTTACATATGACATGGAAATGGTCGCGGAGGTCGGTTACGTTAAGGGAATTGAAAATTATTCGCGCTATTTCGACGGCAGAAACCCCGGCGACCCTCCTTTTTCTCTCCTCGATTATTTTAACGAGCCCTACAAAGATAAGTGGCTTCTCCTGGTTGATGAATCCCACATGACTTTCCCCCAAATTCGCGGAATGTTTAACGGAGACTTGGCCAGAAAGCAAACATTAATCGATTACGGTTTCAGACTCCCTTCGGCTCTTGATAACCGTCCTCTCCGTTTTGAAGAATTTATGAGTAGAATTCCAAATTTTATTGCCAGTAGCGCCACTCCAAATGAATGGGAGGTTAGCATGAGTAAGGGAAAAGTTACGGAACTTTTAGTCCGTCCGACCGGAATTCCGGATCCCTTAGTTGAGGTCAAACCTGTAAAGAATCAGGTTGCGGACGTCATAGAGGAAATTAAAAAGACTGTTGCCAAAAAACAAAGAACACTTGTTACTACTCTTACAAAAAGAACTGCAGAAGACCTTGCTGCTTACTTAAATGAACAAGGATTGAAAGTTCAGTATTTGCACTCGGATATAAAAACTCTGGAAAGAACGGACATTTTGGACGATTTGCGGGCCGGAAAATATGACGTTTTGGTGGGAATCAACCTTCTTAGGGAAGGCTTGGATTTGCCTGAAGTGAGCTTGGTAGTAATCTTGGATGCCGATAAGGAAGGATTCTTGCGAAGCGACGTGACCCTTATTCAAACGATGGGTAGGGCTGCCAGACACGTTGAGGGGCGTGTAATTATGTATGCCGACCATGTGACAGGTTCTATGCAAAGGGCCTTGAGCGAAGTCGAAAGGCGGAGAAAGTACCAAATAGCCTATAATAAAAAGCACCATATTACCCCTGTAAGTATAGAAAAACCCAGGAGAGAACGGGTGATTGAATATGATTCCTCCGAGCGTGGTCCCTGGGTCTTTGGTGAGAAAGAACCTGTTTTTCAGTCTCTTCCTCATCTAGAACTCGACTCAATGACCCCAATGGAGAAAAAACTTCTCGTGAAGAATCTTCAAACCGAAATGCGCCTTGCCGCGCAGGATTTGAACTTTGAACTGGCTGCAGAGATTAGGGATAAAATCAAGGAAATTAGTGTTTAATATCAGGAGCTTTTTGGGGTTGGGCTTCACTTTCAGTCGAAGGTGGTCTTAAACCCGAACATCCAACTCCAAAAATAATTTCTGGAGGTCTGTGTTTCTCAACAACGGCAAACCCACACAGTCCTTCGTGTGCATACCAAGCCTGTTTGTCCGATCCGACACGTGGGTCATCACAAGAAACTTTTCCAGTTTCCTTATATTCACAGCCATTAAGATGATCGCAAATACCACAGAATTTTTTTATATATTCCTCGGATACTGTTCCCGACACCTTCACCACTACTCCAGTGGGAAGCATTAAAACACCCGTCAACTCAACTGTGTATTCTCTTAATTTCTCCGCCATTTGAGTGGATTCTATTCTCTCCGCCCGCAAAAATCAAACACCCGAAGTTGACGAGGGCAACCTTATTACAGAATCTTTAGGAATCTCTTTGGGAAGCACTACCGGCTCCATAATTAGGCCAGTCCAAAATAATCTTTTCAAAAAACTACGAATAGATTTTTCTTCAAGGTTTTCTGGCAACCCAGGTGCTACCTCGTTAGGAACTTTCTTCCCAATTTTTATTCCACTTTCCGAAGAATAATCTTCTTTATAAGGAGAAATTTGAAATTCCCCCCAAGATTCTCTTACAAAATTCCTTAGATTATTTAAAATAATCCCCTCATCTAAAGCAATATTGTTTCCAACAATCCACCTAAATTCTTCTCTAGTCAAAGCAAAAACATCTTCCTGTTTTTGGATAACCTGTGGTTTAATAGGAATGTATAAATTTCCACATCCGTAAACTCCACTTTCAGGAATAAAATACCCGTAATGAATACAACCATTACCTTCTACGGAACATAAACGGGCCACCCCGGAGACTTTTTTGGTTTTAGCCTCTATCCACTTTTTTTCCTGCTCTTCTTCAGTAACAGGGGATCTCAGCCCGAGAATTCTATCTTGCGGCATACGCGCGAGTTTATACCTGTCGCCTTATAGTGTCAAATCATTTATAATAACTTGCCGCCGGGAAACCGGTGGGCTTTTGGCATGGAAAATTACATCAAAATACGCGGGGCCAGGCAGCATAATTTAAAAAATATTGATCTGGATATTCCCAAAAATAAACTCGTAATACTTACGGGGGTTTCTGGCAGTGGAAAAAGCTCACTAGCATTTGACACGCTTTATGCAGAGGGACAAAGGCGTTATGTCGAATCGCTTTCAAGCTACGCGCGTCAATTCCTGGGAATAATGGAAAAGCCTGATGTGGATTCAATTGAAGGCCTCTCTCCTGCAATTTCCATTGATCAAAAAACAACCTCCCATAATCCGAGGAGCACGGTTGGAACCGTAACAGAAATTTATGACTATCTCAGACTTCTTTTTGCCAGAATCGGACATCCTCATTGTCCTATCTGCGGACGGGAAATTTCCCATCAGACCCTGGATCAAATAGTTGAACAATCACTTCATTTAATTGAAGAGATTACAAAATTGGATAAAAAGGCTTGGTTTTTAGTGCTTTCTCCAGTGGTCCAAGAAAGAAAAGGTGAATTCTCCCAATTATTTGAAAACTTAAAAGCTAAAGGCTACAGGCAAGTCAGAATTGACGGTTACGTACATGATTTATCGGAAGACTTAATTTTAATTAAAACGAATAAGCATTCGATTGAAGCCGTAATTGATCGCGTGAGTGTGGTCGGAACCAATATCAAAGACAAGATCTTTTTTGATAATCTAAAGTCCCGGCTTGCGGACTCAATTCAGCAAGCTCTAAATCTTTCCGAGGGAATTGTTGTTATGGCGCAAGTTTTGGACAAAGAATTTTCCATACCGACCTCTCCCAAGAAGTTTAAAGACCATTTGTTTTCAGAGAGATTTGCCTGTCCAGTGGATAATATTTCTCTCCCTGAAATTGAACCACGTACATTTTCTTTCAATTCACCCCAGGGGGCTTGTCCAACCTGTACGGGACTGGGAAAAATTCTAAAAGTTGAGCCCGAGCTTGTGTTTTCTCCGGAATTAACCATCATGGAGGGTGGAATTTTACCGTTTCAAAATATGTTTGAAAACGGAACATGGTACGGCAGGATTCTTAAGAAGGCTTGTGAAGAAAATAAAGTTGACGTGCATAAAAAAATCGGTGAGCTAACCCAAGGCCAGAAAAACATTATTTTGAATGGTACGGGGGTAAGGCAATATCATGTTAGCGGAACAAACAGATTCGGAAGTGAAACTTCCATATGGGAAAGCTTTCCCGGAATTGTTCATGAACTGGAAAGAAGATACCTTGAGTCCGAAAGCGATTGGGTAAAGGAGGAAATTAAAAAGTATATGAGGGAAAGGCTTTGCCCTGAATGTAACGGCTTAAGGCTTAAAAAAGAGGCACTTTCAATTACCATCGGTGGACTTTCCATTGCGGAAGTTACTTCGTATTCAATAAATAAATTAATTGAATGGGTAAATTCCGTTAATCAAACGTCAATTACAAACACAAGAGAAAAAGAAATTTCAAGGTTGATTATTAAGGAAACCTTGGGGCGTCTTAAGTTTCTAATTTCTGTTGGACTTGAGTATCTAACTCTTAACCGTGTTGCCGGGTCGCTTTCGGGAGGAGAAGCCCAAAGAATCAGACTTGCAAGTCAAATCGGATCAGGTTTAACGGGAGTTTTATATGTTCTTGATGAGCCCACAATCGGACTTCACCCAAGAGATGATTACAAACTGATTGACACACTTAAAAAATTAAGGGATTTGGGCAACACGGTAGTTGTTGTCGAACATGACGCAACAATGATGCGTGAGAGCGACTATATAGTAGATTTCGGTCCCGGTGCCGGTAGGCACGGCGGAGAAGTTGTAGCGGTAGGAACTCCAAAGGAAATTGAAAAAAATCCTAAATCAATTACAGGACAATATTTATCAGGTAAAAAGAAAGTCGAAATAATTCATCAATTGCAAACCACGTCCTCACCGTCTTTATCGCTAAAAATTGTCGGAGCAAATCTATTTAACCTTAAAAACATTGATGTTGCCTTTCCTTTAGGTAAATTGGTTTCAATAACCGGCGTCTCCGGATCCGGTAAGTCAACACTTCTTGTCGAAACATTGTACCCCGCTCTTCAAAAGGAATTAAATTATAACTACCGGGGTGAAGCGGGGGGATATAAAAGAATTGAAGGCTTGGAAAATATAGATAAGGCAATTTTGATTGATCAATCTCCTATCGGACGTACTCCAAGAAGTAATCCTGCAACCTATACCGGAATGTTTGATCCGATCCGTGATGTCTTTACCGCCACGCGTGATTCAAGAGCGGCAGGATTTAAAAAGGGTAGGTTTTCCTTTAACGTCCGCGGAGGCAGGTGTGAATCTTGCGAAGGACAAGGTCAGATCAAAATCGAAATGCAGTTTATGAGCGATATTTGGGTAACCTGCGACGTTTGCCATGGCAAGCGTTATAACGCGCAAACATTGGAAATAACTTATAGAGGTAAAAATATTGCGGAGGTGCTTGATATGACGATTGATGAAGCCAAAGAATTCTTCCATTCCCATCCGCAAATTATGGCGCGTCTGGATACTTTGTCTCTTGTTGGACTCGGATATATGCAGCTCGGTCAGCCTGCAACTACACTTTCGGGAGGAGAAGCCCAAAGAGTTAAATTAGCAACAGAACTTTCCCGGCGCGCAACCGGCCGCACCGTTTACATTTTGGACGAACCCACTACCGGTCTTCATTTTGCCGATGTTGAAAGGCTTCTTAAGGTTTTGAGGCTTCTCGTTCAAAAAGGTAATTCTGTTTTTGTGATTGAACATAATTTGGATGTAATTAAAAATTCGGATTACATAATTGATTTGGGGCCCGAGGGGGGAGACCTAGGGGGAGAGGTTGTAGCGGTGGGTTCGGTAAAAGAAATTGTTAAAAATAAATCTTCCTACACCGGAGAATATCTAAGGTGATGACAGATCAATGTCTTCGTTGATATACTTAAGTGTGAAGAAATTTTGGAAGTTTTTGTTTGCTTCTCTTCTTTGTACCTTGTACTTTGTACTAAGTACTAACTCCGTTCATGCTGATGATGCCTTCGCGGTGGATGCCGTCGTTACCTATAAAGTTGAAAATTCAGGTAAAACTCTAGTCACACATGATGTGACCCTCGAAAATCTTTTTTCAACTCTCTACGCCACGACTTATACTCTATCTCTTGAGAATATTGATGCGCAAAACGTCGTAGCAAAAAATAGTGACGGCAAGACGATTCAGGTTGATAGTCAGAAGGATGGTACCAAGCTAAATCTGAAATTAACTTTTAATGATGACATTGTTGGAAAGGGAGCTAAGAGGCACTTTACAATTTCCTACGAAAACGGAAGTTTTGCAACAAAGACCGGCGAAGTTTGGGAAATTTCCATACCACGCTTGTCTGGGGAGTCTACTTTTAGAAGTTACGAGGTGATCTTGCTTATTCCCGATTCGTTTGGCAAGGAAGCTTATATTTCTCCTCAACCTGTCCAAAGCGGTGACCTGGGCGGATTTAAAAGTTATAGTTTTTCTAAAGATAAAATAAGCTCAACCGGAGTAACTGCGGGTTTTGGTCAATTCCAGGTATTTTCTTTTAATCTTTCCTATCACTTAGAAAGTGGCCAAAATTCTTGTAGTATTAACGAATGTCAAATTGCACTTCCTCCAGATACGGCTTTTCAGAAAGTGTATTTTAGTAAGATTGATCCTAAACCGGCGGATGTCCGTATTGATGAAGACGGAAACTGGCTGGCAGTTTATAAATTAACGCCGAGGCAAAGAGTTGATGTAAATGTTGTCGGGTCTGTTCAAATTTTTGCAAGTTACAGGGCGTTTCCCAAGCCGTCGCAGGCGGTCTTAAATGATAATTTGCTTCCAACGGGTTACTGGCAGTCAGATAACGAACAAATAAAACTTCTTGCTGCTAATTTAAAAACTCCTGAGGCAATCTACGATTTTGTTTCCAAAAATCTGAAATATGATACGACTCGTGTTCAACCGAATGTCCAGAGGATGGGTGCGGTAGTAACGCTTGCGAGTCCAGACCAAGCCATTTGTATGGAATTTACCGATCTTTTTATTGCAATTGCCCGTGCCGCTGGAATTCCCGCACGCGAAATTAACGGCTATGCCTATACTGAAAATAAGGATCTTCAACCACTTTCGTTGGTCAACGATGTTCTTCATGCGTGGCCGGAGTATTACGACAAGGATAGTGGAGCTTGGATTCCGATTGATCCGACCTGGGGAGCAACTAGTGGGGTAGATTATTTTAATAAATTGGACCTTAGGCACTTTGCATTTGTAATTCACGGAAAGAGTGATACGCAGCCTTATCCGCCGGGTTCTTATAAATTGGGTACAAATCCCCAAAAAGATGTTTATGTTTCTTTTGGGCAGCTCCCTGCCGAGAGAAATAGTATCCCCAAATTTTCAGTTACGATAGAACGAAATATTCCCTTTTTAGATACTTTATATTCAGTGAAGATTTATAACCCGGGCCCTGCGTCCCTTGATGCGTTTTATCCGACCGTTTATTTTGACAATAAGGAGAATTCCCGCGATTTTGTTCAAATTCTTCCTCCTTACGCAACTTATCAGACTCAAATCAAAATCCCATTCAACTTTTTAGGCAAAAACACACCGGATAACATAAAACTAACTGTAAACGAAAGTCAATTTGAACTTTCTACAAATAAAACTCAGGTTGTAGTCAATAGTTTGCTTGTTGTTTTTATCTTGTTTATAGTCATTGTAATTTTGGTAATGATCAGACTCAAAAAAATAAATTTGGGCAAAATTACTGCTACAATAGCAGGCATATATGCAAAAATTATTAGAAAATTTGGTAAAGATACCCATCCGACGGACCAAGGGATTACCTGAAACTGCCGGAATTTATGTTTTCTTCAAGGGCATAACACCAATTTATATCGGAAAGGCCATTAATTTAAAGAGGCGCGTGTCATCATATTTTGATTTGGATCTCGAATTAAAAACCGCCAAAATGATTAGCGAGGCTACGAATATTAGTTTTATTCAGGTAAATTCTGAGCTTGAGGCGCTTCTTCTTGAGGCAAAATTAATTAAGATTTATATGCCCCGTTACAATACCCTCGCCAAAGATGACAAACACCCTCTTTATATTCGAATAACAAAGGAGAAATTTCCAAGAGTAATAACAGCCAGGAAAATTGCCGAAAATGAAAGTAACTTTGCCTTTTACGGCCCTTTCCCCTCATCTAAAAGTATCTATACGGTTCTTAGAATGCTTAGAAAGATTTTTCCTTATTCCGATCACAAAATAGGACGCCGTGGCTGTATTTACTCACACATTGGCCTATGTAACCCATGTCCTAATGAGATAGTACGGAGTGCAGAGTGGGGAACAGGCTCCGCCTCCAAAGTACTTAGAGCAAGATATTTAAAAAACATTCGCTCAATAAAATCAATTCTGGATGGCAATATAGAAAAGGTTTCAAAAGAACTGGAAAAAGAGATGAAAGATTTATCGGATGCCCAAAATTTTGAAGCGGCGGCGCTTACTAGAAATCAAATAAATCATCTTGAATATATAACTCGTCCGCATTTGCCCTCGGAATTTTATATGGAGAATCCGAATTTGTATGAAGATATCAGGAAAAAAGAATTAAATGAACTCAAAAAGATTTTAAATGTAAAAAATCTTTTCAGGGTTGAGTGTTTCGATGTTGCTCATCTTTCCGGAACAAAGGCTACGGCATCGATGGTTACCTTCATTAATGGAGATGCCGATAAAAATTACTACCGCCATTTTCGGATTAAAAAAGCCAAAGGGAGAGACGACTACGGTTCAATGAGAGAAATTGCTCAAAGGAGAAAAAAGAATTTTGCTTCCTGGGGTGTCCCCAATCTGATTATTGTGGATGGGGGAGTCGGACAAGTAAACGCTTTTAAAGAAAAAATTTCCGGAGTACCGATTGTCGGAATTGCCAAACATCCGGATAGGTTAATAGTTAAAGACGAAAAAATTAAATTGACAGGAAGAGCATTTAATTTAGTCTCCCGGATGCGTGACGAGGCGCATCGATTTGCAAGAAGGTATCATCACAGTTTAATATCAAAGAGTATTACAAATGCGGGGACTAATTAAACATTTTCTAATAGATACAGTTGCCCTTTATTTAATTTCTCAGGCAGTTTCCGGGATTATTTTTACAGAGGGCATGTACACACTTTTCCTGGCCGGATTTGTTTTAATGTTAGCTACCTTGATTGTTAGACCGATAATAAACATTCTTCTTCTTCCTATAAATTTAATAACTTTTGGTCTTTTTAAATGGGTTACATATGCCATTACCTTGTATCTGGTTACATTAGTCGTTCCGGGATTCCACTTAGCTGATTTTATTTTTAAAGGATTTAGTTCATATTGGTTTTCTATTCCGGGGATTTCACTATCCGGAATTTTAGCTTTTATTGCTTTCTCATTTATTATTTCCACAGTTTCCTCCATTCTTTATTGGATATTTAAATGATTTTTAGCTATACTTAAGCTTGTCATGAAGCAAATTTTGACCATCGTTCAGATAATTATTTCTATCTCACTTATCTTCTTGATTTTAATTCAGGCTAAAGGGACCGGACTCGGACGTACTTTTGGTGGTGGAGGGGGAACGTCATTCAGTAGGCGTGGTCTTGAAAAGTTAATTTTTAGACTCACCTTCGTTTTAGTCGGTTTGTTTCTTGCAATTTCCGTTCTGCAGCTGGTCATTTAATTATGCCAAGCATTAGATATTTTTTCAGACTCACTTTGGCATTTTTTTCCAGGTTTAAAGCTTTAATTGTGATAGGCATTGGTCTTGGAATATTTATCTTTTTGATCCTTAATATAGTTCTTCCCAGGTTCGGCGGCTGGGAAACTAAAAGGATAGGTCTTTCGGGGCGCTACAATACAAACACTCTTCCGGATAATATTTTGGGTATGATTGGAAACGGGCTTACGGCAATTGATAAAAACGGCAATGTAATACCAAAGATGGCCGAAAGTTGGAGCACTCCCGATAAAGGTAAGACATGGATTTTTATACTAAAAAAGGGGTTATTTTGGCAGGATGGTCGAGCGGTCGTAAGTAAAGACATTCAATATCAATTTTCAGACGCCACCGTTACCTATCCTGACAATCAAACAATAACGTTCACTCTCCTTGATCCTTATTCGGCTTTTCCTTCTGTTGTAGCAAGACCAGTATTTAAATCGGGTTTACTCGGAACCAGTGAGTGGAGGGCTAAGAATCTAAATCTGGTAGGAGATTTTGTTGATCAAATAACTTTGGAGAACAAACAAAAACAGAGAATTATTTATAAATTTTATCCGACAGAAGCACGGCTTAAATTAGCTTTTGAGTTAGGTGAAATTGATGAAGCATCTGATTTGATTGATGCTACTCCTCTTTCGACCTGGCCTAAAGTTAAAGTTATTAGAAATACCAACAAAGGGGAATATGTTGCGCTATTTTTTAATATGAGTGATAAAACCGTTGGTGATAAGAATTTAAGACAGGCTCTTGCCTATGCTACAGACAAGAATAATCTGGGTGGGGAGCGTGCAATCAGTCCAATCTCCGAAAATTCTTGGGCATATAATCCTCAGGTCAAACCATATACTTATGATACTGCCAAAGCCAAATCAATGATTGAGGGAACCCCGTCTATTGTGCTTACAACATCTCCCTTACTTTTACCTCAAGCGGAGTTAATCCAAAAAAACTGGGAGGCGGTTGGTGTTAAAACTACTTTACAAGTAATATCAAATGTTCCAACTAATTATCAAGCACTCTTGGCTATTTTTGATATACCGGACGACCCCGACCAATATTCTATTTGGCATTCAACTCAAGTCCAAACGAACATAACCCACTACAGTAATCCCCGAATTGATAAACTTTTGGAAGACGGTCGAACAATACTTGATACGCAGGATAGAAAACAAATCTATTTGGATTTTCAGAGGTTCTTGGTTGAAGATTCACCTGCAATATTCCTATATTATCCGACCACTTTTACAATTGATCGCTAATTATTTTTTTAAAGTCTGCATAATTTCCTGTTAAGCTACCAATCTTGATTCCGTTTAGATAAAAGGTTGGAGTTTCACTAAGGTTAATCGAATTGCCGTCGTTTACATCATTCTGAATTTTGTCTTTGACTGCAGTAGAATCCATATCTGTTTTAAACTTGTTTACATCAAGACCCAAAGCCTGGGCATAACCAACAAAAATACTCTTAGCGTCCGAGGCGGTAGACCAATCACTTACTGATTCGTATAATCTGTCGTGCATTTGCCAAAATTTGCCTTGAAGTCCCGCAGCTTCGGCAGCTTGAGAAGAAATAAGAGCGTTTGTGTGTTGATTTAAAGGATAGTTTCTAAAAATATAATTAATTTTCCCTGCAAACTCGGTTAGAAGCTGTTTAACCAGCGGGTTATATTCTCCGCAGGCAGGACATTCATAATCGCCAAATTCAACTAATGTCACTTTCGCAGATGAGGTTGCGGTAAGATAATTTCCGTTTTCAATTCCGCCGGTTTCGTCGGCACCCTTTGGAATTAAAATAGTTGAATCCACCGACGTGCCTGTTATAGGAGTCGATCCCCTGCTTCCTTTAGACATTAGAAACACTCCGCCGACAACTAAAATTAAGGTAGCGGCAATTCCGATTATCAGCCATTTATCTTTAAACATTGGATTATTATATCAACTTTACCTCTAAACTTGCTAAGTATTCAGTAGTCTGCCAAAATATCAGAAATGCATTTGCATTTACATTGGGGGGAAAATACATTTTTTATTTTTCATTTAATTTACACATACAGTTATTTAATTCTTTTTCCTTTAATAGTGGTTGAGGGGCCAATAATTACAATAATTTCCGGTTTTTTGGTTTCGACAGGCTTTCTTGATCTTATACCGGCATATCTAACTATTTTGATAGCAAATCTTGTGGGTGATGCTATTTATTATTCTGCAGGCCGTTGGTGGTTTAAATCGAGTATTACAAGACTTACAAATTTTTTTAGGGTTAAAAAAGAAAGGATGGAGAGATTAGAATCTCGGTTAAGAAAAAACAGTGGAAAACTTATTTTTTTCGGAAAACTCTCGCATTTTTTGGGCGCTCCGATTCTTGTTGCCTCAGGTGTTGTTGAAATTCCGTTTATTAAATACATCATTTACTGTTTTTTTGCCGAGGCTCCCAAATCTTTAATTCTTTTACTCGTGGGGTATTTCTTTGGAAGCACAATCAGTAATTATGGCAGATATATGAATCTTACTTTCTTGGGCTTAACAATTCTGACACTTGTCTTGATAGGTATTTATGCGGGTGTTACCTACGTTTCTAATAAGCTTATTTCGAAACTGGATAAGTAGAATTGTTCTTCAAATTTATGTAAATACTTTCTAATTTGGATAAGGCTTTACTTCTTTCGTGTTTTAAACTAATTTTACGGCTTTCTATTCCAAATTTCTCTCTGTTTTTTTCAGATGACGCCAAAAGATTAATCTTTTCGGATAACGATTTATAGTCGTAAGTTTTTACCAAGTAACCATTTAAACCATCGATGACCAGTTCCGGAAGTGCTCCTGCATCGGCTGCAATCACCGGTAGACCTGCCGCCACTGCCTGTAATGTAACGATACTTTGGCCCTCATAAGGCGACATGATACAAAATGCGTTAACGGCAGAATAAAGCTTAAGCATTTCGGCGTCGGTTACATAAGGAATCCAAACAATTTTATTCTCCACCCTAAGTTTCTTGGATAAATTCAAAAGGAATTCACTTTCAGTTCCTTTGCCGACAATCAAAAGTTTAACGTTTTTGTCTGTTTTGGGCATGGCACGCACAGTAGTTTCCGCATTCTTATCGCGGTCAAGCCTTCCTAAGAAGAAAAAGACAATGTCTTCTTTACTAAATCCGTATTTAGTGCGTATTTCTAAATCCAGTTCCCGAGGTCTATACAGGTTCGTGTCTACACCATTTGAAATAACATTAACCGGTCTTTTAACACCCACACTTTTCAAATAATTAGCAAAAAAGTTGGATACCGTCATAATTTGGTCATATTTGTTATAAACAATTCGAACAAAAACATTAAATAACGGTGTGAGGATCTTTTCAAAATGGCCCCAAAGCACACGGTCAATTTGTTGGGGAATAAAATGCAAAGAGCCGACTGTTGGGATTTTGTATTTTCTGGCAAGATTTAGGGCGTTTAGCCCAATAATTTCAGGTTCCTGAACGTGTATTACATCAAATTTATTACTTCTTATTTCATTTTCCACACATTTCCTAGCACTTGGAAAAGTGGCATAAGAATTATTATTGTAAAAAGTAAAAGGAAGAGAGGGAACGCGTATTATTTTTAGTCCTTTTGGATACTCTGCTTTTCTATCAACAGCAGGTTTTGGGCAAATTAAGGTAACTTTATGTCCGCGTGAAAGCATAAAACGCGCAATATTGTCTGTTGAAACAGAAAGACCGGTAATGTAGGGAAGATAAGTTCCTGTTGTGAGTAAAATATCCATTAGTCTGTGTTAATTTTATTTTATCACGGGGTGCTGGGTTTGAAGTTTTTGTACTCACTTTCTATCTTTCTGGCATCTGTAAAATCCCTTTCTGTCACCTTTCCTCCTACACTATACCGCGTAAGTTCAAACAAAATCTTTTTGTAAAAAATGTGGATATCAGGGTGGTGATCTATTTTATTGAAAAACGGAGCCAGTCTATCTACAAATTTTATGGCCTTTGAAAAACTCTCAAACAAATATTCTTTATATATCTTGTTTTTACCATACTTCCAACCAACCAACTTCTTTAGCCTCTTATCAATCTCAACCCGAGTTAAAATTTTTAAATCTTTATCCTTTTCCATAATTAATTTTAATATATCTGTCAATCAAAAATTCCGAAGAAAAATCTAGGACTTAAAGGTTGTTATAGATCTAAAACTACACGTACATGGGGCATTTTTACAAACATGGCAATTTTTGGAAAATATTTTAGAGAGTTCTTTGGCCAAATTTATTTTCAATGAATTAGAAAGCGTCATTAAACATGAGAAAAAATCTGCTGCTTCTATTTCCAAATTCTTAAAATCTATATTTCTATGACCCCCATAATAAGTTAATAGAGCTTCCGAAAATTCTCCCGCCTCTTCAGCTAAATGAATACCAGCATGCTCCACGGTTCTCTTTTTGGACGGATATATTTTTTCAAACATATTTTGATATTCTTCCAATGTTCTTGGCTTCATCTTTCCCTCTCTGATGATTTTTCTTCTTTTGGTCAACTTCTCTTTTTTACAGGAGCACGGACAAGTACCACAATAAGAACATAAATAAGGGAATCTTTTCCATACTTTATCTTCTAAATCAATATGAAGTTGATTCATTGTGGACATAAACCAGCTTAAAGTTATTAATAGATTAATTTTCGTCTTTTCGCTATTGTTTTTCCTAATGCCCTTGAGCGATCTGGTCATAAAACGTTCGAAGTTACTAACCATATCCCAAAGAGTAAAAAATCTATCGTTAGACTTCCCATAAACTCCCTCAACAAAAGCTTGATATTCTCTTATAGTGGTATCTTGTTTAACTGATGCCATTTGTTGTTGAGCCATTCTAACATCATCAAACGTGCAGTCAATAAGACTTATATAATCACCCAATGGAAAAAATATCACACTAGACTTGAAAAAGATGGTTGGATAGTTTCTGAATATCAACAGGAATAGTTCCTTCTTCGATCCTTTTTTGGGTGGGCAAGGCGATTCGAACGCCCAACCTCTTCCTCCACAGGGAAGCGCTCTAACCGTTGAGCTATGCCCACCAAGTCAGTCTATATTTTACCACACTCAACCGCCTATAACATTGAAATTCAGCAAAGAGTTGTTATAATTCACCCACGATGGTCTATCAAATCGAATGCGAAGCGGATCGTGCATTGAACTCTATTTCTCCCATAGGAGTAATGACTCCTGATATTACACTGGGTCTTGTACAAAGAAACCTCCAGGAACACCACCTTGAAATCCAGAGAATCTTACTTAATTCAAAAAACACTCATATCGATAAATTTAATATTCCGGAAGGACTAAAAAGCAAAGCTGTAGCAATTGAGAAAGGAATGGAAGTAAAAGTACCTAATTTCGTAATTTTAAGCAAATGCTATAAACCGGAAGCTCATCCAGTGCCCATACACGTACATATTGGATATAACGACGGGAGCTATGAATTAGGACAAAGAATATGTTCTTTTATAGAAGAAGGTTCTATAGAAGAAGGTCGTTGGACAAAAGAAAATCGTTGGTTAATTGTAATGTTTGTAGAGCTTGGGCTCAAACATTGAGTTATAATGACTTCATAGATGTTGATTGATGTTGCAGAAATAACAGTTCGGGGTGGGCACGGCGGAGCCGGCATGCCTAAAAAGCTCAAGGGTAGAGATGGCGGAAATGGTGGAAGTGGAGGCGACGTTTATATAAAAGGATCTTCAAATATCAATCTTTTAAATCAATTTAGTGAAAAGGATGTTTTTGTAGCAGGAAACGGCGGGATGGGAGCCAGAGGCAACAAAACAGGAAAAGACGGAGAGGATATTGAGGTACTTTTACCTGTCGGAACCTCTATCTATGACAAATCAACCAGAGAGTTACTTTTTGAAGTAAACAAGGTTGGAGAAAGGTTTTTAATATGTAAAGGCGGCAAGGGTGGTTGGGGAGGAGAAACTGCAGAAAAAGGCGAACGCGGGGAAGAAAGAAAGGTAATTCTTAATTTAAAGCTAATTGCAGATTTCGGTTTAATTGGACTCCCAAATGCGGGGAAAAGTAGTCTTCTTAATGAATTAACAAACGCAAAAGCAGTAACGGCAGATTATCCTTTTACCACCCTTGAGCCAAATTTGGGAGCCTTCAAAGATAAAATTATAGCCGATATTCCGGGATTAATTGAAGGAGCTTCCATTGGACGCGGTTTGGGGGTGAGCTTTCTTAAACATATTGAGAAAGTCTCGGTTCTTCTTCATTGTCTTTCCTGCGAAACGCAAGATGTTCTAAAAGATTACAAAACGGTTAGAAAAGAGTTAAATGATTTCAAGCCCGAACTTACCAGAAAACAGGAATTAGTTATTTTGACCAAAACCGACATAATTAATCCTGCCGGTCTACAAAAATTAGTTAATAAATTGAAGAAGGAGACAAAAAACATCATCCCGGTTTCAATTTATGATTACCAAAGTTTAGAGAAACTTAAAAAGGTATTATTGAATGTTTAATTTTCTGATATACTTTTAGTAACGCCATGCCGGGGGATATCAAAACAAGAAAAAGAATGGTCGTAGAGGAAGTTAATACTCCGGTGGCCGCCGGGACTCCGGTGGTTGAAAAGTCGGTGGAAGTACCTCCAGCCGAAGTGCCAGCAGAAGAACCAAAAACAGAATTACTTCAAGAAGAGGAAAAGCCGATTGAAGAGATAGCTCCGGTGGAAACGGTAGAAAAGGCGCTGCCGAAACCGGAACCTAAGCCTGAATCTAAAGGAGTGAATCCTCTTGTAATAATTGTTCCCGGAATCCTTCTTTTGGGTGCACTTGTTGGAGGTATAGTTTTTTACCAACGCGGAATTTCACCGGAAACCACGGTTCCGACACCAACTCCTAATTATGCTAACACCGCTACGTCTCCGACGCCAACCGCAACGACGGAAGCTACACTTAATTTAACTAAATATCCTATAAATGTAATGAATGGCTCAGGAATTTCCGGACAGGCCGGAGTGGTTAAAAATCTCTTGACGACTGCAGGATTCACCGTTACCGGTACGGGTAACGCTGCAAGCTATGACTTTACAAAAACCGTGATTAAAGCTAAGGTTGATGTTCCTGCTGCGTTTTTGACTCAGCTTTCGACCACTTTGGGTAAAAGTTACGTATTGGACACAAATCAGTCGTTGGCAACTTCTTCAGCCAATGAAGTGCAAGTTATCGTAGGCAGTACAAAAGCTCAATAATACTTCAAACTATTGTTGTTTAGGTAGTAAAAATGGCTGTTTTATAGTATTATTCTCCAACTTTATCAAGAATGGAAAGAGCATCATTTACTATAAGTAAAACAGAATCCTATTGTGATCCGTCTCCTGTTGAACAATTACTCAGGAATGGTGGAGCAATGGATGAACTCTTAAGAATCCAAAGAAGTGATCATAATTATCCCCTTCCACTTTCTGCGAATTTACGTGAACTTCTTACATCCGTATATGATACATTTAAGCCCATATCCGACCGTCTTATCGAAAAACGGATACGCAGATTTACAAGAGTAGATTCCGATACAGAAAATAATATTCGTGCCGAGCAGGATTATCACCTATGGAAAATAGTCGTTTTAAAATTTCATTGGGAAAATTATCATAATGCCAATCACGCAGCTGGGGCCTTTATTATTTTTTTAAAAAGGTCAACGGGGAGCTTTTTTGCTGAGGATATTATCAGAGATCAAAAAACTTCAAGACAATCAAAAATAAGAAGAGCAGCTAAACCTCTAGTGCGTCCTGTGGAAGAAGCAGTAATTCGAAGGGAAAATTCCAACAAAATCAGAAACACGTGGAGAATGTGGCAAAATACAACCCTGGATATATATGTAAAAGCAGTTGAAAAGCGTTACTTAAACAGAAAATCTATCGAAGAACAAGCTAAGGAAGAAAATGCCAAAATCGGAACCATTAAAATGCGTCTAATACGGGGAAAGAAAAAATTGTTTGCCCATTTAGAAGAGGCTGAAATTTTATCGGCTGATGAATTGTTGACTGGAAAATTAGTTGTCGGCCAAAATACAAGAAAAGAGTTGTTAGAGAAACGCCGTATGGAATTAAAAAATAAACTATCATTATGGGAAATATCCTTAGCTACAAAACCAAAATTAAGGAAAGCTTTAGTAACTTTTTACGGATTAAATGGTCACGAACCTTTGTATGATTATAAAAAAACGGCGGAAATAACTGGAATTCCATTTGAAAGTGTCCGAGTTTTGGTTCCCGAGGGTGTACGTTTAATGCTTGGAAATTTAAGTCCCTCATTAGAGGCTCAAGAACATCAGGAAAGGACTCAACAGTTTATATACTGGACACAACACAGGAAAGAGCTGCAATTATCAGGTAGTGAAGAAGAACTTTTGAGATTAAAATTTGAGGAGGAAAAAAGTAATCTTGAAATCGCTAATATTATGCATGTATCTGAGGAGACTGTTCGTCGGCAAACAATACGGACCTTGGGATTAATTGAAACAGTAATGAGTACGTACCACAACGAGCAATATTGCAGTACGACAGAGAATTAAATTCAAGAGGAGCGGGTAGCGGGAATCGAACCCGCATCAAAAGCTTGGAAAGCTCCTATTCTACCATTGAACCATACCCGCGAATAAAATATTATATCAAACTTGTCGGAGTGCCCGGGATCGAACCGGGGACCTCCACGTCCCAAACGTGGCGCGCTACCAGCTGCGCTACACTCCGAGTCATACGAGGAGTGCTCAGCTTTCGCTTACACTCCGGTGCCGAGGGCGGGACTCGAACCCGCATGAGTTATGCACTCGAGGGCTCTTAAGGCCCTTGCGTATACCATTTCGCCACCTCGGCGTGTAGGCATATTTTAACACAGGAGGTCCCTATTTCGAAGAGGCCGCTTTTAAAAAAGCGATAAAGATTGGATGAGGTGAAAGAGGTTTGCTTATGTATTCTGGGTGAAATTGGGTCCCAATAAAGAATTTGTGATCTTTAAGTTCAATTGCTTCAACCAGTTTTCCATTGGGAGATGTCCCTCCAATTACTAAACCCGCCTTCTCAAATTCCTCTCTATATTTATTATTGAATTCATACCTATGTCTATGGCGTTCATTAAGCACTAAATCTTTCTTGTAAATCTCGCTCAACAAAGTTCCTTTCTTTATCTTGGTAGGGTAGGCTCCAAGTCTGATTGTTCCTCCATATTTCTTGTTTTTCAGATTTTCTACTTGAGTATCCATTGTATGGATTACCGGATATTTCGTTTCGGGGTCAGCTTCGGTAGTGTTTGCATTCTTAAATTTAAGAACATCGCGAGCAAACTCAATCACCGCCATTTGCATTCCAAAACATAGTCCTAAATAAGGAATATTATTCTCCCTAACATATTTAATTGCTTTGATTTTCCCTTCAACTCCACGTTTACCCCAGCCTTGAGGAACAATAATTCCGTCAAAATTTGAAATCTCATGTTCATCAAAATCTTCCGAATTTATCCAAGTAATAATCGGCTTTATTCCAAGCGCATAGCCGGCATGTTTAAGTGCCTCGACAACAGAAATATAAGAATCCTCTAAAATGTAATCTCCGGTTTTTTGGTATTTACCGATTATGGCAATCTTAACTTCCTTTTTGGCATTCTCTATTCGTTTGACCAACGCGTGCCATTCATCAAGATTAAGTTTTTCACCCTTGATTCCCAGCTTCTTCATAACCTTTTCCGGTAATTTTTCTTCCTCAAGTTTGTCAGGAACAAGATACACAGAAGGAAGATCGGGATTGCTAATAATGTTTTCTACAGGTAGTCCCGCGGTAAAGGCTATTTTTTCCTTACGTTTATCATCAACATCCTTCGCAGCACGACCAACAATAAAATCCGGCTGGACCCCTAAAGAATTCAAACTCATAATTGATTGCTGCATCGGTTTACTTTTAAGTTCCCCAATACTACTCGGGGTTGGAAGATATCCAACATGGATTAAACAAATATCATTCGGGGCCTCCATTTTAAGCCGTCTATAAGACTCATAGAAAAGAAGTCCCTCATATTCACCGACCGTGCCGCCAAGCTCAATTATTACAACATCAGCTTTATTCTTTTCTCCCGCCGCTTTCCACCTATTAATAATCTCGGGAGGAATATGGTGATAAGGCTCAACACATTTTCCGCCATAGTCCAAAGCTCTTTCTTTATCCAAAATCAATCTATAAACCTGGCCGTTTGTTAAATAATTACTCTTATTTAAAGTTAAACCTGTAAAACGCTCATAGTGACCAAGGTCTTGGTCTGTTTCGAGTCCGTCATCCGTGACAAAAACTTCCCCATGTTCCATTGGATTCATGGTTCCTGCGTCAATGTTTAGATACATATCGCACTTCATAAGCGTTACCTTTATTCCGCGGGATTTAAGAAGAAGACCGAGAGTGGCAGCGGTGATGCCCTTACCAAGGCCGGACAACACACCGCCAGAGACTACAATAAATTTCATTCTCTGGGAGTATTTATAACAAATTGAATTATCCAATACAATGATCAATTTGTTGAAGTTCATAACATGCGGTAGCCAGATGATGTCAAGGGGGAGAAAGTGCACCCGAGAGGAATCGAACCTCTATTTTCCGTTCCGAAGACGGAAACTCTATCCGTTGAGCTACGGGTGCGTAATTACGCTATAATTATACCTCAGATGCTCACAATAGACGAACAAATAGAGGAAATTGAGGAGGTCTTACGTAAAACCCCCCATCACAAAGCCACAAATGGCTTTATTGGCGCAATGCGTGCAAAAATTGCACGTCTTCATGATCGCGAAATTGAAACTGCCACAAAGGGTAGTGGGAGTGGTGGAGGGGGTTTCACCGTTAAAAAACAGGGAGATGCTACAGTTGTTTTGGTTGGTCCTCCTTCTTGCGGTAAATCAACATTAATTAATCAACTTACAAATGCTGAAAGTAAAGTTGCTCCTTACGAATTTACCACAGTCACGGTTGTTCCCGGAATGCTTAAATATAATGAAGCGTACATTCAAATATTGGATATTCCGGGTCTTATTGAAGGAGCAAAGGAAGGAAAAGGACGCGGGCGCGAAGTTTTATCTGTTGCTAAAGCGGCCGACCTGCTTTTAATTATGACTGATGTCAAAAGGATTGGTGCATTTGCCAACATGGTTCGTGAACTTGATGGCGCAGGTATAAGAATTAATGAAAAGCGACCCAGGGTTTTGATTGAGAAAAAAGTCAGCGGAGGCCTTGAAGTATTTTCTAATTTTAAACAATCAATGGATAAAGATACTATCAAACAAATTGCCCGTGAATACGGCATTAAAAGTGGCACCATTACTCTTCAAGAAAAGATTACCGAGCGCCGTCTCTTTGACGCTTTTTCGGTAAACAGAGTTTACATTCCGGCTCTTTTTGTTATCAATAAAGTAGATATGGAGCCAAACTATAAAAAAATGATCGAAGGTGATTTTGTTGCCATCTCTGCCGAAAAGAAAGAGGGAATAGATACTCTAATCAATGAAATTTGGAAAGCCTTAAAATTTGTTACGGTATATTTGGTTAAACCTGATACGGAACCGGATTTTAGCGATCCGATTGTTATGAAATCCGGCGAAACACTGCGCGATGTTGCTATCAAAATCGGTTCAGACTTTGCAGATAGCAAAAAACTGGTTAAAATTTGGGGTAAGGAAGCAAAATTCCCAGGTCAGGAAGTTTCTTTTGACACAAGTGCTATTGAAGGAATGCAGATAAGGTTTATTTCATAATATGAATTACGAATTAATTGATAGCGGAGAGGGGAGACGCCTTGAGAGGTTTGGAGGTTATATTCTTGACAGACCGGATCCTCAGATAATTTGGAAGAAAATGCTTCCTCCTGAAAAGTGGAACGAAGCGAATGCAAAATTCGCCGACAGGTGGATTAACAAAAACGTTCCGGAAAAGTGGCAGATGGAACACGGTGGAGTCAAATTTTGGGCAAAATTGGCTCCCTTTAAACACACCGGAGTTTTCCCCGAACAATCGGGGCAGTGGGAATATATCTTCGAAAAGGTAAAAGGTGAAGGGCGAGAGGTAAATATTCTAAATCTTTTTGCTTATACAGGAATCGCCAGTCTTTTTGCCGCAAAGGCCGGAGCCCGCGTTACGCACGTTGACGCCAGCAAACCCGCAATAACCTGGGCCAATGAAAATAGGGATCTAAATGGAATGCAAGATGCACCAATAAGATGGATTGTTGATGACGCAATAAAATTCACCGAAAGGGAAATCAAGAGGGGAGTTAAGTACGACGCAATTATTATGGACCCGCCCATTTATGGCCACGCTCCAAATGGAAAACCTTGGGATTTTAATAAAGACTTTCCCAGACTCTTGGAAAATTGCAGAAAAATTCTAAACGATAAACCACTTTTTGTTTTAGTAAATGCTTACGCAATTTCTTCCTCATCTATAACTTTGGCAAATACTCTACAGGGAGTTTTAGGAGATTTGGGCGGAAAAATTGAAAATGGAGAACTAACTCTTAAAGAAACTTCAGGTGGTAGGCTTCTTTCCACCGGCATCTGGGCAAAGTGGAGCCTGTGAGCCCAGATGGATTCGTATACAAAGCATACAAATTCTACACTTGTGTAATGCAATCTCCTTCAACCTTTTCCAAATCAGCATAGCTGCCGATTAAAAGGGCTCTGTGAGCCGGAGAGGATTCGAACCTCTAACCGTTACCTTAAGAGGGTACTGCTCTACCGTTGAGCTACCGGCCCTTTTAATCTAAAGAGTCAACTGCTCTACCTCATCAGATGAGGCAAGCTCTGCTTACCATTGAGCTATGGGCCCAGATGAACTGCAGATAAGATTTTACCAAAAAAGGCTTGAATTTGCACTTTATTCGGCGTCACAAGCGCACCTTCGATAGAAAAACTGTTAGTAATTCGTTGATTTTTGGAACCCGTCAGGAACAGGGAATTTGTATAAACTCCATTATTTTGAGATTCCGCAACTCTAAAGAATATTAAGCCCAGTTTGGTCGGTTCGATGCCATTCATTGAAAACCCTTTCAAATTAAAGTCGCTCGATTCGCTTCCGATGGAAATACCTCCCTGTTCCCAAATAGTTTGTCCCGTATTTTTGGCCAATATTGCACCTACAAAATCTGTTCCGGTAATAATAATTGGTTGGGCAAACGCCGCCATTATCTGCCCGTTTTCAATTTGTACGGGGGTCCCTTTAACTTTAGTCATCTTCTGAACATCCGAGTAGAAACTATAAAAAGAGCCATCACTTTTCTCCCATGAATAAATATCAAACGGGGGAGTCGTGTAATCTAAAATAAATGGTGTAACGGCAACTACTTTCGGATCATTCCAGGTATTCATAAAGGCAGCAGTTAAATTGGCAGAAATTTGAGATTCCGAATATTTATCATTCGGCCATCCTGTCTCTGTAATAAATACCGGTAAGGTTTTTCCGATAACAGTAAGTTCATGATTGTAGATATCAATACTTGCATTGGGATATGCATGAGATGTCCAACCGTCAACAAAATCAAAAACATCAGGTTCTGCTACCATCTCCCTGGACAAAAACCTATCTTCACTCATTGTTGTAGCTGTATTGAGAGAGGCCGGATCAAGACCGGCAGGAAGGATAAAAAAGTCGGATGAAGCAGCTTTTAATTTTTGAGAAATTTCCTTAAGATATAGAGCATACCCGGCGGGATCCACTCGGTCACCCCACTCTTGTGCATGATTTGGTTCATTATTAATTACAACATACCGATTCTCTGTGACCCAATTAAGAGAATTTAAGAATGCTACCCAATTATTTATTTCGGCTTCCTGAGGCGCATCCCAAGTGTCGCCATTTGCCTTTGTGGCAAGACGGACTATCGGGATCAAATGAAGTTTCCTCATTTGATCAAACACTTTTTGCCAACGGTCATGGTCGCGCTCCGCTTCTGTTATCACAATTGTCACGTAACCCCAATCGCCACCACCGGAATTAACCAAATTGGCAGCGCTCGTGAGATCTTTTTCACTAAAAATATGAATTCCAAACTTATTATTGGGGGTTGCGGTAGGATCAACTACGGCAAAAACGGGTCTAAAGCTTAAAAAGAAGGTTAATAAAAAGATTATAAATATTGAAAGTTTTTTTATCACAAAGTGCCCTTGGAGGGAATCGAACCTTCATCTCCTCCTTAGAAGG
>Ga0187886_1000804_pt1 | contig 33464 bp, 31 predicted proteins | sample June2016WEW_20_1_FD_133001 | JGI IMG/M metagenome (GOLD analysis project Ga0187886, IMG submission 133001) | Peatland microbial communities from SPRUCE experiment site at the Marcell Experimental Forest, Minnesota, USA - June2016WEW_20_150 | ecosystem: Environmental > Terrestrial > Soil >...
AAGCTATCGTTCTAATCAAAGCAGCACTTGACTGCACTTACACTTTCCTTAATGTCGTAAATCCCCCAATAATAAAGAAATGTCAAAAACACCTCTAAAATACTTCAAAAATCTTATTCAGATCCTTGATGGATAATAAAACTTCCAGCTTTACGTCCGAAAACATCTTAGATTGCCGCTTATGAAACTTTATGCTGTGTCCAAAGAAAAATATAAAAAATAAATGCTGCGATGCCAAACTTTAAGGTATGGAATATCGGATGTAGCCGGATTTTCCTGATGTTGCCTTATGGTCAGCAACGAATATAATCAGGAGAATTTTCGATGTATATTTTTCTTTTGCTCTCTCCTGCGTGGAAAAGTTCAGCCCGAATGTAATCTATGTTCTCCAGCGCCGATTCGATTTTATCAGCCCATTCAATCAGGACCACCGACTGCGGCTGGCAGTAATCATCAAAACCTAACATCTCAAACTCAGATATCGATTCCAGCCGGTAAGCATCTATATGGTAAATATCCAGCCGACCTTTGTATTCATTAATTATGACAAACGTCGGGCTGGTAACTTTTTTACCTCCCGCCGCCCCCACGCCGGATGCAATCCCTTTAATAAGGCGTGTCTTACCGCTGCCTAACGCCCCGCAAACAGCTACAACTTCTCCCCCTTTTAATTGTGAGCCGACCTTTCGCCCAAGCTCTATCGTCTCCTCCGGCGAATTAGAAACAACATCGAAATCCATATATAGTCAAGAGTAAACAGTAAATTATCTCAGGTGGTCATATCCTTCGGCTTCCAAATCGCTAATCCGGCCGTCCGGCATTCTTATCTGCATTTTTTTAGTATCGGTAATTATTCCGATTTGCGTAATCGGTGTCGGCCCACTCCACTGCTTCAGCAATCTCCTGCATTCATTTTCAGAAAGTGTAAAAAGCAGTTCGAAATCTTCGCCGTCGTTTAGCGCAGAGTTTAATGGCGACTTACTCTTTTTAGCTTCATCTGATATTGGAATCTGCTCCGCATTTATAATAGCCCCTACTTTGCTCTGCTGGCAAATCCGGTTCAAATCGCTGCTGAGCCCGTCGCTTATATCAATCATCGAATTTATGATTGCCTTCCGAGCTATTTCTAATGCCTCTTTAACTCTCGGCTCGAATTCTAAATGTTTTTTGTAACCTGCTCCGCCCAATGCGCCCGTAACACAGATAGCGTCGCCGATTTTTGCGCCGGACCGCCTTATAGGTTTGCTGGCTCCTTCTTTGCTGAGCATCGCCACATTTATCGCCAGCGGCTCCTTCCCCTTCCAGCTTGTGATGTCCCCTCCGACAAGCTCACAGCCAAATTTCTTGCCAGCCAGCGTAATCCCGCGATGGAGCTGCTTTAATTCTTTCTTACCGAAACCCTTTGGCAGCGCAACAGCGACAACCGCCGCGACAGGAATCGTCGCCATCGCCGCACAATCGCTCAAACTGACCGCCATCGCTTTATATCCGACCTGCTTTAGAGTTGTTTTTTGCAACTCGAAGTGGACGCCGTCCAGTAGCATATCTGTGGTAATAAGGACCGACCCTTTGCCCCATCGGATTTGGGCCATATCGTCCCCAATCCCGATTGGAAAATCCGCTGCCGCCGGCTTACTCTGACGGGCAAACCACGCGGTTATTTCATCTTCACTGCCGCTTGTGGTGAGCTTGCCTGCCCTGAGCTTGCCGAATGGGTCAAATCCACTCATCGCTCTCCCAGCCGTTTATTCCAATACGCAATTTGCTCTTTTGCCTGCTTCGGCCCGGCCGCACCCTCCGTAACGTATTTACTCACAACTTTACCTGCACCCAAATGCTCATACACATCTGCCTCGATTGCGCCGCAGTGCCGCTTAAACTCATCCAGAGTAACCTCAGCCAGCTTTTTATTTTGCCCCTCACACTGAGCAACTAATGCCCCAACGATGCCGTGCGCTTCACGGAAAGCAACGCCTTTCCCTACCAAATACTCAGCCAAAGCAGTAGCGTCCAAGAACCCTTCTTCCAATCCAACTGAGATTTTCTTGGTATTAAACTTCGTATGCGAAACAATTGCACCCGCCGCATCAAGCAAATCCTCGACCGTATCGCTCGCAGTAAAAATATGAATCTTGTCCTCCTGCAAATCGCGATTGTAGCCCGATGGCTGACCTTTCAAAATTGTCAGCATAGCTATCAGCGAGCCATAAACGCCGCCTGTCTTTGCGCGAATCAATTCCAGAATATCCGGATTACGCTTTTGCGGCATCATACTCGACGATGTGCAATATGGCTCGTCAATCCGAACAAAACCGAATTCGCTGGACGAGTAAATTATCCAGTCTTCAGCCAGGCGGGACAGATGCGTCGCAATAAGCGCACAATCGAAAATAAATTCAGCGCCAAAATCCCTGTCGCTGACCGCATCGATACTGTTATAGCTGATGTCCGCAAAACCTAACTGCTTCGCTGTGCTTTTTCTGTCTATCGCCAGTGTTGACCCCGCCAGGGCGCCGCTGCCTAACGGCGAAACGTCTAAAAGCACCCTGCAGTTTTTCAGCCGAACAAAGTCTCGCTCTAACTGCTCTACAAAACTTAACAGATACGATGCAATAACAATCGGCTGAGCACGTTGAAGGTGCGTATAGCCCGGCATCACATCTTCCGCATATTTGCCTGCTAATTTAACAAACCCTTTTTGCAGCAGTGTTATTTTCGCCTGCAGTATCTCAATTTCGTCTCGCATCCAGAGCCGAATATCGGTAGCAACCTGGTCGTTGCGGCTTCTGCCGGTATGAAGTTTCTTGCCTGCTTCGCCGATTTTCTTTATCAAAGCTGCTTCAATCGCCATATGAATATCTTCGTATGTTTTATCGAATTTGACCCGTCCTTCCGCGATTTCCTGTGATATTTCGACAAGCCCATCTTTAATCTGCTTAAATTCCTCTTTGGTAATCAGCTTCTGCTCCGCCAACATTTGCGAATGAGCAATCGAGCCGACGATATCGTATTTGTAAAGCCGCTTATCGACCGACAGCGATTCTACAAAGTCGATGGTGATTTCGTCCGGCTCGCCCTCAAGCCGCTTTTCCCAGCTTTTCTTTTTTTCGTTATCCATAACTTTCGCCCCGAGAAAAATAATATTTGCGCCAACCTCTTTCGGAAAACGAATTAACTATACGCTCCGCCATCTGCCGTGTCAACCATTCTGTTGGTATCCGCTGGAACTGCAAAAGAAAAAGAACCATCGTCAATTGTCAATCGCCAATAGTAAATCGTAAATGAATATGCCCTGCCCCTGATTGTGTCAACCTTCCTCTCGGCGTTCGTTGGGATAGAAAAGAAAAAGGCCCGATGGTTTTAATCTAACCTGTTTATTTGCCCGATTGGCCGCCAGAAACACACCTGCAAAAGCCATGATAGATAGCGCAGATTCCGCCAAATATCGAGAATAACCCCCAGAACAAAGGACGCGTAAAAACTTGCATCGGCGTCGGCTCTGAGTAAGGCACGAGATAGATACCCCACGTAGTTAGAAAACAGCCGACGATTACGATGACGTGTCCGAACAAAATGATGGAAACTCGACCAGGCCTGTACCCCAGAAAAACAAGAGATGCTCCCACAGCGCAGGGTATAAAGCAAAAGACTTGACGATTTACAACGAACAAGTAAAGTCCCCACCTCCTATCTCATCAGCGTCCAATTTTCTTTGTGCCGTTTATGCTTTTTTTCGTGGCTATTTGTGCTTGAATAAATGTTTTTTTCCTGGATAATTGCTGTAACATTACTGCCTTTATGAGGTTACAGTTATGAAAATCGCTTATTTTGATTGTTTTGCCGGTGCCGGCGGCGATATGATAGTCGCTGCAATGCTCGATGCCGGCCTCGATGCCGATTTTCTAAAAGCCCAACTCGCAACCCTCGGCTTAAAAAACCTCGAAATAAAAATAACCGAAACCAAACGTGCCGGCTTAAGGGCGTTGAGCTTTTTCCCTATCGTGCAAAAGCAACATCAGCATCGAAATCTCGAACAGATAACTGAAATCATTCGCCAGAGCAAAATAAGCGAACAAGCCAAAAAAACGGCAATTGCCGTTTTTGAAAGAATCGCCAAAGCTGAAGGAGCCGTTCACGGCAAAGACCCTAACGATGTCCACTTTCACGAGGTAGGGGCACTTGATTCAATTGTTGATATTGTCTCTGCGTCCGTCGGCTTGGAGGCTTTGGGCCTTGATAAGGTATATTGCTCGGCTTTAAGTGTGGGCGGCGGCGCTATCGAGTGTGCTCACCAGTTGCTGCCGGTTCCCGCACCTGCAACAGCGGAACTGCTCAAAGGCGTCCCAATTGTCGGCGGGCCGGCACAGGTTGAGCTGCTGACTCCCACTGCAGCAGCAATTTTGACAACTGTGGTTGACCGGTTCTGCTCTCTGCCGGCAATGAAAATCGAGGCGATAGGGTATGGGGCAGGCTCGCTGGAATCAGAGAAATTCCCTAACGTTCTGCGGCTGATTCTGGGCCAAATTACAGGCGAGGCGGAAGCTAACGCCGACTCTGTCTGTCTGCTTGAGACTAATATCGATGATGTAAGCGGCGAATTAGTTGGTTCCGTAACGGAGAAACTATTCAGCCGTGGGGCACTGGATGTTTTTACCACGCCGATTTATATGAAACACGGCAGACCTGCTGAACAAATATCTATTATCTGCAAAATCGAAGATGTTCAGCAATTGGAACAAATCCTTTTCGAAGAAGGAGTTACGTTCGGGGTCAGAAGGCAAATTTTGCAGAGAAGCAAGCTGGCCAGGGAGTTTGTTACCGTCCAGACCGAATTCGGCGAAATAAGAATAAAGACCGGCACATTGGGCGGGAAAATCGTGAACGCCAAGCCGGAGTTTTCAGACTGCATCTCTGCTGCAAAAAAGCACAAAGCGGCTGTAAAAGCCGTTTTAGATGCTGCAATGGCTGCCTACAAGAAGGAGACAGGGTAAGTTTAAGACGGAGGGATTGGGCAAGATGGGGAAGGATAAGGGGTATCGGGGCATCGGAATATCAGGGTATCAGGAAGTCTTAAAATGGCGTGGAAGGGGCCCGTCTTCGTTTCAGAACTACGCCGTGGTCTGCGCTTCGCTACGAGGGACAAGTCCTTCGACTGCGCTCAGGATAAATAGCACGATTTTGGTTTGCGGTGGGGTGGATTAAAAGACAATTTTGGCCACTATTTTTCCTTGATTTGCAGCACGAAAAACTATATAATGCAACAAACAGCAAAATTACCCGGAAGGAGGCCAAAATGAAAACCCTAATCTTAATTTTTAGCTGTCTGCTGTTAGTCATACCTACTCAGGCAGCAGAACAAAATCAACAGCAGCTTAAAGACCATAGCCAGCAATTGGCTCAGCCACAAGTAGAGGAGATAGAAAAATACATTGCGAGCCTGCACCAAGGAACAGAAAACTATTACACAAACCAGCTTATCGAACTGAAACAGCGAGCACAGGCAGAGATTAAACTGCTCGAAATCGCTGACAAGCCGGTCTATGCCAGCCTTGCTGCACAGGCGGAAGTGGCTAAAGTTGTCCTGCATATTAACGACTACGGATATCGGGCGCCCTGGGAGCTTGAAGCTGAAACTGAAAGAATGCTGCAGCTTAAAGATGAACACGAATCATACGGTGATTTTGCAGACGACATCGAAATATCGCCTGAGCGGTTTGCCGCAGCACAAAGCCAGATAGCTGAAAGAAAGAGCGAGATATTGGCGAAGTTAGAGCAGGAAGCGGCAGACCTTGAAAGGGGAAAAAACTATGCCTTAACCGTCACCCTGCCGGAGCTTGAAAAACAACTGAAGCAAGACCTGCTAAAACCTGAACCTGAGCCAACGCACGGAGTGGTAACCGGCATAGTCTATTCTGTAGATAAGCCCTCTGCTATCGTTGACCGCCAAATAGTCCATAAAGGAGACGTAATATACGGCGCCACAGTCGTTAAAATATATAAAGACAACGTCAAGTTCAGCAAGAAGGGCAAGAACTGGGAGCAAAAAGTACAACAGAGCCCAGAAGCTTATTGGAAGTAGCCAAGCAGGAAACCCACGGCGCAGCCGTGGAGTAATTTTAATAGATTCCTCGACTCCGCTGCGCTTCGCTCGGAATGACCCCGCCTACGGCGGGTAAACTCCAGGGCGCAGGACCAAACTTTTCTTAAGACATATTCCCCTGCCCTGCCGAATAAAAAAGGTTTATTCTTTTCAGGAATTGCGGAAAAAATACGATAAAGTATATTAAATACTATGCAGAGAAAGTTTTTTACAAAAAAGAGAAGTGTTTATACCCAGACAGTTAAACGAGGTAAAGAGTTCTGGATTAAAGAGGATAAAGACGGGGAAATACAGCCACTTGTTGGGGGAATTCATATTTCGAGAAAAAAATTCAAAGAACTTATAAAAGAATATCCATCTTCGTTATTAGATAAAACATACTGTTTCGATGCAGATGTTGAAAGGGAGTTTTTTGAAGATGCTAAAAGGGAAAAATTTACCGGCAATATAGAAAATGAACAAACTGTAATTTTTTTCCTTGTTAAAAAAGGGCCTAACAAATACGGAATCGGATGCAGCAGTTTAGTCGGAAGAATAGAAGAAACTGATTAGACTTAGTAACCCCCTAATAAATCCTTCGACTATACTCAGGACGAGTTTGGGGGCTAAATTTTTCAATACCAGCCGCGAAAAATAGTTGGGGGTTGCACTTAAAAACTTTTCAGTTACAATAGCAGATTAGCGTGTATATCCAGAGACAAGCAATTAAATCTAAAGGAGATAGAAATATGCCTGAGGAAATGATTGGAACGGTATCAGATTTCTTTGCCCGGCCTGTAGTAGCCGCTATCGAGCTAAAAGCAGCTTTGAAAGTGGGAGATAAAATCCACATTAAGGGTCACAGCACCGACGTCGAACTGATTGTTAACTCAATGCAGATTGATAATGTAGACGTTAAAGAGGCAAACGCGGGCGATTCTGTCGGGGTAAAAGTCGGCGAGCGGGTAAGAAAGCGAGATACGGTTTATAAGGTTACCGACTGAAGTGCGAGCCGCTGCCAATGACGGCGTGGGTCCCCTGCTGCTGAACCGAAGTGAGCAAGTTCTCGGGGATAAAGGGGAGCACTTTGATTCGAGATTTCCGATTGAGGATGAAAGAGGGGTATGGGCAAAAAAGCGGTTGATGTAGTGCTGCTGCCGGACGACGCGATGACGGATAAGGCAATCAAAGCAAACGCTGAATTAGTGAAAAAATTCGGCAAAAAAATAATGCTGAATAAAAAGAATTGCCTGCCACATATTTCCTTAGCTATGGGATGCATCGATGAAAAGGACATTGCCTCTGTCGATAAACTTTTACGGTCAATCGCAAAAGAATGTTCCCTGGGCGATTTGACAGTTTTGGGAGTGCAAATATCAAAAAATGCAGCCGACGAAAAGGTATCGGCTTTTGAGGTGGGAAAAACAGAAGAACTCCAATCGCTTCACGAAACGATAATGGAGAAACTGGAGCCATATTTAAGCAGAGATGTAAGTGCCGATATGGTATATGATGATGAGGTTGCGGAAACGACACTATCGTGGATTAAAAACTATCGGGAGAAATCGAGTTTCGACAAATTTTTTCCCCATATAACGATTGGATACGGCGAACTGAGTAACTTCTTATCGTTTCCAATTAAATTTGCTGCGTCGAGACTTGCTCTGAGTCAGTTGGGAAATCACTGCACGTGCAGGAAAATACTTGTATCTATTGAGCTTTTGGGGGAATGAGAAGGTTGTCAGGCGTTTTTTTGTTCGAGGAAGGCCTCGAGGATTTCAGCGGCGGCGACGGCATCAAGCCGTTTTTTCTTTTTCTTTCTTGTAAATTCGGCAGGAGCTAATTTCCCCTCAGCAGCGAAACTGGTCAATCTCTCATCCTGAAAGTGTATTGGAATCTGCAGATGAGCTTTTAACTGCTCTGCGAACTGGAAGACGTGTTCGGCCTGGAAGCCCTTCGAGTCGTCCATATTCAAAGGCAGGCCGAGGACAATGGCTTCGACATTTTCACTTTTGACTATATCAGTAATTTTTTTTATGAGGTCTTTTCGGCCTTCTATTACAACAAGGGGAGAAGCAATTGTCTCTGCGGGGTCACAGACAGCCAAGCCGGTGCGTTTATCGCCATAATCTATTGCCAAGTATCGCATTGTTCACATCGCGCAGCATTATAGATGTTTACAGGAATTTTTCGCCGGTGTGCTGCTTTATTAATTCGAGCAGCTCCTTTAGCCGCTGAGTCTGGTCGATGTGGCATACGAGTGTGGCATCGGGGCTGTGGGCAACGACTATATTTTCCAGGCCAACAGCGGCGATTAGATGTTCCTTGTCTTCGGTAACTACGATACTGTTTTTGCAGTCGAGAAGCTCGCTCTGAGCCGCTACGACGATGTTATTATCCTTGTCGGAACTAATAATATCAGCGAGAGCGGCGAAAGAGCCAATATCAAGCCAGCGGCAGTCCAGCTTTATAGCATAGACCCTGTCGGCCTTTTCCATAACGGCGTAGTCGATACTGATTTTGGGCAATTTTGGGAACCATTCATTGATGGCCGACTGCTGATTGGGGCCGTCCCAGCTAATTCGAATTTTACTGAGGGGTTCCGTTGCTTCGGGCAGGAACATTGCAAGGTTAGCGAGGATCGTTCTGGCCTTCCAGACGAACATACCGGAATTCCACAGGTAGCAGCCGATTTTCAGGTATTTATTGGCGGTTTTTTCGTCCGGTTTTTCCTTAAATGCTTCGACGGCGTATATTTCGTTTTTGCAATGGGGACACTTTTTAGAAGCGGCACATTTTATATAACCAAGCTGGGCACTGGCGAAGGTTGGTTGAATACCGAAAGTAATCATATCGTCCGGATTTTTATTCACAAAGACCAAAGCGTCTTTTATCGCCTGCCGAAGCACATCAGGGGGTTCTATCAACTGGTCGGCGGTTACGACGGCCATTGTGGCATTCGGGTCATACTTGGTCAGGACGGTTGCGGCCAAACCAATGGCACCGGCGGTATCGCGGACAACAGGCTCAGCGATGACGTTATTAAAGGGCAGCTCCGGGAGGTCTTCGCGAACGAGGTCAGCGTAACCTGCGTTGGTGAAAATAATTATGTTTCTCTGGTCAAATATGGGCGAGAGGCGCTCGAAACAATGGCGAAGAAGCGTTTTGCCATCGAGGATTTTTAAGACCTGCTTTGGGTGTTTTTCGCGGCTGAGAGGCCATAATCTTTTTCCGGTGCCGCCCGCCATTACCACTACATAATCCATCGCCAAGGGCCTTTCAAGCAAAGAGAAAGAATAATACAGGGACAACAATTACAACAAAAATTACCGTCGTTACCACCCAAAGCGCACTGGCCAAAGGGCTATCCAAATCAAAAACATTGCTCATTGTCACCATAAGAACGGCGCTGGGAGCCGTCGATAAAACTATTATAACTTTTTTAACCAGACTATCCAAGTCTTGTCCGGTCAGCGTCAGCAGAGCGATAATTAAAAGAGCCACGGCCGGCGTCAAAATAAATTTTACCGCAGCAATCGGAAAATACAAGCTTATATAATCTTTGAAGCGGGACAATTTTACCCGCAGGCCAATTGCGAAAAAAAACAGGCTGGAGGCAATGTAAACCAAGATATCAACAATATGGAATTTTCCTATAAAAGGAGGTGATTTTACGTTAGCCAAATTCAAGATTATAGCTGCTATTATGGCTGGGATGGCAAGCATCCGAAAATCCAACAGAAAGCCGGGCCCCAAACCTCTGCTTTGAGCTATTGTACGAAGCTCGCGAACTTTCAGGGCAGGTAAATAGACAAGATAAAAGACAGGCAAGGAAAGTAGAAGATACAGGTTTGCCAGAGCAAGTCCCGCCATACCGAATAAAACATAACAGACGAATGCTCCGCCGGTATATCCTGTATTGCTCAGGCCTCCTGCGAGTATAAGAGTTAATCGGCTTCTCCGGTCAGGTTCGAGGAAATAAAAAATTCCTGCTGAAAGAGCCGTGATAGTCAGCATTAAAACGAGTCCCACTATCGGCAGCCAAATAAGCTGGCGGCTGAGGTGCATCGGCCAGATTACAAACAGCGCAATGGGCCAATCGAAACAGACCAAAACTATGGTCATTATTTTTTTTGCGAAATGTTCCGGCAGGCCAAATCGACTGCCTGCCAAGAAACCGGAAACCAGCCCCCCTACCAATACCGCCAACATCATCACAAGGCGAAAACGAATGATGTGCGAAGCAGACAAATCCGCCAAACAATCGGATAGATACAAGTGCATCAGACGAGGAAGTCTCCGTCAAGTTCAGTCAGGGGTTTAATTTGCTGTGCCAATTTTTCATATTCATCGCCGGTCTTTCCCATAAGAGCGAAAGTGGCTGCTTTGCCCAGCTCGACAGCGGGCTGGTCGTAAGTGTTGATGCCGAATAATGCGCCCGCAAAGGAAGTCGTTACCTCATACAGATAAATAAACTGGCCGACGGTGTAAGCATTTACCCGGGGAAATAGGACAGTAAGGCAGGGACGGTTGCTCTGCAAGAGGGCGAATTCAGTGGCTGTCTTTTCGCTGTTGAGCAGTAAGCTCAAATTTTTGCCGGCAAGGAAGCCAAGCTCCGGGGCGCAATCGGGGGCTGGGCCTGTTTTGATGTCCTGATTGAAATTATTGACCTGCAAAAAAGTGAATAATTTATCGTTTGGGCCTTCGCGGTAGAGCTGAACCTGGCTGTGCTGGTCGGTGGCACCGAGGGCCTTGATAGGAGTTGGACCAATGTGGACTTCGCTGCCCTTGAGGTCGTTTGCTTTTCCGAGACTTTCAGCCCAAAGCTGACGATACCAATCAGCCAAGTCTTTGAGAGCGCAGCAGTATGGCATTATTACCGAGATTCTTTTTCCTGTGTTATAGAAATGATGGTTTATTGCGGCGTTGATTGCAGCAGGGTTTTTATAAAAATCTTCGGCACCAACTCTTTTATCCATATCACGTGCGCCTTCTAAAAGCGCATCGATATCAATACCACACATCGCTGCGCTAAATAAGCCGACAGCGGAGAGGACACTAAATCTGCCGCCGACGCCATCGGGGACTTCGAGGCAGGCAATGCCGGTCTCGTCTGCGATTTTGCGTAGGGTTCCTTTTTTCTGGTCGGTAGTTGCGACTACGTGGCTCTTCAGGCCTTCGGGGCCGAACTTATCCAAAAGTATCTTGCGAACGATTAAAAATTGTGCTGCGGTTTCAGCGGTTTGGCCGGATTTGCTGATAACGTTGAAGATGGTTTTACTGATTCGCAGCGCGATATAGTCTAAAAATGAGCCGAACTGCGCAGGGTCGATATTATCAAAAACGAAAAATCGCGGGCCCCTTCGCTGGTTGCTGTCGAGATTGTACATATAAGGATTTAGTGCGGTTTGCAAAGCGATGTTGCCAAGGGCTGAGCCGCCGATGCCAAGGACAACAAGATTCTCACATTGGTCCTTAAGCTCGGCGGTTAGTTTTTTGACTTTTTGAACGGTTTTCTCATTAAAGGCGAGGTCCCTGTAAGGCGCTTTTCCGGCTTTTCTCTCTTTGTTGAGCAGAGAGATTAACGGCGAGGTTTTTTCGGCGAGCGTTTTTAGCTGAGCGTCGGTGATGCCGTGCTCGTCACCAATAATTTCTGCGGTAACATTTTTGTAGTAGAGTTTGATTTGTGATTCCGGCACGAATGTACTCCTTAATTGAACCCAAGCCCTCGGTAAAACGGGGCTAAATATTTACCTTTGCAAGGTCGGCGTATTTTAGCATAAGTGTCTTTGTTTGTCCTGTGTTAAATTTGATGACAACAACGCTATCTTCGCCCATATCGATGAATTCTTTGACGGTGCCGAGGCCGAAAAATTTGTGGCGGACCAACTGGCCGGGTTCAAAAAATGCCACAGAGCAATGGATTTCCGCTTGCGCGGGAATGACATTGCCAGATTCGGTGAAGTCAAGCCCAAGCTCGAAAAGGAACTGCGAGGGTATCGTTCGAAGCTGCTGGCCCCGTATTTTTCGGTACTGAGCGAAACTGATATAAAGGCCGGATTTGGCACGGGTAATGCCGACGAAAAAGAGCCGGCGTTCCTCTTCCAGCTCGTTTTCATTATCCGCCTTCGCTTCCGCTACGGCGGACAGGTCGGCAATACTTCTTTCGTGGGGCAGCAGGCCTTCTTCGACACCAACGATGAAGACGTTTTCAAACTCCAGACCTTTTGCAGTATGCAAGGTCATCAAAGCAACACGGTCGGTTGCAGCATCATAGGCATCGGCATCGCTGAAGAGCGCTATCTGCTGAAGGTAATCGAGCAGCGATGGGTCTTCGGCCTGCTGGTCATACTGGGCGGCGGAGTTTATCAGCTCGTTGATATTATCAATGGCATTTTGTCCGTCGGGGCCAGCTTCTCGAAGTAACTTTTCCAAGCCGGATTCGATGAAAACACGCTCAGTTAGCGGTGCAACCTTTGATGCAATATCTTTTTTGAAACCCTTGAGCATATTTACAAAGGCGGAGATTTTAGCTTTTGCAGATTCGGAGAGGGAATTGATATGTTCTGTCTTTTCCAGGGCCTCGAAAATGGAGATGTTATTCTGATTAGCAAAGGAGTGGATTTTGTCAATAGTGGTTTTTCCTATGCCGCGGGCAGGTGTATTAATGATGCGCAACAGGGCAACATCGTCGTCGGGATTGACAAGGATTTTCAAGTAGGCAAGGATGTCACGGATTTCTTTTCTGCTGTAGAACTCCACGCCACGAACAATCTGGTAGGGTATTTTGTTTCGGATGAATGTCTCTTCGAGGGCGCGGCTCTGGGCATTAACACGATAGAACACGGCCATATCTTTCAGAGAAGCACCGCCTTTGGCCAGCTCTTTGACCTGCCGGGCAATACCCTGAGCTTCATCAAGCTCATCCGCAAAGGCGTTTACGGCAACATTAGCGGGCGGCGGCTTTGTGGGGATGAGCATTTTTTGTTTTCGATTTCGATTTTTTGCAATCAACCTGTCGGCTATTTCGAGTATCTCAGGTTTGCTGCGGAAGTTTTCCTCAAGCTTGACGACAGCGGTATTGGGCCAGTCATTTTCGAAATCCAATATATTGCGGATGTCTGCTCCTCGCCAGCGATAGATAGACTGGTCAGGATCGCCTGTTACACAGATATTATTGTGAGCCGAAGCAAGAGCTCTGGCAATACTGTACTGGGCGCGATTAGTGTCCTGATATTCGTCGATGAGGAGGAATTTGAAGCGATTTCCAAGCTCGGAACAGACATCGGGGCAATCGCGGAGCAAAAAAGCGGTTTTCATCAGCAAGTCGTCAAAGTCCAGGGCATTATTCTCGCTTAAGATGCCCTGATAGCGGGCATATATTTTGGCTAACATTTCGCTAAAAAAATCATCGGCATCTGCCTTGAAAGTATCAACATCTATGAGGTTATTTTTCAGGCGTGTGGAAATTGCGTCGAGCATTCGAGCCGGGGGAAAGTTAGTGGTGTCAAGCTCGCAATCAGCGACGGCCTGCTTAATACATTTAGTCTGGTCGGATTCATCATAGATACTGAAGGCGGGTTTTATGCCTGCCTTATCGGCATATTTTCGAAGGATTCTTACGCATAAAGAATGAAAGGTGCTGATATGAGCACCGGCAGAAGCACCGAGGGTAACAGCCCTTTGGCGCATTTCGTCGGCGGCTTTGTTGGTGAAAGTTATCGCACAAATATTATATGGCTTGACGCCTGAGTCGATAAGAGCGGCGATTCGGTAAGTGATGACGCGGGTTTTGCCGCTGCCCGGGCCGGCGATAACAAGCAACGGCCCTTCAACGTGAAAGACCGCTTTTCTCTGTGAAGGCGTCAGTTGCTGCAAAAGTTCGTTATGCATACGAAAAGTAGGTGAGGTTATTTTGGCTGTTCGAGCCGCTTAAGAAGCTCTTCCTCCTGCTTTTCGAGCTGTTCTGCGAGCTCGGGCCTTTCCATTCTTATGCGGTTATGCAGAGCCAGCCTCATATTCGGAGGATACTGCTGGTCATTCAAGAAGTCCATAAGCGCAAGGTATCTTAACAAGCTGAAATCGGGCAGGTCAATCCTGTTTTCATCTGAATACGCCGACTGGTAATGGTCGTAAACTTCTTTTGCCATTTTTTCTCTGCCGAAGGCCTCGTCGTCGTCGTGCATCGCATATCTGAAATAGCTTTCCCGCAACATCATTTGCACAATTTCCTTCGCTTCATCCATGGTAACGTTTTGGAGCTCTTTGCGGAGTTGATTTCTGACAAAGATGACGAGAGGGACTTTGAATTCATCCTGGGGATAAAGCTCTTTTAGCCGGTCATAGATTTTTTGGGCCTGCTGAATGTGGCCTGCCTGGTAGAAGGAAAAAATGGCGTTCTCGAGCATATTTCGGTGGCCATATTCGAGGGATTGAAGACTACCACTTTTCATATCTTTGAGATATTCATATTTTTCGATTCTCGCTAATGCGGCCTTGTTGTATGGCTCAAACATTCTCAAATCCGGTCGCAAGAATATCTCTTTTTCTATTTTTGTTTGCGGTGTTTGCGAGTAAGAGTCCGAAGGCATCTGGAGCGGCACATCATAGATAAATATTTTTCCGTTGCGGAAGAGATCTTGCAAACTATGGCTTATGATACGGTCGGTGTTAATTTCAGCTACAGAAAAGTCCTTTTTCCCTGCTACCTGTAAGCCCCTGGCAGCCCAGTAGATTGCGTGCGTGTCGGGGTGCCTCCAATCCAAAGGCAAATGCGTGTTGGGGTCGTTCCAGTCGATAGGGCCATAAGTATAATTTAACTGCTGCATCAAGACGGGGTCAAGTTTCCAGACGTTTCGTAAGTAGTAAGCTTTGGCGAAGATATCGAATTTCCGGATGGCTTCCGTGCCCCTGAAATTGTCTATTACCTTAAAGGCATCGGGATTGAATCTATCAGGGTTTTGTCTTAAGGACAAATAGTTGCTCACAAAGTCATCATCATTGTTGAATACTTTGTCGGCGGATTTTAAGGCAATAATCAGCGAGGCGACATCAGGGTCTTTTATAATTTGCCCCCAGTCGGCTGGAGCCTCAGCGAGCGCCTTGAAATACTGGTTATCCGCCGGGGCGAGCAGCGGCTCCATTGCCATCGCCAGTTGCAGCTTGTAATATTTGTGCGCATCATCCGATACGGAGCCCAATTTGTGCTGGAATATTCTGGCCAGTTCGCAGTAGAGCGAAATGCTTTTGGGGTTTAGTGGAATGCCCTGGTCGCGAAGCAGCTCGTAGCCGTTCTTGACCCACCGCCATCGTTCATCCGGCTGTGTTGCGGGTATGGCAGCGGAGATATTATAGGCCATATTCCAGGCTTGGAACTCCCAGACAGATGCGAAACGAGGCTGCAAAGTGGTTATCCACTCGGCAATCTGCTTGGCGTCGAAGAATTCGCCCCGGTCTTTCAGTCTGTCCGCTCGCAGCCATAATATGTCCACGAGCAGGCCACGAAAAGCACCCATAGCGACAGTCGCAAACGCCAGCGAAGGCGGAGCGTTTTCAAGCGGCTCGTTGACTATCAACTTCATTTCCCGCCGCTGGGAATTTATGAAATCAAGCTGCATACCAGCGGCAATAAGCAAAGAGGCAGCGAGCACAACGCAAACAAACCAGATTATTGTGTCGCGCAAACGCATAAGAAAAACAAATTAAACTATAACTTTTGCAATTTCTTTATAGCTGAAAATAAGCAGGGCTGCAAGCCATAATAAAACCGCCTTAATACAAACCAAAGAAAAGGCGACTTTGGCCAGCAAAGACCAGCTCAATAATCGCGCAGGAACCAGGAATTTTGTGGGGCTGAATTTATCAAACTGCGGCAAGAGCTGAACAATCGGCCTGACAGTATAGGAATATATGCTGCTTAAGTTTCTGCTTAGAAAGTCAAAGGATTCCAAACAGAAGCCGCTGATAGTTGCGGTGAAGAAAACTGCAAGACAAAGCAATACGGCCACGGGGAACGAGAGGAAAGTCGAGGCCAATATTCCCAGACAAGCAAGGAAAATCAAACGGAACAAGATTAAAAGAACAGCCCTTAGAAAATTAGCGGTGAAGGTGTCAGCTTTATAAAGCACCTCCAGGCCGTCCTCGAGCGGAAAGATTACAACGGTATTATTCAGCGGAATGTTGAAGAATCCGACAGCCAGATAGCCATCTTCCGCCACGGCGTCGGCAGGGACCTCTATCTCATAAAAAGTGCGAATGAGGTCTTTGCGGTCAAAAGTATAAATCGGCGTTTGAATTTTAGTGCCATATTTGACCTGCCGGTCGTCACCCGCGAACCATCTGCCAAATACCTGCAGGTCGGGCGGATTTACCGAAACATCATATTTGAATCTTATAAACAAACTCTGATGAGGGTCGAGAGGTTTAATGTTATTAAATTCCCAAACCAGGTCGTGACCAACCACAACAGCTCTTTTACCAAGTTTTATTCTCTGCGTAAGCTCTTTAATGTAATCTTCACGTGAAGCTTTGTCGTCAGAGATGCCCAGGGGCAATTGTCCGGTTTCTTCGAGTCTTTTATAGGTATCAGCGACCTCTTGTTTGACATCGACTTCGGGAGGGATTAAGCCGGCCCGGGCGGTGAAAAACTCGTTGTCGGCTTGCGCAAGTTCGGCCTCGCTTGCTCTGTAAAATTTCGGCGTGTAAATAACAACGGCGTATATTACAGCAGAAAAGAGGACGAGCAAAACCACATCCAACAATATTATGCCGAGCAGTTTGCCGAGAAGAAGCTGAAAACGGCGAATGGGCTTGGTAAGAACGGTGTATATTTGTCTCTGCTGGATGTCGCTGGTTAATGAATAAACCGAAACCATTATCGTGAGCAAACAGAGCAAAAAATTAGTGAGCGAAAAGCCGTAGCTTACAAAAGTCTGGAGTCTGCCTTTCAGAGTGCCATCGCCTGTCATCGAAACACCCATAGCAGGGAGCAGAACAATCAGCAAGATTATAAAGACAGCGGCAATTTTCAACCTGACGGCTTGTTTTAGAGTATTTGTGGCTACAGCCCAGACACTACGCATTGCCGGGGTCTCCTGTTTGCGGTTTGTCAGGTTCATTTGGGCGGCCTGTGAGCCGGTCTAAAATGCTCTTTTTGATTTGCTCCTTCTGGGGAGCTTTTGGTTCAACAGGTTTTGTTTTAACAACAGGTTTGGATTCGGCCGGCTGGGCCTGCCCGGTCAGCTTGCCAAGCAATTGCTCATCAGGCTTGGGTTCGGAAGTTTCAACAGGGAGTACCTGTTTTGTTGTCGGAGGTTTTGAGGGGACTTCCCGCGATGCCGATGTGGAGACAAGTTTATCGAGAATGCTTTCGGGATGGGTTTGAGGGGCGAGAAAATGGCCGATTTGGGTGGTACTAACTGCACCGCTTGTAGGCACGGAAAGCTGCTGGGCTGTGGCAACGGTCCGGATGAAAAATGTTTCAAGCTTATCCATAGGCGAGGTAACGACACAATCTGCCTGTTCGTTGCGGACTATCTGCTTTATTCTCTCGACAGCGGTATCGCTGATGACACCGGTAGTAATTTGCAATTTGTTTGTCTGCTGCAAAAGCTCTTTGACTTTACCTTCAGACTGGATTTTGCCGCCGTAAAGAATTGCAATTCTATCACACACATCTTCGACATCAGCGAGCAAATGACTGCAAAGCAAAATTGTTTTGCCACGTTTCGCAAGCTGAAGAATTAAGTCCTTTATCTGTCTTGTTCCGATAGGGTCAAGCCCAGTTGTCGGCTCATCGAGCATTAACAGGTCGGGGTCGTTTATCAATGCCTGCGCCAGAGCAATTCTTCGAGCCATACCTTTTGAAAAGGTTCCGATGGGTCTGTTTGCGACGGCCTTTAGGCCGACCATATCGAGCAGCGCTTCGATGCGCATTTTCCGCACTTTGGCGGGCAGGCCGAATAATCTGCCGTAAAAGTCCAATGTTTCACGGGCGTTCAAATACCTGTAAAGATAGGACTCTTCAGGCATAAACCCTATCCGAGCACTAATTTTGGGGTTAGTGGCGTCCCCGCCGAGACAGAGGGCTTTGCCTTTTGTGGGGTAAAGCAAACCGAGCAGCACTTTCAGCGTTGTCGTTTTGCCAGAGCCGTTGGGGCCCAAAAGGCCAAACACTTCGTTGTACCGAATCTGTAAATTCAGGTCGTCAACGGCATAGACCCTGTCCCTGCCCCACCAGTCGGAGAAAACTTTGGTCAAAGAAAAAGTTTCAACGGCGTATTCCATAGACAAATCAAAAATTAAAAATCAAAATGACAAATTAAAAACCAAAATTGAAAATTCTGCAATTTAGATTGTAATTTTGCATTTTACACTTTGATATTTACCTTTTTTATGATTCGTGGCCCAGCTCCTCGCCGTATCGGACAAGCCGCGCACTATTAAAAACAACAATCAATGAGCCGACAAAATGCAGAAAGGCGGCATAAATGGTCGGCAGCCAAGCGGCGGCAGCAGCAGCAACACCAAGAATAATAAAAATAATTCCGAAGCAAAGATTTTGATTGATAACGCCTCTGGTTTTTCGCGAAAGGCGAACAAGAAAAGGCAGCCGCTTCAAATCGTCGCTCATAAGAGCAATGGAAGCGGAATTTATAGCGACATCGCTTCCGGCAGCACCCATAGCGATGCCGAGGTCGCCTGCTGCCAGGGCCGGTGCATCGTTTATGCCGTCACCAACCACGGCGACGGTGTGTCCATCGGCTTTAATTTGCTCGACAATCGAGAGTTTGTCCTGTGGTAAACAGTTGGCCTTAAAATCGGTGCAGCCCAGCTCAGCAGCGACACGGTTGGCAACCTCATCTCTGTCCCCGGTGAGCATGGTTATTCTTTTTATGCCGATGTCAAGCAGCTCCTTGACGGCCTGCCGGGCTTCCGGCCTGGTTTTGTCCTGCAAGCCAATCCAGCCGATGCACCTGGAATTCTTTGCGACATAGAGAGTGCTAAAGCCCTGCTTTTCGTGAAGGGCCGGTGCAGTGACAGTGGTTATATCCACATTGTTTTCCTTCAGGAATGAGTCCCTTCCAAGAATAATTTTGGCGGAGTCAACGAGGGCGGTTACGCCTCTGCCGGGGGTTTCCTTAAAATTGTCCGTCCCAGGCAAAGTAAGATTGGCCTCTTTTGCCACCTCCTGCAAAGCTCTTGCTACGGGGTGTTTGCTCATCTGCTCGGCGGCGGCAGCGACCGAGAGCAATTCAGCCGGTGCAACATTTTCGGCGGGCGTCAGTTTCGTTACATACAGCCGGCCGGTCGTTACCGTCCCGGTCTTGTCAAAGACCATTGCCGTCATCTTGCCGGCAATCTCAAGGTCAGCGACATTTTTTATGAGGATTCCAAGCCGCGCTGAAGCAGAAATCGCTGCGACCATCGCCGTCGGGGTGGCTAAAATCAACGCACAGGGGCAGGAAATAACAAGTATCGTAATCGCCCTGTTAATATCTCCGGTGAAGAACAAAACGATGCCGGCAATCATCAGTATGGTCGGCGTGTACCATTTAACATAGCTGTCGATTATCCGCATAATCGGTATCTTTGTCTGCTCGGCCTGCATAATCAACGACTGGACTTTTCCGAGAGTTGTATCTTTTCCGGCTTTAGTTACGGTGATATCGAGTGCCCCGGTAAGGTTTGTTGTTCCGGCGAAGACCTGCATTCCCGGCACCTTATCGACAGGGAGGGATTCGCCGGTTATTGTCGCTTCATTAACTGAGCTGAGGCCTTTTATAACTTCGCCGTCGGCGGATATGTTGTCGCCCGGGCGGACCCGGATGCAATCTCCGGCTCGAAGGGCACTGACTTTTACTTCCTTTTCGGAACCATCCTTCTCGATAAGGTTTGCTCTGGTAGGCGTGAGTTTAATAAGCGATTCAATGGAAGCACGGGCACCGAGAGCAGTTCGGCTTTCTATAAGCTGGCTTAGAAGCATAAAGAATGCGACGACCCCTGCGGTAACATAGTTTTGCGTGGCAAAAGCGGCGATTATTGCCAAAGCTACCAGCTCGTCCATATACATTTGTTTCTTTATAAGACTTTTTACTGCGTGCAGAACAATGGGTGCACCAAGCAGTATTGCGCCAGCCATTGCCAGAAACTCGGCGTTGAAACTGCCGCTGCCATAAAAGAACCCGGCTAACCGGCTGTTTATCAGCAGCACTCCGCCTGCCAATGTTCCCAGCATCGCAATGCTTACGCGAATTTGCTTGCCGCGAGTATGCTCAGCGGTAATGTCCTCTTTCAAATGTAAGTGCTCATGAGCCATATTTTGCGTTTTGTATCCCGGTCTTACTTTTCCTCGGATTTCGGTTTTATCGTTGGGTCTCTGTTCAAGAGAAGTCTAATCTCTTTACCTCGTGTGCCTTCGGTGGGTTGAATTATAATTTTCTCATCTACGTTGTTAAGGACGTATTCTATGGCGTCCTGATAGATTTTTTGAACAACAAGCTCGGGTCGTTTGCGATATTCCGGCAGCAATTTTTGGAGGTATTCTGCATTTGCTTTGGCGGTTTCCACCACTTTCGTTCTGTATGCCCGTGCGCCGGCGATTTTTTCCTGAGCCTGGCCGGCTAATTGAGACCACATCAACTCTTTTCCTTCTTCAGGGACAGTTTCATTCTTGAGAGCTTCAAAAAGCTGGGCGGCGACGGGACCTGCGGCCTCGTTAAGAGTGTTCTCAGCGTAGCCCTTTGCCTGGCTAATTGTCTTTTGACTTTCCTGGCTTGCCTTGATGGAGGCCAGGAACGCCTTATCAACCTGCCGAGGCCACGTTATGTCGGTGAGCTGAACCGATACAACCGCTATGCCGCTTTCTATCCGGTCTAACTTTTCCTGCAACAATTTTTTAACATGTTTTGGGATTCTGTCCTGGCTTGAGATTGCCTCATCAATAGTGTAATTGACCATTGCGGTTACAACCGCATCCTCGAACAGATGCTCCAATAACGGCTTTATACTTTTTGCTATAACATCAGCATAGCTCTGCCCCGGCTTTGTATCTTCTGTGTAGGTGTTTTTAAAGAAGCGTTCGGGGTCGTCAATTTTATAGGTCAGCTGCCATTTGCAATGGACAATATGATAATCGCTTCCGGTAAGTCCGGCGATAGTTTGGCTTTGTTCTTCACTTCGGGTAATACAATAGCCGTCGATTACAGGGTTTAATGTCATCGGCGGTGTAGTTTTGGTTGTTTGGTCCTGGGGAAGCAATTCATCCGGCCGCTGGTAATACCAAAACGAGTTGATTGGCAAATTTTGTTTTTTAGCTACGGGAATTTTTACAATTTTGTCTATCGGATACGGAAACACCCACTTCAATCCCGGACCAAGGACTCTGTTTTCTCCTACGCCGCAAATCTTTCCGAATCTCAAAACAAGCGCCTGCTCGTCCGGCTCAATGGTTCTAAAGCCTGAGGCGAGAAAAACAACAACAAGCACAATCATTATTATCTTGAGGATAATAAAGCTGATTCGTAATGCCTCCGACAGGGACTTGCCGGCGGCGTCAAGCTCATCACCGGCAGGTTTTTTAGGCGATTGAGGTATCAGATACTCACTATTTTGGTTATTCTGTTCTGTCATAGCACCTAATCGGGATTACTTCTTCGGTTTGATATCGGGCATTTTCTTTAACAGCTCGAACGGCTCTGTATCAGCACTGAAAACAATAGTTGACCTTTTCTCCAGATATTTTTTAAGGGCCTCGATGTTCCGCAGGAAAATTGCAAACTCGGGGTCTTCCTCGAGCAATTTATAATATTTTGCGGCATCGGCGTCACCCTCGGCACGTATTGCCTTTGCTCTTGCCTCTGCGGCGGCGAGCAACTCTGTCTTTTTTGAATCGGCGTCGGTTTTTATCCTGGCAGCCTCGGCGTTTCCTTCGGCGATAGTAGCTTCGGTCTTACGGTTTCTTTCAGCTCTCATTCGTTCAAAGACGTCTTTGCTGACCTCCTCACTGATTTTAAGCTGCTTTATCCCCAGGGTTTTGATTTCAATGCCGTAATTGGCCCTGACGGGCTGTTTAAGGTCGGCAAGCATCTCGCTTTGAATATCTTCAAATTTTATTTTTGAAGGGTCGCTGTTCACAAATTCAGCGAAGTAATGCCCACCGATTACCTTATTTTGCGTATCACTAAGCTGGCTGAGTAATTTGTTTTCGGCCTCCTTGATAGTTCCAACGGCGTTGAAGAACACGAGCGGCTCGGCAATCTTCCAGACGACGTAGGTGTTCACGATGATTGGGACGGCCCCTTTGGTGGTTGTCTCGCCGAGGTCGGCTTCGAAGACCCTCATTCGGGAATCAAATTTATAAACCTGTTCGATTGGAGCCGGCCATTTGAAATACCAGCCGGGCTCGGTGATTCCACGGGTAGGCTTGCCAAAGGTAGTTACCAGGGCGGATTCTATCTCCCTGACCTGGAACGAGACAAAATACAGCACCATAACGGCAACTACAAGCAAGATAAAAATTGTAATGGCTATATTTTTCATTTTTTGTTACTCTCCTGAAGGCCGGTTAATTCATATAAACTCGGCGTTAATTTTTCCTGGGCATCGAAAATAAAAACCTGCGTATCATTCTGGTCGGCAACTACAACATATTTTCGTATATTATCGAGAGCCTCTTCAAGAACCGTTGCTCTCTGTTCCTGTTTATAAATTTCTTTTGCGGCCCTGTATGCTTTAAGCTGGCTGGCAAATCGCTGACCTGTCGCCTGAGCAAGTGTTGCCTTTTCAAAAGCGTAGCTTTGTGCTCCTCGTAATGTGCTAAAGATATCACCCTTTGCTTCTGCGAAGGCCGAGTCCAAATCACCGGCAAGCTTTTCGATTTCCTGCGGCTGATTTTTTTCTTTAGCCTGCTGGTATTTAGCTGCAAGACTATAAAGTCTGTCAGCATCTTCTACAGAGCCTGCGAGGGCGCTCAAATTTTTGTTGCGCTCTGCATAAGCACCAAGGATGAGCGCCTGTTTCTTTTGAACGGCTCCAATGACCTTTTGATAATCTGCTGCGACTTCGGGCGGAGGGTGGATGCCCTGAAGGCCCAAAAACACGATTTCGACACCCAGGCCGGCTTCGTCAGCGGCGGCCTGAATGCGGCTGATTAAAGTGCGCTCTGCTTCGGCACGACCAGCTCCCAGCAGGCTCTGATTTATATCGGCCTGGGTCTCTACTTCAATCTTTGCACTGGCTGCGAACTTAGTAAGCTCGCGATAACAGATAGCATCAAGCAGTTTTTCCGGCTCGTTATGATTATAAATGAAAGAATACAAATCCTTTATTCTGTATTGAACGGGAACGGTAGCGATTATGAGACTTACCGGCACAGCTCCGGCGGTCGGCCTGGCACTTGTCTGTTCACTGGCGACGAGCAAAAGGTATTCTTTCTGGTAGTGAGCTTTGCCCCACAGCAGCGGTTCACGCTCCAGCTCTTTGGTGCCCGGTTTAAACTTCGGGACAAACCCAATGCTGATTTCTGAAACCATTTTCGTGGGATGCTTATAGGCGATATCGATGGGCCAAGGCCATTTGAAGGTCAATCCGGGTTCAGCATACCTGACCTGGCCGGTGTGGTTTAAGGGATTGCCGAGATGCTCTATTATTGCCTCTTCGTTGGGGTTCACTATAACTATACAACTCAGCAGATAAAGGGTAACCGCAGCAAAAAGAATCAAAGGTGCAATTGCTTTTTCGAGGAGTTTATAAAACCAGGTTTGAGAAACTTTAAAGCCAAACTGATAATCGATGGCACTTGCGGCGGTTCGGAATATTCCGCCCGGCTCGTTTATAATCCCCAGCAGTCTGCTGTCAAAAGCACTTCTGGCATATTGGCCCTTCAGCCTCGGGCGATAGATGTCAAGAACGATATTGAGGGCGGTTTCTGCGCCAAGCAGAAGGAGTAAGACAGGAACGATAAAATCGATTACTTTTATCACGATGAAAATCTTGAATTGCGCCATCGCCAGGCCAATAGCCAGCGCAAAACACAAGATGGCTATACCGAGCAAGATGCTGCCGCCGGCCCTTAAGGGTTTCCACTGTGGCTGGGCTGACATACCAGTGGCATAGCGGGAAATTATGAAGCTGACGAACGCTATGGCCGTCATACAAGCGGCACAAACTAAAGGCTGCTTGGCCTCGTGCTCGGCAGCGTCCTGAACAGCTTTTAATAAGTACAGCCCAATGGCTATCTGGTAAGCGGCTATAATCGCTGAGAATACGGGAATGAACCATTTTTCGAGCAAATCGAGCCGGCGTTGAGCAACAGCAAACATAACAGCCCGTTCACCGCCGGCCTGGAATATTGTGGAAGCTTGCCTGCTCTCGGCCAATTGGCTCATATCGAGTTTTTCCTGCTCGGCCAAGGCCCGTTGATGAAACTGAATAACGAGAACAAACCAAATCAGAGCCGCCGAGAGGATAAGCCAGCTAATTGCAGAAAGCGCGAAGAATCCGCTCCATCGGCCTACGAAAAAGACGATGCCGAAAAACACAACGCTCAAAATCAGAGATGCCCGAGCTACGTGTTCAGCGCGTTTGGACGATATTGTCATTCTTTATCCTAAGTTTTGTGCTTTGAACAAAAAACCACGAATACGGTATATATTCAATGTATTCAACTTCTTTACAAGTTAGAAGTTGTGTAATATAATAATAAACATCGTTTATTTAGTATAGAGACAATTACAAAAAAGTTGTTACTTAAAATTGCGCCGCAAACGGGTAACAAACAATGCATAAGAAATTATTTACAATAGCAAAAAACACCTTTATAGAGACACTAAGACAACCCGTCTATGCCGTGATAATCGTCGCAGCTCTGCTTTTATTTTTTATAAGTCCGTCCCTGACGATGTATACAATGGGCGACGACAATAAACTCTTGCGAGAGATAGGATTATCTACGCTGTTTCTGGCCAGCTTGTTCATAGCGATATTTTCTGCGTCCGGGGCTGTGGCCGAGGAAATCGAAAATAAAACGATAATTACCGTCCTCAGTAAGCCGGTCCAACGTCCGATATTCATTATCGCGAAATTTTTCGGCGTTGCCGCTGCGGTGGCCCTGGCACATTATATCTGCACTATCGCTCTGCTAATGGCAATCAGGCACGGCGTATTGTTATCGGTGGACGATACGCATGACTGGACAGTTATAAGCACAGCAGCGGTTGTAGCTGTAGCGGCATTTTTGCTAAGTGCTTTTTTCAACTATGTTTATGACTGGAAATTTTCGTCAACAGCCATTGTATTAATCGGCATATTCGCCACATTCGGCATAGTGTTTCTATCTTTCATCGACCGAAACTGGCGGTTTAATCCGCAAGGTAATGGTATAAATGCACTGGATGTCTATGGGGCGATATTGCTGCTGTTGGCTGCGATTATAATCGTGGCTCTGGCGGTGGCATTTTCGGCCAGGTTTAACATCGTGGTAACACTGTCGGCCTGTATTGGGATTTTTCTGTTAGGTCTTATAAGCGATTACACGTTCGGCAGGTTCGCAGAGACGCAATTGTGGGCCAAGATAGGCAGGTTTTTGGTGCCAAATCTGCAGATTTTCTGGATAAGCGATGCGATTTACGAAAGCGGCGAGGGCGGTGAAATCGTGGTCCCGCTAAAATATATCCTGATAAGCGCCACTTATGCCGTGTGCTACACAACGGCTATACTTTTGTCGGCTGTCGCGCTGTTCCAAAGACGACAGGTAGGATAACTCGTCGCTCGTGACTCGTGGCTCGACTTATGATTCACAAGATATTGTTCTTATAACGGCTGTTTCGTCGCAGTTTTGTTGTTTCGGGCACTTGGCACAATCGCTCCAGACCTTCATCGGAAGCTTATCTTTTTCAATCACTTCAAAGCCCAGCTTTTGAAAAAAGTCAGGATATAATGTAAGGGCAAAAACCTGTGGTGCGCCAAGATGAGCTGCTTGTTCAAGGGCAGCAGCCACAAGCAATTTGCCAACCCCCTTGTTAGTGTTTGCTTCATCGACTGCCAGTGATTTTATCTCCGCCAGGTCCGACCAAATAACCTGCAAGGCGCAACAGCCCACCACCCTGCCATTTAGCTCGACAACGGTAAAGGATTGCAGGTTCTCGTAAATGTCAGCCATTGACCGAAACAACATCTTATCCTGTTCCGCATAAGAATTAATCAGAGAATAAATGGCTTTGGCATCGGTAATTTTTGCGATGCGTGTTTTCATAAGTAAAATTATACACAATCGTATAAAACTTTCCAATATCAATCCAAAAGAGGCAAAATTAGATACAGAAAGCACAAAAAAGGAAGGAAAAAAGTCTGGAAAAATGATTGCATATAGCTACAATGGCCGAGATTATGAGATTTATACTCATCGACAAGATTATTTCGCTGGAAAGCGGCAAGGCAATAAAAACGGTCAAGAACGTTTCTTTGGCTGAAGAATACTTGGCGGATCATTTTCCGACGTTTCCGGTGCTGCCGGGTGTGCTGCTGCTGGAAGGGTTGATTGAATCGGCATCCTGGCTGGTCCGAGAGGCGGAAAATTTCGCCCACAGTATGATATTGCTTGAAGAGGCAAGAAATGTAAAATATAAGAGTTTCGTGGCGCCGGGCGCTCAGATAGAATATATAGTTGAGGCAAAAACAATAGAAGAGAATGTCAGTAGTTTCACCGGCTTTGGTGAATCAGGCGATGAGCAAATTGTGGAAGCGAAGTTCGGATTAAGGCACTTTAACCTTGCCGACAAAAATTCCACAATGGCGGCGACCGATGCAAGAATAATCGAAAATATGAAGAAACGATGGGAACTGCTAAGATAGTTCGTAGCTGGTAGTTCATAGTTCACAGACAAAGCAAGTAAAAATACAGGAGGTAAAGAACTATGGCAATGAATCAGGATGAGATTTTTCAGGAAGTTCAGGAGGTTCTGGTTGATGCGCTGGGAGTCGATAACGATGAGGTTACCTCTGATGCGACCTTGATGGGGGATTTGGGAGCTGAAAGCATCGACTTTTTGGACATAGTATTCCGATTAGAGAAAGCGTTTGGAATAAAGATCCCACGAGAGGAACTGTTTCCTGCCGAGAGCCTGATGAACAATCCTGATTTCATAAATAACGGGAAATTGACCGAAGTAGGACTGGCTGAATTGCGAGAGAAAATGCCGCACACCGACCTGGCCGCATTCGAGAATAACCCGGATATCAACAAACTGGGCGATTTGTTCACTGTCGGTGCGATTGTTAATTACATTGATACCAAGCTGAACGCTGCATAATAGTTTGAACTGTCTTTGAGATGCTATCGGCAGGCTGGCATTGAGCAATCCTGCCGATAGTCTTAATGGGCGGAAATGCGCTGGATATGGATTGATAAATTTGTTGAGTTTCATAGCGGCGAAAGTGCTGTGGCGGTAAAAAACGTAACACTTGCTGAGGAGCATTTACACGACCATTTCCCTGGTTTTCCTGTTATGCCGGAGACTTTATGCATAGAAGCGATGGCGCAGACATCAGGGATACTTGTCGGCGAGGCAAATCATTTTAAGGAAAAGGTTATTCTTGCAAAGATAAAAAAGTGCGTTTTCTTTGACTACGTCAAGCCCGGCGACACACTAAAACTATATGCAAAGATTGAAAGCATTGCCCCCGAAGCGGCGAGCACAAGCGGTAAGATTACCTGTGGGGAGAAGCTGGTCGCCGAGATAGATTTGATGTTCAGCCATATTGACCAGAACTTGGCAGGCAAAGAGTTCCCAAAAGAAAATTTCGTGTTCACCGACACGTTCAAATCACTTCTGCAAGGTCTGTCTTCTGATGACGGCAGTTCCGGGGCTGCGGAATCGGGGCAAGATAGATGAACTCTACCCGCGTAGTAATAACCGGCCTTGGCGCTGTAAGCCCTCTTGGATTAACCGTTGGTGATATGTGGGATGGACTGTGCACCGGCAGGTGTGGAATAAGCAAAATCACGGCATTCGACCCAGCAGGTTTTAGCTGCAAATTAGCAGGGCAAGTTCCCGATTACAAGATACAGCAATACGTGCCGAAGAGCTATCGTAAGGCCGTCAAACTGATGTCCAGGGATATTGAGCTGGCAGTTATGGCGGCAAACGAAGCACTGACCAACAGTGGGCTTATTACAAAAGGAATCGACCCGGAGAAGGCCAATGTGGACCCGGAACGTATAGCAATCAATCTGGGTGCGGGTCTTATAAGCTGTGATGTGATTGAGATGGCCCCTGCCGTGGCAGCAAGTGTTGCAGATGGTAAGTTCGACATTCGTAAGTGGGGTAAGGAAGGTCTTGAGCTGGTAACACCCTTATGGCTACTGAAATACCTGCCGAATATGCTGGCCTGTCATATAGGTATCATTCACGATATTGAAGGGCCGAGCAATACGATAACCTGCGCGGAGGTTTCGGGACATATCGCGATAGCAGAGGCGGCGGAGATTATCGCACGCGGCAACAGCGACATAGCGCTGGCCGGCGGCGCGGAATCGAAGGTAAGTCCTGTATTGATAATGCGCCAGTGCCTGATTAAAAGAGCAACCAGCCGACATAACGATGACGGCGAAGGAGCGTGCAGACCATTTGATGCCGGGGCAAGCGGCTCGGTGTTCGGCGATGGCGGCGGAATCATTGTCCTGGAGAATGTCGATAACGCTGCCAGACGCGGCGCAAAAATTTACGCGGAGATGGTCGGCAGCGGCCAAAGCGCCTCCATAAACCCGGCGTATGAACATATTGAGCCGGATGGTCAGGGCATTACCATCGCCATCGAAAAGGCGCTTGCACAGGCAAATATATCGCCTAAGGACATAGATTTGATAATCCCGCACGGCGTTGGTATACCGCAGGACGACATTGCCGAGGCGAAGGGAATAGAGGCGGCGATGGGCCTGGAAACGAAGCGAATACCTGTCTGGCCGACGAAAAGTATGCTCAGTAACACCGGCGCTGCGTGCGGCGGACTCGACGTTATCGCAGCGGTTTGCGCTATGCGTGACGGCCTCATCCCTGCTGCGAAAAACTGCACTAAAAAAGCAGCCGGATGCAACCTTAACATCGTTAAAGAAACAATCAAAGCCGACATTCGCTATGCACTATGCTGCGGCTACACCTACGGCGGACAGACAGCGGTAGTTATACTCAGGAAATTTGAGAATTAGATTAAAATGGCGCACGACGAAAAAAATGAGCGAGTTGTAATTACCGGAATGGGGATTGTCTGCCCGCTGGGGCACGACGTTGAGACTATGTGGCAGGCAGTGCTGGCCGGCAAAAGCGGAGCCGCCAAAACAACCATTTTCGACGCATCGACGTTCCCGACAACGTTCAGTTCCGAGGTTAAGGACTACGATTTTACAAAATTCACAAGGAACTCCAATCTGCACAAAGACGGCAATCGAGGAAGTAAGTTTGCCATCGGAGCGGCAGCTCAGGCGTGCAGACAGGCAGGTATTGATGTCGAAACCGACAAGCCGGCAGACGGCATCGACCGAAAACGGATGGGGATTTACCTGGGGGCGGGCGAGGGAGCGGCAAATCACGAGGCCTTTTTCGGCGCAATCGCGGCTGGGTGGGACAAACAGGCAAACCAGATGGATTGGAAAAAATGGGCCGATGTAGCCGCGGTAAAAATGAAAGCGATGCACGAATTAGAGCAGGAGGCGAATATGCCTGCTGCTCATATTGCGATGCTTACGGGCGCTCGCGGGCCGAGCCGAAGCTGTCTTACGGCCTGTGCGGCGAGCACTCAGGCGGTCGGCGAAGCAATGATGATGATTCGCAGAGGTGATGCGGATATAATGATTGCAGGCGGGGCACATTCAATGATACACCCACTGGGTATCACCGGCTTTAACCGCCTTACGGCGCTGTCAACAAGAAACGACAGTCCCGAAACAGCTTCAAGGCCGTTTTCAGCCAGCAGGGATGGTTTTGTTATTGGTGAAGGTGCGGCGATTGTTATTCTTGAAAGCCTGCGCTCGGCAAAGAAAAGAAAAATGAAAATTTTAGCTGAGGTTATTGGCTACGGCAGCAGTTCTGATGCTTTCAGGGTTACCGATATGCACGAAGATGGCCGTGGTGCGATACAGGCGATTGTCTGGGCACTGGCCGATGCGGGAATTAACAGCGGCGATGTGGATTACATAAACACGCACGGCACAAGCACGGCGGAAAACGACTCAATAGAGACCAAGGCCATCAAGGCAGTCTTTAAGGATAAGGCGAAAAACATCCCTGCCAGCAGTGTCAAAAGTACGCTCGGACATTTAATCGGGGCCGCCGGCGCCTCGGAATTGATTACGTGCATCCTCGCAATCCGTGATAATATAGTCCCGCCGACTATGAACCTGAACGACCCAGACCCGCAGTTGGATTTGGATTATGTTCCGAATAAGCCGAGAAAGATGCAGGTCGATGTCGCAATGAAAGAGTCCTTTGGATTCGGCGGGCAGAATAATGTTGTCATCATCAGGCGTTTCAGAGAAAATTAAATTATGATAGACATAAAGCAGATTCGCGAAAATCCGGAGAGATTCAAAAAAGCTGCGAGGGATAAACGCATCGATGTCGATATTGATGAGTTGTTAAGAATTGATGCAGAACTTCTCGGCTACAAGAAAAAGCTGCAGGATATTGCTGCTGAAAAAAACCGGTTAGGTAAAACTATCACAAAACTTGCTCCGGATAAAAAACAATCCGTCTTATATGAATTAACTAAACTAAAACAGAATGAAGGTGACCTTGCTGTAAGATACAAACTTCTCGAAAGCGATTTTAAAGAGCGTATGTATTATGTTGCTCAACCGCCTGACGATGATGTGCCTGTCGGCAAAGACGATACCGAAAATGTTGAAATAAGAAAAGAAGGCAAAGTCCGGCAGTTCGATTTCGAGCCGAAAGACCACGTGCAGTTGGGTACCGCCCTGGATATTATTGATATCGAACGCGGCGTGAAATTAGCGGGGACAAGAAATTACATCTTAAAAGGCGACGGTGCTCTGCTGCACTGGGCTGTTTTGCGGTTCGCGATGGACTTTATGGTCGGTAAGGGTTATGTGCCGATGTCGGTGCCGCTCCTTATGAAAGATGAAGTAATGACGGGGACCGGCTTTTTCCCCGGCTCCGAAGACCAGACGTACAGAGAGGAAGAAGAGGTGTCTGCTGTAGACGCTAAGGCAGGTAAGGAGACGGACCAACAGAAAGAGGAGGAGTCTCCAGTTCTTACGAAAGATGAGGCGATGATAGGGACTGGACTTTCCCCTGGCTCTGAGGATCAGACGTACCGACAGAACGAAGAGGAGTCTATTGAAAATGTTGAGGCAAAGCCAGAGATCATATCAGAGCCGCAAGACCAAACGGAGAAAGGCAAGTTTAACCTTCCAAAGACCAGCATTTTCCTCGGCTCAGAATTTCCGATATATCGAGATCAGACAACGGCATGGTTCTTTGAGCCGAAAGACCAAGTGGGAAAAGGTATATTTAACATTGCTGGGACTGCGGAGGTGCCGCTGACCGCTTATCATATGGATGAGATATTAAAAGCAGAAGAATTGCCGAAAAAATACGTGGCGATGTCCACTTGTTTCAGACTTGAAGCAGGTGCCGCGGGCAAGGATACTTACGGCCTTTACAGAATCCATCAGTTCGATAAGGTCGAACAGGTAGTAGTCTGTGAAAACAGCATCGAGCAAAGCAACAGGTTTCACGAGGAGATACTGGCTAACTCCGAAGCCGTAATGAAGGCGCTGGAGCTACCCTACCGGATTGTGAACGTATGCACCGGCGATTTGGGTAGAGGCCAGGTGAAAAAATACGACATCGAGGCGTGGATGCCGTCCCGTAAAAATTACTGCGAGACGCACAGCGCAAGTAAATTTTATGAGTTTCAGGCAAGAAGAATGAACCTGCGCTACAAAGATGATAAATCGAAAATCGAAAATCGAAAATCGAAAATCCAGTTCTGCCATACCTTGAATAACACCGTTATCGCATCCCCTCGAATCCTGATACCGATTCTCGAGCTTTACCAGAATGCCGATGGCTCGGTAACGATACCGAAAGTCCTTCGGCCGTATATGGGCGGGAAAGAAAAAATAGTGAAACGTAAGTAGTAGATCGAGTCGCGAATTATATCTTGCGATTTTTGGCAAAAGGATTATAATTGCAAATCACATTATTAGATAAACAAAAAGGGAAGAATAATGAATATTGAAGCCTTTTTATTATGTGATGCCGCGACCGATCAACAGGGCAAACTGAATATTCTGGGGGCATTTGATAACATTTGGACTAGGAAATTGCCTACTGTGCACCCGGCCTGTGCTGTTGTGGCAAGAATACGATTTGAGAAGGTTGAAGAAGGTAATCATCCAATAAGAATCCATATAATTGATGAAGATGGTAAACCAATAGGCCCAAACCTGCAAGGTGCTATAAATGTGAAGGTCGTGGGTGATGTAGATTCGAGTGTAGCTAATATTGTTCTAAATATTCAAAGACTCAAATTTGAAAAGTATGGACAATATAGAATTGATTTGGAAATTGATGGCGACATAAAAGCATCGTTGCCTTTTCATGTTAGAGAGATACCTGATCAAACTAAATAGGAGAACTAGGGACAGCTACTTTTGCTGTTGCGTCCTCCAGTTCGGCCTCTTCACGCAATACGACATACGCACTACGCAATACGAAAAAATCAATCAAAAGCGTAGATACCTGCACACCAAAAACGGCTAATTTTAAAATTTTTTACCCCTTTTCTCACATCGAGTTACGAGAGTCGGGAATCGAGAATCAAGAACCTTTTTCGACTCAAATGCGCAAGTTTCTCCAATTGTAGAGAGACAGTCTCTCTTGAAAGAAATAACCAATGAGCGGTTTCCAATAACCAATTATACTTAATTTATAATTTGCTTCTCTGTGTTCTCTGTGGCTGAAACTGCGGCTACGGAGATTTTCTGCGCTGAATGGAAAAATCAATCAAAATGAATAAATTATGCAAAACAAAGCCAATTTTCGAAAAAGTCAAATGTTTATAACCGTAATTTCGACAACGAATTACAACGAAAAAGCAGCTGTGGACTCTTGGTCAAAACGAACCCAAACAAAGCCAATTCTGTTGTCTGTTGTCTGTTGTCCGGTGTCTGCTTATAGTTATAGTCAGAAGTGCATTGACTTAACATTACGGATTTCTATAATTGCCGGTTTGTTAATCAACGTTTATCGTTCGGAGTAAAATTAGATATGAGTAGGATTATGCCGATATTGCTGCTGATTGGTTCAAATATGTTTATGACATACGCCTGGTATGGCCATTTGAAGGACCTTAAGGATAAGTCGAT